>Ga0209611_10001642_pt1 | contig 38591 bp, 33 predicted proteins | sample S1TSphgellanicum_3_FD_187693 | JGI IMG/M metagenome (GOLD analysis project Ga0209611, IMG submission 187693) | Host-associated microbial communities from peat moss isolated from Minnesota, USA - S1T2_Fc - Sphagnum magellanicum MG (SPAdes) (version 2) | ecosystem: Host-associated > Plants > Peat...
TTGGCTTCTTTTCCTCCTTGCTTTCTCTTTTCTTCTTGTTCTTTCTTCCTTCCTTCCTTTTTTCTTTCCTTCATTCTTTTTTTTTCTCTTCTTTCCTTCTTTCTTTTGGATTTTTTTTTCCTTTTTTTCTTTCCTGCTTTCTTTCGTTCCTTCTTTTTTTTTTCATTATTTCCTTCTTCTCACATCTCCTTCAGTGTGATGGAGGCCTTTCCTTCTTTAACTCTTGGACTCCCCTTGGGTTCTTGTTCTGATTCAATTCTTCAATGGCTCGCATCCTTTCTGGTGTATCATAAACCCTCGGGGGTAAGGGTGGGGCCCTTTGCAACATTCCATCTTCCAATTGTAGAGCTCTATTTTCCTAGCATGACATGGCTTGGTATTGGAGGCATTGTCAGGCTTATTAAGTTCTCCCTCCAAATGGCTCTCTAGGTTCTTATGTTGTTTCCTCTTTGACCCCTTTTCCCCCTAGTGATTTGGGCTTGGATTTTTGCATTAGATCTTTTGAATGCCTTCCATTTGGGCCTTCCCCGGTTGTGTTTGTACACGCACATCCTTTTCGTTATTTAACAAGAGGTGCAATTTGTGTTTTACTTACCTTTTGACTACCTAACACATGGCTTGTTTAATGTGACAATTTGACATGTATTTTTATTGTTCCCTCAATGGAATCTTTCTCTTCCCCCTCGTGGGGGATCAATTGAGCATAGAAAAACTAAAGCATGCCTTAGACAATTTTTTTATGGTGATTGGGAAAAATTCTAGGCGAAACATTTTTTACGAGTGTAGGTGGCAACCTTGTCCTTAATTATGGGCGTGTCATTAGCTTGCCCCAATTTTGATTATGCCTTTATGGCACCCCCCCCCCCCCCCCCCCCCCCCCCGATTAAAACGGAATTTAGCCCTAAGGCACACTAAGGAGTTTGTGCATGCCACCAAGGCTCTTGTGCCTCTTGCCCCAGCTCTAGTGTTTTTAGAAATGGTTAGTGCGCTACTAATTTTGCATACGTCAAACATAGATTCCCCTTGCATGGATTCAACTTTCAACCTAATTTAGACCTTGAGCTTTTCGTGGATTTTCTAAGTTGGCACTTTTACACATGTTTCATTTGTTAGATAATGGTCTTTTTGGCATGGTCTTTAAACATTTTTGAGATTTTTTTGACCTTGAAGATTCAACGAATGGTTTCATTCAACTCCAACAGTTGTGCTCCCATATGGCCATTGGCTTCATCCTTGGGTCTATGGCTCAAGTTTTTGGAGCCAGTTAGTTTTTGGTTTAACCCAAACTTTTTAGTGGCGGACATCTAATTGCAATGGGAAAGGCATTCTATCGACTAAAGAGCAAGGCTCTATGTTTGTTTTGTGATGCATTTATTTTTTCATTTGTCACCATATTAGTTCAAGGTGGCGGTTAAAGGAGGTTGTGAAGCCATGGTCCATGGTATTTGGGCCACTTTGGATGCTCAACCTAATTGGGTGGTGTCCTAGGTAAATATTGTAAACACTTTCAACACCATCTCGCGTAAGGCCATCTTCTAGGAACTTTAAGTAGCGGGGCCAATTGTCCAAGCTTCTTCTTTTTATTCATTCTTTTTATGGGATTCAGGTTCCTTTATACTTTAATCATCATTCTTCCTTGGGGGCCTTGTTTGTCATTTTTCTTCTATGGGCACCTTTTAGGGCAATATGTTTGCAAGGCCTTTTTTTGGCCCTAGTTCATTTTCATGCTTTGCATTGTTCTGTGAAGGTTTTCCCTTCCCTAACCAATGACACCCATATCCTCAACCTTGCCCTTGTCATCTCCTTCACCTTTGATCATTTTGCTTCCCAATTCACTTTCGTGGGTTGTTTGTTCAACCTCATAAATGTTTGGCATGGGCTCTAATTAATTTATTTCCTAGGTTTGTCCCCCTAGCCAAATTTTGTTGCCCCCCTGGTGGCATTAGGATCCTTGGCGTCCCTTTTGGTTTTGTTTCCTTCGTGTCCTTTTTTTTGCAAGAGGCTTTAGGTAAAGATGTTTGGCATGTAAACATGTTCCCTAGATTAAGGGATGTCCAAGTGGCTTCTAATATTATCTTTTGATGTTTTGCCCAAAAACCTTCCTTTTTGTTTTATTGTTCCCCACCCCTTGCTAAGTTTTCAGAGTTAATTCATCGTTTTTTACTCCACCCTAAGTAGGGTTGGTTTCTTTAGAGGTCATTGCTCTAACTGCCTATTTAAAGAGTTGGGCCTTAATAACCCCTATCATAACTTCCAAATTTTTGTTGGATTTTCTCCCATTCTTGTTGGAGGTGATAGGTGCATGAGTAGTTCGGGGCCATTCCCTTTCCAAGTGCATTTGAGATTAACATAAAAGCTTTTTCCTCAAGGGTGGCAACATGTGTCCTTCTTTTTGAGTAGTTGGTTGAAAGAAGCACAGATCGCCTTTAAGAAACATAAAAAAAATTACATGACCATTCCTTTACTAACATCCTTTTTTATTTTCCTTCTAATTCACATGGAGCATAGTCGTGTGTGGGGCCATGTGCGGGCACTTAGTTATTAATTCGCCCAGTTGTTCCTTTCTTCCGCCTACTTTCAAATATTTTCTCCACCGCATTATGCACTAGGTTGGGTCTTTCCCATCTTTTAGTCCTTGGGGTGGAACATTACATTTGTAGCCAGCCTTTGAATCCTATGGGAATTCACTTTCGTTGCACACATGGTGGGGAGAAGAAAACCTCACATGATGTTGTGCAAGATGCGTTCACAACAATTGTGAAAAATGTGGGATTTCATGTTTTGCGATAGCAAACCCATGTCCTTCCACCCTTTATCCTATAGTCTTCACACCCTTAAATCGACATTCTACTATTAGTCGATGGTGTTTGCACATTGGCAGGTGTTGTCGTTGACAACCCCATTCGAGTTGATTTGGTGTCACAAGTTGCTTTTTCTCGTGGAGTTGCGACAATAGCCGAGGCTTAGGCCAAGAATGGTCTTTATTACGATTGGTACTCAACATACATACTTATCCCTATAGTTGTAGTGGTTTTCGAATGTCTACACCAACAAGCAAATGGGTTTCTTCATTGATGTGCCAACATGGCATGGGGAGCAAAAAACATTAGAAGCCCTCCTCTTTTAGTTTTGTGCGCATTTTATAGGCTGAAGGTGTTAGTGACATTATAACATGTGCAAATGGTCTCTATTTTGAAACGTGAGTATAGACATAACTTTGAATTGCTTTTGACATTAAATTTTTATGAGAGAAGAAATGTAGATTTGAATTTACAACATAACATAAGAAGAAAAGACACAAGAATGAATGAAAAGATTTGGATGTAAGAAGAAAAATACATCAATGAAAGACGACCAAAAAAAAAAAGTGGGATGAGGAAGAGAGAAAAAAAGGGGTTAACACATTTGAGTTGGACCTTTTTTTTTAAGGCTATACATAACACTAAAAACTATTTCTAAAATGTACATATTTTGAAGATTAGTTGTTAGTACACATTGGATGTTAACACTAAATTGACACCAATGCCATGTCACCTAACACATAAGATTCATTGTTAGTTAACATTACAAATGTGGACTACCTTACTTTTTTATCACCATAAACATTGTCCTAACACCACCATTGCCACCAGATGTGGCCGGTCATTTAAATACCTTAAAACAAAGAACAAGTAAAATGCAAAATAATATTTCATGAAATTCCCTCAAAAGTAATCCACATGTTCACATTAACAGCTTGTGAACATTCCTCAAAATGTAAGACCAAATGAAGACTCCACTCATGCAACAAAATGGCTTATAGTAAAGATACATCCGTTACAATTTTTCCTTGAATTTCTTTCATTATTTAAATTAAGGAATTCCAATATATATGCCCATTCTATGCTTTATACCTAGACCATTATACTAACAAAATTTGAGTCCACTAGTTTTTATTAACAAAATTCAAAAGACATATTAAAATGGGTGCCCAAGCAAGATACCTAGGTGTCACCAAAAATTCCCAAAAGTTCAGAAAATGAGAATTACTTAAATTAATTTCATAAGTAAATTGAATACCTCAATTTTGAAAAAGCCCCGCTCCCAGCATCACTCCCGTGGCAGCCAAGTCGTCCGACAGAGAGGGTAAGACAACTGCCAGCTAAGTGTCCCTTAATCTGACACGTGGCGATTCGCTGCTACGCCACAAGTCACGCAAGCTTGCTGCTGTGTGAACGGAACAGTTGCTCGACGCTTGAGAGCCTTCCAGAACACCCTTTGCACAGTTGCGCGATGGCGGCCGACCCAGAGCCTTCTGGAGATTTCTGGAGATTGCAGGATCCGAAGGAGCTTGGGTTGAAGCAGGATCAGGAGCTATCGTTGCAGTGATCGGTGATAATAGTTGCAACACAATTGGGGTTTCTTTTTGTGTCTTTGTATTTGTTGTTGTTTTTGCAATCGAGGAAGAAAGACGTGTTTTTTGGTTGTTGTGAGGGTTTTATTAGGGCGGGATTTGTGAGCATTGTTGTTGCGAGATTGGGGAATATGGCATGCATACCGATTCCCGTGTGCATAGAGTGCGGTAGCCCGGACAATCCATGTCGTTGCAAGATTGTGGGGCCAACTCTGGGCTTCGTCGCTTTCTGCTTAGCGGCGCTGGTCGAATGGCCCGTGGGTGCTGTGGTTTGGTGCTGTGATCGCAAGGCAGGCAGACGCATCATGGAGCAACCGGCCATGAGAGTTCGACCGGCTGTTTCCAGCGCCATACCCTTTTGATGAGAGTCCAGTGATCGAGAACATCTGGTTTCCTTTTTAGGGTTTGATGAAGGCAAAATACTAAAGCTATCATGGTAGCGGACTGGTCGATTGTCTCTTCCGCTCTTGGAGCCTTTGGTTAAGCCTCTTCTCTCTTTCCTGGTTCTATTTCGTTCCGGCACATAGTTCTAGATATTGGGTCATAGACAGACGCCTCATAATTAATCAAATGGCGAAGAGGTTTTCAGTACTTTGGAGAAAGAGCCAGCACCTTAGCCTGCAGCAGCCATCACTTTGGAATTATGTATTGCGGGAAGAAAATGAGCACCCCTTGATGTGCTGCTGGGTTCATGCATGAAATTGCTGCTGCTTTTATTTGGATTTCGAAGCACGTCGTAGATGTCTTTGCACAGCTTTTTGTACATATAATCCTCTAGATCTGTACATGATCCTCATCGATTTCTGTTACGGATTTTTGGGTTAGCACTGTGCAGTCTCTGCTGTGCTGCAGTTGGCAAATTCAGAGATTTTGGTGTTGATACGAATCACACTGACATATATAATAAATATATTCTCTCTCTCTCTCTCTCTCTCTCTCACACACACACACACACACACCCCCCCACACACTCCTACTTTTGCTAATTCAGGAGTAAAATCTGAAATTGATTTGAGGGTGTTAAATTTGAACTTTGACATTGTTTTGAAATAGTTAATTTGATCTTGAAATTGCAGGCACAACACTTGTTATTGCCATGAGCTCTGTGATTGTGTATTGAGCTCCAACATTGTGTGAAGAATTGTGCAGTCTAAAGTGCTTAGCTTATGTTATGCTGGGTTCAATTCAGGACTAGGCCACACTAACCGAATGTGTAACACCTAAGGAGCAGGGCGCCGACCTGAGGTGGAGTTGAGGAGCACTTAATTTGGGGGATGCCCTATTCCAAGGATATTTAGCCAACCTAAAGCATTGGCAGAAATTTATTTTTTGTACTTTATCATGATACATGCTGGGGAAAAATATATTTTCAAAAAAACCTCCCTGATGAAATGGAGTGTATTTTGAGGAACGCATCTCCAGTGGAATCTGAAGTCCACCATGTGCAGGTATTTCATAAAATGAAATGCCTGTCTGCAGACATGGGCATTTTGTTTTCTGAAATGCTTTGCTTTTTTATTTTTCATTTTTTTGGTGTGATATCCATTGGGTACGTTCTGGGTATCACAATGAAAAAATGTAAAAAAAAAGGCAGCATTGGTTTTTATACTTTTACCCTTGGAGCCAGGGCATTGCAGAAATAACTGCCCTTCAGGCTGGGATGGTTATTTTCAGTGTTGCCTGGATATACCAGATACCAATATGTATACTGGCTGGATATCTATAAGTGACAGGATCTCGGATATTTATATTTATCTATGCATAACCGTCATATAGTAGTTAGGGGTATGGATATGAACATGCATATGCATATTCAGGTTAGGGTTAGGGTTCAAACATTAGGGTTGGGGCTACTTGTTATTCCCAAGCGGCCATTCATAGCTACAATAGTGCAGTAGTGTTTCCAAGTTATGAATGACCTTTCTATCACATCACATTTTCTTGGAGAGCTTTGTAGCATCTTCAAACTCCTTTGAATTGTTTTGAACATCATGTTTTGTGTGAAAGGTTCACAAAGAATTGTTTTTTTGTGAGAGATCTAAGGTCTAGATGTTGAGTTTGAGTTCTATGAACATGTAAGCTTTGTGAAAGGTATATGGTTCTAAATGTTGGGTTTGAGATTCTAGGTTCTGGGTTGTATGTCTAAGGTTTTAACAAAGGATGCCCTTGATACACAACAATGTTGTCGAGTTGTGTTTGTCAAGTTCTTACATGACAACTTCATTATTGTCAGGTTTTTTATTCTTTCTTTTTAGCGGAGATTCAAGGGTAAGGTTTTGGGTCTAAGGTTTTAGGTACAAGTTTTGGGTCTAAGGTTTTAGGTACAAGTTTTGGGTTCTAGGTTTCAACTTTTTTGGGTATATGGTTCTAAGTTCTTGATTCTCGGGGTTATTGCTTATGGGTTTGAATAATTGGGTTTTGGAGTTTTGGGTTTTAGCAATTGGGTTTTGCAAGATTTTGGGTTTTGGAATCCTAAGTTATGGATTTGAGCATTTGGGTTCTATAGGTTTTTGGATTTTGGGGTATTGGGTTTTAGGTTTAAAATTATGGGTCAGAGTGAAATGAATTGTAGTTGATGGTTGCTACAATTGTTGAAATGGTTTTCCAACTTGAGCATTTGTAGTGTTGATCGAAATTCAAGCACATCAAATTGTAGAAATGCCTCTAAATCAACCAACAAGGTAAGTCTTCAAGTTCAACCCTTTGCATTTGATTTTTTCTTTTTCTTTTGGGCTCCATATGTATTGCATTTTCTTGTCCATGTCCATGTACTTCTTCAAATTAAATGTCTAAGCTTCCATGTTTTGCCTTAAGTTTTTTTTTTGTGCACTATGTTGGTTAGGTTGTGAATGTTTGTTCTATAGCTTTAAGCAATGGCTAAAGATGATGATGTGCATTTGGTCGAGTACATTAGCAGTATTGATTCTCCATGTGGTGGAGAAATTGATGAAACGTCACCACCATTAGATGTTTAGAATGTGCATATGCATGGCTTTGTTGGTTTTCATTCTATTGTTCCTATCTTTGATTTTATTGTTCCTATTTTAGATTCTACTGAGGTTGAAATATAGTAGCTTGCAAATATTTAAACCCAAGCTTTAACTTGGAAGCCACATAGTTGAACCTTAATATGTTAGGGTTTTTTTTGTCAACAATAACTTACTTGTGGATCTTAACAAGTCACAAATGTTATGGTGCATTATTTGCAAAGCAAACTAGTGCCTTTAATTTGTGCCAACAATCTATTCTATGAAAATGCCTTATCAAATATGGTAAGGTTAATGGGATCACTCCCATGAAGAGCCATGTTGAATATGCACATCCAAAGTTGGTTGGTTGCAAAAAGTTAGTCATTGTTAAGGAACTTGTTAATGTAAGTCACAATTGATAGCTCATGAAGAAGTGGTTTATGTCATCTAGGTGTGTAATCACGACATACTTTGATGCTACAAATCCTTACAAGAAGTTTAATGTGGCACAACAACAATTTATTGAGGACGTAGTCTTATATACTTGTAAAAGGTAAATGTCGTTTTCCACTTGTGAAAATATTTGATTGTGGAACATCTTACACCAATGCCCATGTGTTGGTTTTCCTTCTCGTATTACTTTGGTGGAAGAAATGTCACTTGTAATAATAATAAAAACCATGCAATTGCATGTGCCACTAAGGCTTGTTGAAACAACAACTATGTTTATTAATTTTAATCTTTGGATGCCAAAAGGCAATGTGAACACCTTTGCCATGGTATCAATTACTTTAATGATTCTTAAATCCCCTAGCATATTACCATTGGTTTATTCGAGGTTCATGAGACCACAAGGCTTTCCATGGTTTGTCAATTATGTTATTTACTTGGAAAGTGCAATCTAATGCATTATATAATTGTCTTTGTGAAGGATGAAGGCAATAACTTAATGTCTTTGGTGACAATATTACGTTCCGTTGTTGATTGCTGCCCTTTGAAACTTTAACGAATTTATGAAGGTGTGTGTTTCGGTCACATTATGTGTAAAGCCTGCTAATATGCTACAATGATGAAAAGGTGATTTCAAATCTAAAACAACTCAATGTGAAGGCTGCCCAAAACAACTTATAAAAGATAATCAAATGGACAAAAAAATTGGGAAAAGGAAGGTAGGAATGGGAAAAGTTGTGTGTTGAAAAAAGGTTGTGGCCTCAAAAACTCAAGAACCCAATAAATAAAACATTTACTAATAAGGTAATCATGTCTGAATAGGTATTAGAATTGAAAGAAACCATTCTTTTACAATTGTTTTGCAACAAAAGGTTTTTAAGGTTGAAGTATGGGCAATTGCAAAAGCACTCATAGGTTTTTTGAACCATGTTGTCACTACTTGTGTGATGAACTAGTCACAAGGGCATTGGCAATTTTTCAATACATGTATCAATTTGACACTAACTTTGAAAGTTGAAGTTGGACATGTTATTCATGTTCTTGATGCATTTGATGATGAGTTCTCATCTTTCAAAATAACATGCAAACAAAAGTTGTTAAAGTGATCAAACATTTTTTGAAAATTTTGTAAGCCTATGATTCACATCAAGTGCACAATATGTTTGCCCTTATGCTCGATCCTCGGTTCGAACCTTTGAAGGTTGTGGAAAACTATGTGGGATGTGGGGCTTGTATTTGTCTTGTTACTAAGTATGATGCCAATGCAATAATCCCTCTTCTAACGATCATGTTTGAAGTACTAAACCCTTTTGTCCAAGCATGTGCAATAGGCGTTATTGGATCTAGTGAGTTTATTAAAGAAAACAATAATATATTTGGTGTGGGTGCATCTATGGAAAAGTCCTTGCATGGGTTTATTTTTGGGGAATTGTCTTTATTCAAGAAGTTATCTATAACTCCTACTACAAGTGTTGATCCCTTAACTTAGTGGTGAATTCATGAAAATACAATTTTCAAATTTAGCTTCCTTACTAAATGGATCTTGAAAATTCTAAAGTCACAGATTGAAATTGAACACGTGTTCAGTTTTGTTTGTGTGTTGATAGCTTTGAGATGTTATAGGTTGCCGATGGATAATTTAAATTAGATCATCATTGTGGTGAAGAACTAGCTTGACAATCCTTATCTGAATTTTTCACAACATAAGGATTTGACAAACTTTCTAAAAGTTGAATTCTCATTGGTTAAAGATATTTATGATTTGATTGAAGAATCAAATTATTTTGAACAATTGGAATTGGACAATGATTAATTTGGCAAGGTAAGCTCAAAAATTGTTCTTGTTGTTTTTTTGGGATTTCAAAATTTGAATGACAATTTGCATTTCAAAAAACCAACAACTTGGTCTTTTTATTTATGCAAAGGTTAATTGTGAAGCTATCAACAATAAGGATGGCTTTTAGTTGTGGTGTGTGTGTTTGTGGGTTAGATGGGGTGTATGTGGATGTGATTGGGGTAGGAAACTTGTGTTGCATTGGGTAAGGTTCTTTAAAATACTAGGGTTCAACTCCACCAAAAACTATTGGTTTTACAAAATTTTCTATTTTAATGGGGCAAGTTTTGATTGGAAAGATTAATCCAAAAAGTCCAGATGTCTCCCTAACCTTTGTACATATCCTATGATTAATAAGTTTGAAAATAAGGAAATGCATATCCACCAAATGAATACATCTTCGTCCAATCAAATGTATTTAAAATTTTTCTTATGTATATATTTATGTTATTATTTTTGAAAATTCTCCATATAGATACCTTGAGCAATGCCTAAAATCTTCATATTTAGCAACACTGGTTATTTCCATAATACCCAAGCCCTTGAGCCATACCTTACACTAAATGCTTGTTCAACATGTCCCACCTTCAACTACAGCCTTTGGGGTGGTTATGTCCAAAACACCCCAGCCCTTGAGCCATACCCTACATTAAATGCCTACTCAACATGTCTTGCCTTTTGCCAAGAAGAAATTCCACCATGTCCTGCCCCTAAGAAAAAATTCCACTAGGTAGGTGCCCTCAAGATAAACTAGAAAATTTGTGCAACTTTTAATTCTTTGTAAGACCCCAAAAGCATACATATGGTGGGATTTGAAGGTTCAACATATGAAGTTGCCAATGATAATTCTATTAAATTGAAACAAACATTAAACCTTTTGTTGTTTTGCATAAGTATAATGGTGACCAACATTATCAAATCAAACAAAATCAAACACATAAAAACATGCACACAATCTATAAATTGAAATACATGTGATACATGTTTCTTTGTTTGTTTGGATGTGATCATGTTGTAACCTTTCCAAATCATAGGACCTCACTCTTTGCTTTTGATAATGTTGAAAAGCTCTTGACAAAGCAATGTGCATATTTGTTGTTTTGTGATTTTCAACCAATAGAACAAAATTTATTGAAACTTAAGTGATTTTCATTGCTAAAAATTTAATTAAAATTAATTTATCAAAGTTTCGTAAGAACTTTGAAGTTGAAGTTAAGTTTGCTTCGACCTTAATAATAGTGGGATGGGCAATCTTATGGGAGGTTTAATATATTTGAGCCAATAGCACAAGAGACCACTAGTCTATATATTAATATGCATACTGGTTAGGATCTAATTACATTGGATCCCTTTAGGGTAACCCCCCTCCCAAGGCTTTGCCAAGAACAAGTTAGTATGATCAAAGGTCAATTTTAATCCAGCACTAATCAATAGGTGTATAGGCAAGGACATGTAGATGGTGAGTGAATTTCTAGTGGTGTTCAGTATGTGACTTGAAAAAACAGTTCTCACATCCAAATCTTAGTTATTTACTAAAGGATGATGCAAAATTCATTTAGTTTGAATAAGGGGGCAATGGGAAAGGAAGGAGAAAGAGAAAGAGAGAAAGAAAAAAGTTTTAGCTACAAAGAAGCTTGAAGTAATAACAACTACAAGAAGCAACATAGCAAACAAGTGATGGTAATAAACATGCAATAATAAAATGTTAATTCTTGTTACCTCCCAAGACTTTGGAGGCTCATAACTTCTTATGAAGACCTCTAATTGAGATGAGGTTTGAAGCAAAGTTATAGCCTCCATCGAGAGTTGTCCAATGATATGTGGCACGCCACCTTCACATGAGAAAATTGGGTCATTCTTGACTTTTAGTGGTTGAAAGTCAAATTGGTAATTTGACTCCCAACCCTTCTTTTGGCCATAACTTATGTTTTAAATACCCAAATGGGTCATGCAAGCCCATTTTAAACATCTGCATTTTAAGAGCTTTTCAATGATATAAAAAACTTTTCAATCCAATGAATTTAACCCCTACAATGGCCCTTTAAAAAATTTCCTTTCCTAAAGTGGGAGCTCATTTGGGAATGTGGGGGTTCATTCCCTCACACTTTCCTACACTCCTAGGAGCATGAAATGTGACTCCCGGGCTTTGCTCTTGGCTCGCACTTTTGTAAACCTTTGCCTTGGTCTCAAGCCCAAGGTTAGGGTTGCAACAATTTTGGTTTTTACATTTTAAGTAGCCTATCGAGGCATGTCAAGAGTGTTCACCCTCTTGTTAGCCTTGTTTCTTAAGCTAACCAGGCTATTTTTCCTTTGTAAGCATCTTCACCTCCTATACTTATCCTTAATTTTATTCCTTTTGTTTATTAATGTTAGTTTTGGGTCTAATCTAGTTCCATTTTGAAGTTGTTTGAGTTTCATTTCGTGTGCCTTCGTTGTTTCATAGGATCTTTTGAGCCATCCAAGACGAAATTAGGCAAGCTTTTCATTTACCCCTTGATCGAATTACTTAAGTCTTAATGGATGAATTAACATGGTTCCTGTTCCTTTTGTTGTCGCATTGGTGTTTGTGTTATACTTGTGGTGGTTGTTTAGGTCAATGAGAGGTTTTTGTTTGCCTTAAGAGGTTTTTGGGCAAGCAACTAATCTTCCCTTCAAGAGGAGTCTTCATGTGCCTTTTATGCGCCCCGTTCTCTCCATTCATGGGAAGACTTTTCAACCATTCGTCTTTGTTAATGTCTAACTTTAGGGAGAGTCGATGAGTAAAGTCACGATGTTAAAACTATCCAACCCATGACGTTAGTTATTCCTTCGAAAGACACCATTACTGCCTTGCATTAATTGCATGCTCCTCCTTCAGACCTTGTCCCTCCACCTATTTTTTACTATCAACCTAAGCACATTTTTGTCTTGGATAGGACTTTGTTTACCCAAGCTTTAGCTAATGCTCCCCATTTGTCTTCAAGTGGGCTTTCTAAGATGGTATATGAGCATCTTTCAGGATGTTCCATACCAAACGACCCATCTTTAGGGTTTTCGGAATTATTCTAGGTTGTGACTACTATTGTTCATGGGGGTATCCCTAGGGCAGCGACCCTAGTGCTAGGGGCTAATAGATTGTTGGTAATGGCAAAGGACATTGGTGGCCTTTGTCCTATTATCATGGGTGAGGTGTTTTTTCAACGTATTAATCATTCCATTGTCTTACAACTTTGGGGGCCGTTTCAAAAGTAATTATCCCCCCACTAGTTTGGAATTTCAACCCTTGAAGGTTGTGAGGCCATCCTTTTTGGCATCTAAGCCTTTGTCGACCTACACCTTGATTGGGCTATGATGCATGTCGATGTCAAAAATGCTTTTAATAGTGTTTTATGAGGTGACTTCCCCTCCTTCTACTCCCAGTTCTATGAAATGATTATATTCGAAAGTACATATGCTATTGGTGAAAGGAAAATGCATATTTAGATATTAAATTGCGTTTGTAGCTTAAAACAAATAGTTTGCTTCCTATGCATCACTAATGATTTGGAATTAATAGATATATTTTCAAAGTTCAAACTTTTCAAATTCTATAATTTTATGTTAAACTACCACCCACTTAAACCAACTTCTAAAGAGTTAACATAATGTTCAACTTGACAACAAACCTTTAGTTATTCAAAACATTGTTATCATCACATACATTAACCAAATTTAGGTTGCATTAATCCATTGAAAAGTTAGCTACAAGGTGCACTTACCTACCAAATCTCAAGCCCTGCACCTAAATGAGTAAAACGTTGTGCCATAAAACCCAAAAGGATTTTACAATAATAGAAAGTTCAACTTGATAGCAGACCTTTACTCATTTAAAATGTTATTGCCCTCATATACACTATTCAAATCTAGCTTACATTAGTTGATTGAAAAATAAACAATAAGACGCACAGACTTGCCAAATTTCAAACTCTGCATTTAAATAAATAAAAAGTTATGCCACAAAACTTGAAAGGTTTTATGAACATTTTCTAAGATTTCAAGTTCCATATCTATTCGTACTCATTTCCATTATTTGAAAGGTACTACTATGATCTAATTTATTCTCCATCTTTCCATTATCTACTAGGACTCAATACTCTTTTCCTCCAAGGAAAGTTTTAGGAACAAGTTTTCAAAGATTGAAATCAAAAATCACGTCCAAAAATAGAGAGATGAATGATCCAAATTCACGCCTTTAAAAAGAAGGGAAAAAAAAAACAAAGGAAGACCCCAACTTGTGGGCAATGGATGGTTCTAAGCTTGGTGGCCCTTGGAATGTTCCATGCTTAATGGCCAATGGAAGGTTCCAATGTTTGGTGGCCTTTGGAAGGAAAAGGAGAAACATCATTTTACCTCTTTTCACTTCCCCCCTTAAAAAATTTTATTTAATTTTTTTCATTAATTTTAAGGTTTTAATTTATCATGGTTCTAGATCGTTACTTTACATCTTTCCTTCCTTTTCCTTGACCTATAAATTATAACCATGCATATCGATGTACCAAGTCTTCCACACATTCATTGCCAAATTGATTTTGATTGAAATTTTTTTCCTTTCCTTGAATTCATGGCGTCATGCATGACCACATTTTATGGGTTTCACGCCGCACATGTGAATGAAGAACCGCCATAGGAATCATCTTTAAATTTAACGTTGACTCAACATTTTTGTGATGAAAATCTTACATCGCGAAAGGTGCACCCTCATTTTGAAATTGAACCCCTTCAAGCTTGATATTATTGCATTTCTCTGAACTCTCGTACCTTGGTGATTTTGTTGCAAGTCGACCTCGCTTCTAGTGATGAACCTAAAACTATTTGCGAAGGTTTTTACAAAATTGAAGTCACCTCCATTTTTGCATGGTCTTCAATTCCCAACATTGGACACTATTGTTGGTTACATGGTCTGATTCATTTATCGCCTCCTATAGTAAGGTGGATTACTTAATTCGCACCATTTGACGCATAATTTTTTACAATTATGAACTATAACTGTGGTATAACCTAGGACATGTAATTGCAGTTCCTCATTGAACTTATCCATAACATGAATGAAAGTTTCATTCATCATGAAATTCATGTTACCATTGCCACCCTATCACATTATTTATTTTAATCATTATGTTGTTTCGAATTAATCTTATGTTTACAATGTTTGAAGATTATTCTATTTCCATTAGACCTTTCATTAACACCCCCTCAATTACTTCAAGAATCTCAATCATCATTGTTTGCACAACTATCCACTAAATACTAGAACAAAACCAATGTTTTATCGAACATTACGAATTTTGGTGTTTGTTTCTAACCCCAATCTCTAAAGGTTTTCTCACCCCTAATCATGCAATTGAAGTCCGAAAACTATGATAACTAACTTTTGTTGAATAAAAAATTAACCTTACACCTCTCATCCAATATCAAATTTTAGGGGGAAAAAAACCCCTTACAACCATGTGCACTCATCATTTCTTATTCTAACATGATGTTACTCAAAAACCCCTAATAACATTACCACACCCCAATATTCCTTATGTAATTCTTAAAAATTGAGACTACCGCGCATGGTTATGTCAATATGGTTCATACATTTCTCAAGCTGTTATTTTTAGAAGGCTATGTGATGTCAAAGGGCCTTTGGCGAGCATTATTCCTTTTCCAAGGTTATTTTATGGTGTTCATTCTTCTTTTTACTACCAGCATTAGAAGCATGTGGAGGGGGTCACCATTATTAAATCATATTTAAGCACAAGGTAGAGTGACCCCCTAGGAGGTTTTTTATTTATTTTGGCTCATTATAGAGCTCTTTTAGAGACCATTGTGCGGGCTTCTAATTACATATTTCCATCTTTAATGGATGATATCCACATCGCGGGGCCTTTGAGTGAAATTACCTGTGCTTTTGACCACCTTTTGACCCAATTAGCTCTAGTTAGGCTTAAGGTCAAGGTGTCAAAATGCAATCTTTGAAGGCCATCAAAGATCTTTTCAAGCATAAAGAATCTTCAAAGTTGCACCTTGGTCACAGATGGCTTACGCTAATGGGTTTTCAGGACTTTGCCACACATTTTTTAGATGAAGCTTTATCTCAAGATGTGGCGCGTATTGACGATTTCCTTTCTTGATAAACGTCCAAGTTACTTTGGGCATTTTTTCCTCATGTGTAGTTCATCGACCTTTTTATCTCACACAGATAGCACCTCTTCCTTCTTCCTTCTTGTCTCTTTTGGCGGGTTTCAATGAAAGAATTATGCATGTTTGTGAGGACATTACAGGTCCAAGATTGTGAAAGTCTTTTTAAGGCCCTTTAGCAAAGTGTCATGCTCAATTACTGATATCCTTTCTATGGAGGATTATGCGCCATTTTTTTTTAAAGGAGTGGGGCCTTGGTGGCTTTGTATTTGTGTTCTAGGTTTCATATTTTCGATATACACATTTTGGAGGATTACGTTTCTTAGGTTGAAGTGGGCCCCCCACCTACTTCAATCTTGCTTACATGCAGCGCAAGATGGCTTTCCTCCTGCAACTAAAGATATGCACCTTTCTTTTGAATGTCTAACAATTACTCGCACCCCAAGTCTACAAGCATCTTTGATGGATTTCCACCATGACACATCTCTTAAGTCCATCTTGCAGGATGACTCCATTTCCTCAACATCTAAAGCCAACATTTGTTCTTGTTTGAGTAAGGGGGTGGGGCTATGGTCGGTTGTTAGGCCATTTATTTGTTTGTTTCGCATCGCACATTCTATTTTCACCTCAGTGTTGCATTTTTGTTTCGGTTTAATTCGACCCTTGGCATTTAATCTTCACATGTGACTATGGACACAGGTTGGATGCATTTAACACACATTTAATTCATTGTTCGTTTAGAGGTCAATGAATAGCCACACATGACGCCATTCGAGACATCATATATGCCTTCGTTTGAAAGAATGGACATGTTGTATGGAAAGAATGGTGGTATGTCCTTATGTCCAGAGTTTCATTACAAACTAATCTTTACATGGCTCGAGAGGTTCAAGTTTTCATTGCCGATGTGGTGGTTATTGAACCAACATGGGAAACAATGGCTTCAAATGTCATTAGTTGATCAACAAATGTAACTACGAAATTTAGCGCCATTACTAAAATCCACAAATATAGAAGGTTTCATGAAGGGCACCATTTTATTCCGATGGCCATGGAGGTGCATAGCGCACCTAAGCATGATATGGATCATTTCATCAAGGAATGTGCTCGTCTTTTCCATGATAGATGATCAAGAGATCATTTATCCTTGTCTTTTTGCATTCAATTTTCCAAGTAATGTGTTAGTATTGCCCTTCAGCATGTTTTAGCCTCTACTATAGAGAAGAAAATTGTGTTGGCAAGTGATGCGTGTTCTAGACCTCCCATTACTATTAGGTGGGAGATTATAATAGGAACCCATTTAGACGAATCAAACTATCTAACCAATGAGAAACAAGGAACAATCAATAAATGTGACCTTGATTGTGTTTAATAGACTATTCCATGGCTCCTCCAAGCACTATTTTGGGTAGAAATTTTCTCTAAACCAACTGGTAACTTTTTTAATCATTGGTTGGAGGGGTAGGGTAAATATGCCTATCACTAAACACATTGGCAAATATTTCTCAATTCTTGTCATTTTGAGTGATTTAAAATGTCATAGGAGTGCCTTTTCAAGTTCTATAAATCATCTTTGAAATGCAAAGCCAAAGGAACATCCAAAAAAGAACAATAAAAAAAATACATTTTTTCGAATTGCAAAATGTGTTTTTTTTCATTTTGACCCCTCGTATTTCATTAGTGCATAACTTTTTCATTTTGTGTTCAAATTGAGCAATTTAAACTGCTTTGAAATCACCATCTTAAGCTTTACAAATCATATTGTAACTCTAAAGGCAATAGAATAATATTTAAGAATTTTTTTGAGGGGTTCAAAAATAAGCTATGAGTTGTTCAATTGAGAATTTTCTTTAAAAATGAACCCTCATTACTTTGGGGGGGGCCTTAACTTTCTCACCTTTAATCAAATTTTTCCAATTTTTAGTGTGACATATGCATCAAGAGGAGAGCTCCATCAACTCTTTGGACACCATTAACCATGGGGCCCTCTTGCAAAAACAGGGAGCAAACCCTACATTAAGTGTTTGGACACTGGCCTGTCTACCCTACATGTTCCAGTTGTCATCTATTGAAGGTAATTTGGAACAGAAATTTTCTGAAGTTTTGTTTTCTTTGTCAGTTAATTTCCCACAAGAAATAAAATATTTCAGTTCAAAACCCATTCCATTTGAATTGATCTGGTGCATTTTCTTAAAAACTTATTCAAAAGTCAGTCACAACTTGTATGTGTACAGTAAAGTTATCCATAAAGTCAGGAAAAGACGGCATCGGAACCCCCTGTTTGGTCACATAGGGGATGAGATTTCATAAAACATGGAAAACTAGTACATTGAGCTTCAAGGGGGCATGAAACTCAGTTTAGCAACAAATTTGGTGCTAAACTGAGTTTGCCATGTCCTTTCTTTTCCTGAACGCCTTCAACCAATCACTGCTCCTGCTATGTGTACTGTAGCTATAAATGTTCTCGCGCCTCGTGCATTTAATCCTGAGTCTCAGTATTTCATACCCTTATTTAATTAAATTTCATTACTTTGCGGACAACAGCCAGGAAGGGGTGAAGCATCAAATAAGGGGTGCAACTCAGGTCCAAGAGGGCATGACTTTCCAGATAACTCTGGTAAATCATGAGCTTTTGTTGAGTCTTATGACTTAACATTTCTAGATTTTTTAACCTGGAAAATAAAATATGTTAAAATATTAAATCTTGCTTCACCCCTTCTCCTCCCTGCCCCCACCCAAAGTCTTACAATTTGATGTCTCCTTTGCAAACCTACATAAATCAAAAGAAGAACAATAATGAACATAATGATAAATCTCTACAATGTATGGGAAGAACCTCATGGCAAAGGATGCAACTAGAATCCAAATTTCCTGTTTTTTTATCAGTCAAAATCCTTGACAAAAACGACTAGTAGTTTCTAAAAACTTCCTATCTCTTGAAATTCTGGTAGGCAATAGGTATAGTTGTTGCATGAAAAAATTGTCTGGTTAATTTCCTTAGCATCATGTTTTATGATCAATTCCACTGCCTTAAGTTCCAAATTTTATATCAAGTTTGTTGGGCAAAGGAGCTCAGCTAGCATATAACTAACTGCAGGTTCCTCTGGTACATCGCCTCCAGTGCTCTGAAAGCTGTGCATTGTTTCAGGGTCACAACACTCTTCCAGTGAAGCCGCTGGATCTGACTTCTGTACCTCATACAAGATTTCCAGTGCAGGGTCACATATTGAGCGCTGGTGGAGATGCTCTTAGCATGAAAGTACATGCATGTAAATGGCCAATATGTAGGTTGTGGCCAAGGCGTGATTTGTTGGTACATTAGAGGCAAAACGGTTGTCCATCGGTAGGTAGGTAGATACATAGGTAGACCCTTTGTTAATTGGTGGGAGCAAAATACAAAAACAAGTGCTTCTCGGCTACATATCATCGATCTGGCTGCTGTTGTGGGAGGTTTTGGGAATGCCACGCTGGTGAATAGGTGATGTGGCGAGTCCTTTTCACATGATGTACCTACCTCTGTAGTGCGGTTTGACCACGTGTCGATCTCTCGTGCCATCTCTGATCCTCTCTCAGCCTGCCTCTCTCTCGCGCGCTCTCTCTCTTCTCCCTCTCTCGCCGCGATGCACACACAGAAGCGCAAGAAGTTGGCAGAAATGGAAATGTAGCAGCGTGAATTGGTCTTCACAAACTCGTCCACATTGACGCGTGGTCTCGAAAACATCAAATTTTGCAGCTGTCACATCGCAAAGTCTTTTAAAGTCTTTTGTGGATCCGCAGTTTGGTCTGTGTGCAGTCTGGCTGTTTGTTTCTGTGTGCGATCATCCGAGTTTTCAGAGACGGAGCTATACGATTTGGGCCGGGAGTTTTGCTCTGAAACAGTCTTGTGGAAATGCCGACAATTGGAGAAGAAGAAGTTGTGGTCGTGAAGAAGCAGCCAGACAACAAAGGAGGTGAAGAAGAATTAGAGGAGCTGCCAGACCATGATGTGGAAGTCACCTCGCTGAATGAAGATGTGGTGTTGCCCACAACATCCTTATTCAAGGACTCAGACCAAAATGAGAACCCGTTTGCGGTTCTGGAGTCTGCACCATCTGATCTTAGCAGGGAAGCAACAGCACCAGAATCAACCACAAATTTGCCTCTGGAAGAAGAACATGAGGAGCAGGCAAGCAAGCAATCATCAAACCAACTGCACCCATTTTTTGAAGCTCTCCACACATTTGTTTGCAAGTTTGAGCTTCTTTGCAATGTTTCCTTGCAAAGCATTCTTCACCAGTTTCATGTGCAAGGAAAGATCTGATCTGTCCATGAGTGAGGAATTCTCTGATTTCAACCAAGTTTGTGCTGTGCAGGAGGAGAGTGGTAAGAAGCTCGAGGATTTGAATGAAGTGGAGAAGGAAGGTGGGAAGGTGGAGAAGAAGCATGAAGATTTGGATGAAGTTGAGAAGGAAAGTGGGAAGGTGGAGAAGAAGCACAAGGATGAGGAGAGGGACAAAAGGGCTGGTGAGGAAGAAGAAGACATTGGGGAAGGGAAGAAGAAAGAGAACAAACATAAAGACATCAAGGAGCGGTCAGAAAAGGAAGTGGTTGAAGATGAGGTGGATGGTAACAAGGAAGTGAAATCTATAGAGAGGAGGGAGAAGAGAGAAGCTGTGGAAGAGGAGCAGGAGGTGAATGGCAAGAAAGAGAAGAAGCACAAGGATATCAAGGAAAAGAAGCTGATTGTGGATGAAGAGGAAGAAGGGGAAGATGCAAAGCAGAAGAAACACAAGGAGAAGAAGGTGAAAGAAGTTTTTATTGAAGGTGAGGAGGTGAAGAAGGAAAATAAGGAGAAAGAGGAGACCACTCTTGAAGACAAGAAAGATGGGAAGATCACAAAGGAGAAGCAAGAGAAGAAAGACAAGGAGAAGTTTGAAGAAGATGGGGAGGTGAAGAAGGAAAAGGAAGAGAAGGAAAAAAAAGAGAAGATTGTTTGAAGGTGAAGTTGTGGAGGAGGAGGAAGAGAAGAAAAAGAAGAAGGAATAGAACAAGACAACTAGGGGAGGATCAATGATGCTCAGAAGAGCAATTTTTTTCTTGGCAACTGCAAAGAGATTGGAATGAGAGAGAGGGATCTTAATTCATTCCTTGACATTTCAATGATGAAAGACAGTACCTATATATACAAACCTAGAGAGAGAAAGAGTGTGTGTGTTATGGCCCTCAAACATGACCTGCTCATCAGCATGACAACAACGTCCAGACTTGCTGCACAGAGTGCCTCCACTTGCTGTGCTCTTTCAACATCAGAACTGAAATGGGTTATAGCAACAACTCGACAAAATTGTAGATTACACAGTGAAGAGAACAAACATTCCAAGTGAAGCACATAAAGATGATGTGATGCAGACACGAGCATGTGCGACTAGATGCAATCTATGTAGATTTTCCTTTCAGAGTACAAACATAGTCAGAGTTTCCTGAATATAAGTACTAATCTCCTGGTCCTTCTCCTAAACCATAATCAAGCTAGAAATTTGAGCAGAAGATATGTAGCTAGAGTGTATCAACTTTCTCATTTCTGTTGGAAACATTGTTCAATACAGTTAGACAGACTGTGATTTATTCTGGAATTGCATGCAACATTGGAGTCTTGCAAAATTATGTCCTTTAGTTTCTTCCAACAGTTTCTGCACATTTACAGTGATGCTTCTTCTATGAGTCAGCATGTACAAATAGAACAGAGAATTTTCCTGGAGTGATCCAACATGCTGGACTTTATTCTTCTTTCTTTTTGATGCTCGTAACAACTAGAGGTTTTGTCATCCTCAATGTTGACACCTGAAGTAGTAGTTCCTGCTTTTGTGAACTTCACACCTGGTCATTTTCTGTGGTGGGCAAGGCCAGCAATTTAGAGTTTGCAACTTTTACCAGCCATGCACGGAATGCACACACTCCTCTCACACAAAGAACCATTTGTGATTGAACAAAATGTGAGACACCATAAAACAGGGCAAAACTGTGCAGAACTGCTTTGTCCATGTCACAGATGGGTTGTTCCTATTATCAGATGTGCTAGGTAGATTGGTTTTCTGTGCATAATTCCTATCCACAAGAGAAAACAACATTCACTCACCCCTGATGAGATATACAATGTCCCTGATTTGGCAAGAATTATATACCCGGAATGGTAGAGCGCTCCGAATCCTTGGCATCGGATGAATAGTTCTGTTGTTTTTCACCTTCTGGAGTTGTGTCTACCACAGCCTGTCTCACCCACAAAGTACCTTAGGACTGACTTCTGTAAGGATATTTGGTCAAGTGAATCCTGCATCAGGCTTTGATGTTTTGCAGCAAACAAATCCAGGTTTTGGAATTTGGGTGGAATAATGTTTGATGGTAGCAAAACCTTGCACAAAATTCATAATACGTCTGGCCAAAATACAGTTCTGGAGATCTGCTAAATGGAAGTTACATGTTACTTGAAAATACATGTTTTCCCTTACGTTTGATGAGTTGGCTGTTGCAGCCAGATCAGTTGGAAGGTTGAGCAAGACAGCTACGCCCACCAGTACTCCTCCTACCAGTCCAATTAAACCCAAAGTAATATTTCCCCCTGCTTGCTCCTGCTCAGGATTCACATGTCAACCAGAGGCAAAGTGTTAATGTTGGACACCCTTGCTGCAATTCCTTGATAATTGAAAGAGAGAAATGGCCAGCACCCACCTCTGCAGGCACAGCTGCTGATTGTGGAGGAAGAGACTTAGTATACTCATCAGACACTTTTGGAATTGTGTTTGGAGTAGGTGACAGAGTCTCAGAAGCTGGAAGAGACTGCTCTGGAACATCATTTGTAACCAAGGATGAGGGGGATGCTGTCTCTGTAACAGCAGAGGACGTTGAGGGAGGTGGAGCAGATTCTTCATCCTGAGCACCTGGCAGGGAAAGAGACCTCTCTTCAGAGATCACAGTGGGTAATGTGGGTAGTGCTTCTTCAGATGAGGAGGACGGGAGTTCCTGAATGACAGAACCAGGCGGTGGTGAAGGGAGTTCAAATTCCTTAACAGCAGGAGTAGCTGATGAGGTCCTATGCCTCTCAATTTGCTCCAACATCTCTAGCCTCATCCTTTGTGACTCTGCAAGATCCAAGGAGGAGATTTTTCTGTGAATAAGATTTTCCTTCATACTTAAAAGGCCCTAGATACTAGTCAAAAGGTTGCACACACTCTTGAACTGTTGTGACTAGCACTAGGCAGTTGCCCAAATCACCCCATTGCTACCCTCAAGCCATTAGGTTAAACTGCCATAAACACAATCAATGAAATCTTCCTCTCCAAATTGGATGCAAGAGGAATGGGTTTCGAATTACTGCACCATTCAACAACTCAGTATCTGCAGAAGCTGAGGATGCAACAACCACTTGTGCCAATACAGCAATCAGCCCTGACACAGCTTGCCTTCTCAGCCTATTCTTGCTCCCAACTCCATCTTCATCTCCAGATGACTCTGACGAGTTGAAAGAGGCTCTGGTAACACCAACACAAGTAAATTTGCCCCTTCCCCCACATCCCACCTCAACTCTCCTACTGACTGCAGGCTTTGAGAGATGCCCTAGACAACAATTCACAGACATCGAGGTACAAGAGAGCAGACCCATCTCTAGTACAACTATCCAAGTCAATCCCTTGAGCTTCAAAGTATCAGTAACATGCTAACTTTGCCCCTCCCACTTTCTTTATTCACATAACTTCTGCCTCCAGAACCTGTAGTACATCCTCAGCAACATGATCCTAAACCCACAGCCATGGATGATGGAACCGAGTGAGAGAAAAGACCAAAACTTAGTACAGCACCCAGGACAGTACTGGGGTTTGTACTATAAGTTTGCCCCTCCTCCCACTTTCACTGTGATAACATTCTCTTTAAGATTCTCTCATTGAACCCAGAGCCAGCCTCCATTGAATGCAAGTGACCAAAAGTTGGGGTGGGCTCCACCATCTCTTCTTGTGGACTTGTCTTGCATGCAGGTTCAACTAGCAAGCTCCCCAGATCTTCCAATCACAGAAAACAGACAAAAAGTGACAACGCAATCTACACAAAAAAAAACCCAATCCAAAATCACAACAACTTACATCATGAGGGCGGACCCCATGGGTTGATCCAGAATAGCCAAATATAGTGCTGCACACTGGACCCACTTCACCCACTTTAAATAAGTTGTGAGCAAAAAGCTCTGATACCTTCCAACTCTAATAGAAAAGGCATGAATGTTTACCTCTCTCATCCTCCAACAGAAAGGCAATTTTATAGATGCTCAAATCTTTCAAAAATTCACCAAACTTTTGCAAACATTTGTTCCTTGTGCACAAATAGCATGTCACCCAGATTCAGTCCTTCCAATCTTAATAGAGGCTGTTGCAAGCCCTATTGTATTAACTTAGTTGCTGCATTCAACATGACACAGTCCAGCAATTTTACACACTGAATCCAGCAATTCAGAGTCTCTGACAAGCTGAAAATGTGGTTTTTCCTCATGTCATAAGCAACTGCACAATCTCTCTTTAAACTTCCTCACAAGCACCTAATCATTGAAGAAACTTTCATTTCAGTAGAACTGGTATTCACAAACTTGGATGGGAAACAAAACACAAGCACAAGCATTCTTTATAGAAGCAAGTTGAAACAATATGAAGGAAAATCTCCTTGCTTGGATTCAAACTCATGTTCAGAAGGACTCTTCTGCCTATCTCTATATCTCCCAAATTTCTCCACTTTATTATGACAAACATCTCACCCTAACCCTAAACCTGGGACCTCATCATATCACTACGAATTCTACACAACCTGTTGAAGGAAACATAAATGAAAAAAAAGGAGTAAAAATCCCATAACTACCCTGTAGTAACAAAGTTTTTTTGTTTCTGAAAGAAGTGCATCCTGAGCCACTTGCTTATTTACGAAAACTCAGTACAGAAAAACTCTGGCACAAACTTACTAAACCGATCCTGGAAGAATAGATGCAGATTGTCATCAGATGGTCAGACGAGGGTGTTTCCAAACAATGTCTGCTAGTCAGCATTCAATGCTTTATGCATAAAAACATTGTAGCTACTTAGACTGGTTTCCTGCGTGATGGCTTCACCACCCTGTTTTCTTTCACACCTGTCTTCAACTCATCCACTGGTTTCCCCTCCATTGTTGTTTGGTCGGGCACAGCATCATCCTCATTGACTTCAGCATGTGGGGCAATCTTCACAACCTGAGCTCCATCGGTACTATCTGTACTGATTAATTTCTTCTCGGTTGGTATCTTCTTCACAGTTACATTCTGAACCCTTTTTGCATCAATGGTCTCTGATGTGTCTGTTGACCTGTTTTGTGAACCACGTACACCATTCCCTCCCATCTCTGCTCCAGAAACACTCATCCGTCGAGCTGTTGCAAGCTTTGGGGACTTTGGTCGTGTAAGCTGTGTTTTTTTTACTGCAGTTTTCACAACTGGAGATTCTTGGTAAAAGTTTGGCATTGGTGAAGCCTTAAATGTCAGGCTCTTACGCAAATGCCGCATCTCCATCTCCATTTCTTCTTGGGTTTTTGCCTGCATTTGGTTTTTCTCCACTTCTTTTGCCCGAAGCCGCTCCTCAAGCTTTGAGTAAAATTCCCGTCGCTTTTCAGCCCGTTCATCACACTTGAAGCTGAAGCTGCTTGTCCCTGGAACAAACTGATTTGGCTTGACTTTCAGCGCTGGGTCTAAAACCTGATCATGCTTTTTGTCCTCACCAGAAAGTGGAGCTCTGTTGCCAGCTGCTGTCAGCACTGACTTGACTGGGGTTTTTGGCTTCTTCAAACCTGATAACGGTCCACCACCTGCACTGACACCAGCACCAGCAACACCAGCAGCTGTGTGTATTGGCCGGAGCCCATCAACATCTGTTGGACGACCCCCTGTTGATGCCCTGCGCTCTGTAGCCAAAGCAAATGGCTGTGGAACTGTAAGTCGTTTTCCTCTCTTGGGTTCAGAGTCGATCTTAAAGGGGGACCCCTTGGAATCTGCAGTTGGGGCAGAAAGTGGCTGTGATTTTGGCAGTGGCAAAGAGATTGGTTTCCGTTCCAACCGTGAAACTTTTCTTGACTCCGTCTCTGACAGTTTCTCAACCTTGGGTTTCAAAGGTGTCCTAGCACCATTGGCATTTGACACCTCTGGGTCTGAAGTACGATCTGATTTGGAAGTAGCAAGTGCTGAATCTTCCACACCACTCTTCCCCACAAAGTTCACATCCTCTTCCTTGAGCTCAGAAAGGAGGGTTTGATGCTCATCATCTCTTGTCAATACATTCACAAAATGGTTAGCCAATGCACGATCTGTTTCACCGTTCCTTTGTGACTCATTCACACTGTGAATATTGCCTTGGAGTTTTCCATTCCTTTCAGAAATATCATGCTCCAGTTCATCATCAGCTCCCTCATTCACAATTGCTTTTCCTACTACATCTGCTTCATCAGTCACTTTCACCATAATGTACACATGCTCACCCAAACTTCCCTTTGCAGAGGAGTCATCAAAGTTTCCAGCCAAACTCTCCTTACCATGAGCTTCCTCATCTTGTTCATATTCCTCCTGTTCCTTGATATGTTTGTGAAACTCTTCGCTCCTTTTGAATTGATCTCCCCCTTCATGATTCTCATCATTGGTCTCCTCCTCTCCTCCCCATTCACCACCAACATCTTCTTGGTTCTCATCCGTAACACGTGCAACAATTTGCATCACATTCTCATGGGGTTCAGAGTCAGAAAAGGGATACTCTACATCATCCCTATGTTCTTCTTCCTGTCTCTCATCAGCACCTGTCTCCATCTCACCGCCTTCACCATCTGACTCAAAATCCAGATCTAACTTCTCATCTTCCTGATCCGAGAAATCCGAAGCCCTGGCAACTGGCATCAATTCATTCTGGACAGCAGTATCTGCCATTCTGCCCTGCCTCAGAGAACAGTCCTTTTTAGTCATCTATTGGAAGTGCAAAATGCAAAAGATAGAAATGACACCAAAAAAGAAGGAAGACTTTCTACATATACTAGAGCCAGTACTGTAGAGACTGCGATGTGATATCCATGTGTAACCATAACGTGATGACACTAGCATGTAAAGTGGAGATGTTGAGTCAATACACTCGAATGATAGAACTGTGGAGATAGGTCAGAGAGTCCTCAAACAAAGCTTTCCTATCTGGTTTCATGAGTCCCGATCTGTACTTCCATACACAATAAGATGCTCTACATAACAATGAAACTCCAAGATCTAACAAACAAACAAAGGAATGTGAGCTGATGTGCGAGCAGATTGCAATAATGACGTAGTTTCAGGCTTCAGCTAACATGTCGTGATTGAGCATCAGCTTGAGAAAGAAGCCACTAACGAGAACAACAACAATGAACCTAACAGGGATGGAAACACTGCCTCCAGGGGCGTAGCCCTGAACTCCATTCCCCCCACTTCCTTCTTCCTTTAAATCGCCGATGCATAGACGAAACAGGAAAGTATATCAAATAGAACAGAGCTGCAACCAAAAAATACTCGTAAAACAAGGTGCAAGGAAAACAAAATACCTCGAAGAACTGTCGAGACCGTTTCACCAATCCCGCCGCCCAATCTCCCTAAATTTGTGCTGCTTCTGCTGCCGTTTGTTCTTCTGTTGCTCCTTTCCGTGCCCTCGGCTTTCCCGCCATCGCTCACGCCTCTTTTATTTTCTTCTTCTTCTTCTTCTTCTTCTTCTTGCACAAGAGCCGCTTCACAAGGCTTCAAAAAACATACAAATGACTTTCCCTCTCGCCGGGAAAAACGGAAAAAAAACACAAAACAGATAACAGAATCTTCTTGAACGACACCACAGCGGTCTTCAACAACCGATCTTCATGTGTGCACGAAGATCGAAAGAAGACAAAACTCCAGCGATCGTCGTCTCTCTCCCGCAAGCTCCGCCCCCATTTCCCTCCCGAAGCGCTCGCAACGAAGCACGAACAGCAGCAACAACAGAAAGAGAAAAAAGAGAGGTTGGGTATTCCCAGGTCCTCTTCCGACCCACCATTTTGGGTACCAACCCTCCTGCCTATAAGTAGGTAACCTAGGATATAGGGATCTAGGCAAAATGGCTCAACAAGGTAGGTAGGTAAGTAAAATCCCTGTGCTTGTTGATGTGTCCCCCAAAACCCAGCATCAAATTTCCAGGTTTTTTCTTTTCTTTTCTTTTTTTCCCCAAATTTTTGGTTTGGAAAAGTGTTGCCATTTTGTTCCCAATTTTGAAGCAATTTTTTTCCGAATTTACACTAAAAAACAGATAAAACTCCAAAATTTTCCCAATCTTTTTGTCACCACAATTCGAAAATTCACCCCAAAATAAACACTACAAACCCACCAAATTTTGAATCTAATTTTGCAGATTTCCAAATTTTCACCAACTTTTAATCTAATTTCTCAGATTTTCCACCAGCTTTTAATCTTATTTTTAACCTAATTTTTCACATTTTCCACCAACTTTGAATCGATTTTCAATCTAATTTTCGAGATTTTTCACTGACTTTGAATCTGATTTTCAATCTAATTTTCCAGAGTTTCCACCAACTTTGGGTCTCATTTTAAATCTCATTTTCTCTCCAATTTTCCACATGTTTCTGTTGTGAATCAACATTTGCTAATGGCACATTCACACTTGATATTAAGTCAGTGTTAAATGAAAATCTAGGTGGCATCCTAGGTGGCACCCAATCTTAAATGAGCAATAGCTTAATATAAAATGTTTATGGTAAGTAAGTGTAAGTCCTAAATGACTAGGATGGTGTTAGGGGACTCGACACTAAAGTCCCTAACACCAAGTGTGAATGCACCTTAAGTTAAGGACTTGGGCAAATATGTACATTACTAGCAACTTTTCAAATAAAACCCACCAACTTTGAATCCTATTTGCAAGCTACTTTTCAAGATTTTTGTGTTAGGAATAAAGTTGCTAAGTAGGTAAGGACTAAGGACTTGGAAAATATGCTATTATGACCTACCTACCGTTTGAATAAACCCACAAACAACTTTGAATGGAGTAAATCCCTAGTAACTCCTAGTAACAAATATTGTACACTAAACATCAAAGGTTTTGTTTTCTAATTTATTGAACATTTTGCAAACTTTCTCCAAAAAATTAGCAAAATTACTTGAATTCATACTAGAGGGGGGGAAAAAAACCCTAAAAATTCCCTTCTTTTTTTGGTAAAACGAAGACCAAAAAATTTTGGAGAAAAAAAACACTGCTCATGGTACATTTCCAAAGAACACATTCTAAGAGTGTTGTCGGCTTTTAGGTTTAGGCTTCCCTTGCTTTGCTACATTTTATGAGTGTAATCCACTTTAGGGCAAGCTTCTCTTGCTTTGCTACATTTTATAATTATGGTGTGCCGTCAGGGTGGTCTTGGCTTTGTTACATTTTATGAGTGTTTTCAGCTATTAGAGTCAGCTGACCTTGTGTAGATACATTTTGTGGGTGCCAGAATTTAGGGGACCCAATCTTTTCTGGCTATATCTTTTTGATTGGTAGCATTTAGGGCAATGGGCTTTAGGGCAAGTTTCTCTTGCTTTGCTACATTTTATGAATGTTGAGCTTTGAGGCAAATTGATGGGCCTGTAACTTCCATGGTACTGCTCTCCTTGTAAAGGAGTTGGTTCTATCTTGGTGATTTTAGTGAGAGCCTTTTTTTTCTTCATTTTACATCATTGCTATCTATCTGCCTCCTGTGAGCAGTGAATTTTTTTCTGATAAATTTTGTCCCTTTTCTGACAAGAAATTGGGAAATTTTTGGAATTTTTTTTCTTGGTGTAAATTCAACTAATTTTTATAATATGTTGGAAAAAAATTGCCAATTCTTCAAAATCACCCCACCCCCCCCAAAACAAAAAAAAAACAAAACAAAAACCCTGCCTGTGAGGGGTGAGTTGTATGCATCTTTGCAAATCTAATATTTATAATTATCTTTTGAAAGAAATTTGAATTTCAATAATATGTTGTCTAGGTCAAGAAGGTGCTTTAAACTTTGAGTTTCATGTTTTGGGATTCAGGTATGTATGTCTAACTTTACTCTAGGTAAGCTTATAACCACCCCCCCACCCCCCACTTACCCAATAAGTATAAGCTTTTTGCACATACCCCAAGACTGCACACTAACATAAGGCGAAAAACAAATTGTCATTCTTCCCCACTCTGATTGGTCACTTTTCCAAATTTCTCATTTAGTGCACATGCTCTGTCTGTGGAGCACTCTGCGGTTCCTCTGACTCTTTCAGTTGTGTGGGTAAAGTGAAATACACACCTTAACTTATTTGGGCGATCTTTTGTGTTTTTTGAATTGGCCCTGAGTGAACCAGCACCCACTTGTGCATAGTTGGTGCACCATGCAAGACAAGATGGTGTGTGGACAAGACATACTTTTTCATTGTAATGTACACGTACAACTATCTACCTAGTAGTCACCGAGTGCCTTACTTACCTACTACCCACATAGTAACCTCTTACATTCCCTACCCACCTTTCGTATGTACCCACATACCTAGGTCGTTTAGGTAGGTTAGGAAAGAGGGAAGTAGGACGGTGTATAGGTTAGGTTACTAAGATGGAGCCTCGGTAACTGAGTTGTTGTTCATCCACAACTGAGTCATAACAGGTTTCCAATGGATGGTACACTCGTGGCTGCTGGGTCGCATAACCAGTTTTTTGAATCAAAGTGTGATTTTGCAAAAATTCTTCCTTATCTAGATACATGTGTTTGTACATTGGAACAAGTCCAAAAAAGTTAGGTCATGCAAAGAAGATAATACTCCAACAAGAATCAATTCTTTTAATTTTTTAGAAACACTCAGTGGATTTCCTTGCCATGAAAAAAAAGGAACACAAATATTGATCACCACATGGGTTGGATAGGAAGGCTTTTGTTGTTCATTATTTTCTTTATTTTATAATAAATGACATGGGCTGCCAGCTGCATTGGTTTATGGGTATGACTGATCTTTTCCTTTGGGTCTTTGCATTCCCCCACCCCACCTTGGCTTGATGCTGCTTTCTACTTGCTAGTTCTTTTCATCCTCATGAGGTTTTTTCAAGTTTGGGACTGATGTTTTGAATGGAAGGATCAAGGTTCAAATCTCATAATGTAACACTAATCATGCACGGGCATGTCCCCAAAAGAATAGTGATTATAAATGCTTGAGAGTGTTTCATCTCATAAGAGCATCTCCAACCCTTACATACTATCAACCACTGAATAAGTGCAAATAGGGATTCACTTGAAGGGTTCAAAAATGAAGTATCATAAGTGGATTGGCTCCAACATCATGGCATTTTTGTTTCATGTGCTTCGTATTTGATGACTTAGGACTTGAATGTTGATTTTCTCAATTCACAACATTTTGGTTCCCAATGCACCTATTTACAATGATCAATTGTTTAAGAGTAGCTACAAAATGAAAAGATCGTCGTTTTTGAAAATTATGAGGTTGATGCTATGATGCCTATTTAACATTTCAAACATCAAAAAATGTAGTGCAACGTTGCAAATGGTTGCATATGGTGTTACTACATATGTCATTAATTAATATTGTCACTTTGGTGAAAGCACAACAATAGCAACCATGAAGTGCTTTGTGTAACTTGCATTCAATTTGAATATTTTAGGCAACCAACTTGATTTGAAAATACACATTTAAATAATTGAAGTTTATTGAGGAACAAGTTCCTCAAGGATGTTCATATCAATTGATGGAAGAATTGTTTGACAGTATGGCAATGTTACCTTCAAAATAAAAATAACAACCAAAGCATAATTCTTGAAGCCATTGTCGCACATTTGTCGCACACTACCATATTAGCACCTGCTTTTGTCTTTATCCACACACATGTAAACCAAATCTCACAAACCACTTTAAATGATGCAACACCACAACCATGTGAACCTTAAGCCTTGAACCTAGTGTTTCATCTATATTTCATCCATAATTGTCATCCAAACCAACATCATTAATCATTTTCATCAATTTTCAACGATTTTTTCATTCATTTTCCATCCATCCATATTTTCCATCTATTATAATTCATCCAAATTTTTCATCCCAAACATTGTTATCATCCATGAACATCATCTAATTTTTCCCTCCAATTTTTCATCCATATTTTCATATTCAATATGATGAAAAGTTCAAATTTGTTGGATGGAAATCTTCGATGACATTTCAAATGAAGGTTATCCACCACTTCCATTATAGTGATGTAAATTCTCCACAATATTGAACATGATGAATATATCCAATATGAACATTAATATGTTTGTCCACCATGAATAGTTTTTTTAAATGAAGGTTATTTTAATGACCTTTTAAAAGCTACACACAAAGATATCCAACAAGGAAAAACAAGGTTAAACACAAAAATTTGAACATAATGAATGAATAGATAAAACAACCCAACACAATGGCATTGTTTTTAACACAAAAAAGTACACATAGATTTTGCAACAAAAGTGAATATGAAAACTATTGATGACCTTTCAAAAGTTGAACACAAAACAACTTGAAACCCATAAATGAACTCAAAAAATTAAAGTAGCAAACTAATATATACAATGAAAAGACTAGAATAGACCAAGTCAAACCACTAAGAGGAAACCAAATGTCAAAGAAAAGGAATTTAAATGCCCAAGAAAAGGAGCTAAATCCTATTTTAAAAAACCAAAACCCAACCAAAAGGAACTTGAAACCAACCCCTAGGTACTCAAAACCCAACCAAGAGGACTCCAAACACAACAAAAAAGAAACTGAAACTAACCAAAAGGAAGTCAAAACCCAAACAAGAGGAATTTGAAACCCACCAAATCCCAACAAAAACCAAAATAAGACCCAACCAAAGGGAAATTAACACCTACCAAATCCCAACCAAAACCCAACTAAGAGGGACATGAAACCAACCAAGAGGAAAATGAAACCCAACCAAGAAGAACCTCAAACCCAACAAAGAGGAAATTGAAAGTCACCAAGTCCAACCCAAAACCCAACCAAGAGGAACCCAAACCCCAACCAAGAAAAACCCGAATGTCAAAGAAGAAAAATTAAAATGCATTAAAAAAAAACCACAACCCAACCAAGAGGAACTTGAATGCCAAGAAAAAAGGAATTAAAAAACATTAAACACAAACCAAAACTCAAATAAAAGGAAATGAAATACCAAAAAAAAGGAACCCAAATGTTAAAGAAGATGACCCAAAAAGCACTATGAGGAATTCAAATGCCCAAGAAGAGGAACTAAGCCATTGAGAGAAAATGAAAACACAAAATGAAAACACCAAAACCCAACTAAGAGGAAACAAAAACATAAAATGTAAACACAATGAAAAAACCAATACATAATCAAAGAATCAAACACAAGTATTTTACACATATTTTTATAACTTTGATGAATATGAAATTAGTGAAAATGTTATAGGAACTACACATAAAGATAGTTGATACATAATGAAAGTTTAATAAAGTGAGAGCCAAACACAAAAAAAGGGCATGGGTGGTGGAATTGGTGTCAATCATTTGACTATATTGTCCTTTGTCAATTTCAAATTAAAACATTTAGTACTTTTTCAAGGAATCATTTACAACCATTCACCTTAATGTGTAGATGTTCCAACTTGCATTGCTTACCTAACGACACATATCTGGACATTTGGGCTTATATTACATCTTTCCATTTGTGATGTCTTATGGAATTAGTGCATCCACTTCCTTATTGTAGACAACAACACGTGATTCATAAACATCATCTTCTAAGTCTATTAACCATCTCTATAAAAATTTCACTATCAAACCCATATCTTTAATCACAACCAAACCCCAATAAATAATCAATCTAGCACATGAATCAATTCTATAGTTTCAATTTGTGGGTTGCAAGGATTAAGGATTGTCCTTGGAGGTTTAAGCAAATTATTAAGGAAGTTTAAAATGTTGGAGTATGGTCAAATTTAACAAGGAAGTTGCTAAAATCAAATCCACCAAGTCATTAAAAACTTGATTTGCCAACTAGATTAGTAATTAACAATAATATGTAAGGTTACTAAAACATGGTCTACCAGCTATAGATTACATCAATAGAAGTTGTCATTACTCGAAGGTCCAATGAATAATCGAGCACATGAAGTTGATTTAATAATTAGTCCCTAATTAAACGGCTAGCAAGTAGTCTTCACCAAATTAGCTACAAGAATTTTACCACGCAATAAATCATTCCAAGTGTGTAAATTGGCCTTGCTTGAAATGAAAAGTCACCAAATTCAGCCTTTGTCTTTATTCCATTCTTGAAATAATTTTCCTTTTTTTCAATCATTGTTTTTTTTGTAATTTACCATGGACACTAGTTGTTCACAAGTTATGGGCTCACTCATTGAAAAATTTGAAGGTAAGAATTACATGTGGAGGTTTAAGATGCAAACTCTCTTACAAGCAAAAGAGTTATGGGGACTAATCAACATGACATAAGCGAAGCCAAAAGCTCATAAGGTTGTTGGCATCATTAAGTACATGAAGAAAGAAAACAAGGCTCAAAACTTGCTAGTTCAAAGCTTATTTGACAATCAATTCATGATTGTTCATGAACATAGGCAATTGCATATGAGGTCTAAGAGGCTCTTAAAAAATGATACATTGATAAAGGACTTGCTAATAAGATTTTTTTGACTAAGAAATTTTTCATGTCACATATGAGCCCTATTGATACCATGGAATAACATGTTAACAATCTTGGAACAATGATTGAGGAATTAAACACCATAGGAATTGAAATCCCTAATAAAGTCAATGTGATCATTATTTTCATGAACTTACTAGAAAGTTACCAATACTTGATCACCATGCTTGAATCGATCAAAGAAAGATCATACTTGGGATGACATGAATATCATGTTATTCAATGAAAATTCATACGCAAAGAAAAAGATGATTTTTCCCAAACCATGTAGGTAGCATTGCTAGCTCAAAAACATTTGGAATCCAAAGAGAACATGAAAGGAAAAAAAAAGAAAAAAAAAGATGTAACTATTACAAATAACTAAGCCATTGGGCTAGAAATTGCAAGGAGAACATGTTTAATGCATTGCATAAACAAAAGACAAAAGAAGGAAATGTTGTTGATAGCGAAGCTTATGTGCTTGTGTTGGCACTATTTGTAAATTCTAGTGAAAATGATACTTGGCATATAGATTCCCATGCCTCCATGCATTTGTCCTTTCATAAGGAATGGTTTAGAGATTATGAAAGGATCCCACCCATCAAAATCTACATGGGTGATGATTCAGTTCAAAAAGCAATAGGAAAAAGGAACATAAATGTTTCCATGACAATTTGGGAAAACACACTTCCTAAGGTGTTTACTAATGTATTGCATGTGCTTGGAATTGCTAAAAGCTTGTTACTATAAGTAAAGTTAGTTCACCAGGACACATTTTTGAGTTTAGAAACAATGAGTGCATTGTTAAGAATACCCACAAAGAAGTTGTTGGACATTGCACACGGGATAATCACCTTTACAAGCTATAATGTAGAACAAAGTTGAGAAGAGAAGAATGTGCTCAAGTTGTTAATCTTGGAGAAAGTTACACCAAGTTGAGTGTAGAAAAGTGTGCTCAAATCACTATTGGTTGTATAGAAAGTTCAATCATCATTTATGGCATGAATGACTAGGGCATCTTAATGTGGGAAAATTGAAATTACTAGCACAACTGTCGCAACCCCACTTTGGCCAAGTGTGGGGGTGAAGCCCAACACTTGGAAAAGTTGGAGATTTGGAGTCCTCCAGGACTCCCGAATGTTCAGAGCTCGACAACAAGGCCCAAAACACCTCGTATTGAGGTGTTCTTGGTGTCATTGGAAATGTCTTGAAACGTAGATATCGAAAATGGCCTCGCATTGGCCATTCGGACATCTGCAGCCCAAGTTATGGGCAAAAGAAAGGCCGGGAGTCAAACTGGCAGTTTGACTCCCGACCATTAAAAGTCGGGAATCAACCTCTTCCCGACGTCCGAATTGAGAGTGCGACACGGCGTTGAAAAGATCTCGACGAAGGCTACAACTTTGGTTTAGACCTTGTTGCGATCGGACTCCAGAGTCGGGATTTATGGCCGTTCAAAGTTCCGGGAGTCCAGCCAGGACAGTTTCGGGACTCCATTTCGGGAGTCCCAACAAAATGTGCCATTTGGATGTAGCCTCGGCGACCAGCCGCAGATAATACTATAGGGAGTAAGGTGGTGGCTTACTCCCAAGTCCGGGCTGTGGTGAGTCTTGTTGTGCAAGTGCCCGTGGCAAGTTCCCAACACCCAAGGGTGTCCCGAATGCTAAACTAACATCTTGTGGTTGGTTTTTAGATGCAGATTCACACGAACTAAACTAGTCCCTCTTCCTAGTCTAATCCCTGGGCTCCCAACTCGACCCTCTACCCCTTTTTAGAATTGGAAGCCGGGAACATGCTACTAAGTCACAATTTCCGCAACTTGACTTTGTGAAACCCTCAAGTGGGTTTCACCCCGTGACTTGGGAGCGGGTCAACAACAAAACCTTGTAGAAGGCTTGTCACTGATTATTGAAGGAAAAAAATTGTCGTTTTGTGAAAGATGTGTGTTTAAGAAGCAACATTGAAAACCTTTCCCTAAAAAAAGTGCATTAAGCTTCTAATGTGTTTGAGTTGATCCACTTTGACATTTGGGGGCTAACCAAAACCACTCTAATAGGGGGAACAAAATATTTTGTGAACTCATGATGACATGTTTTGAAACAAATCTGATACTTCATGAAATAGATAGGAGAATGTTTTGTAAAGTTCATGGAATTTAAGGCTTTTGTTGAAAGCCAGTTTGAAAAAATAATCAAAATTTTGCAAAATGACAATGGAGGTGAATATTCTTCCAAGTAATTCAAAGATTTCCTAAAGTAACATGGATATGAACATCAAACATCTACACCTTATACACCACAACAAAATGGTGTAGCTAAGCATTTCAACATGACTATTGTAAAATTAGCCTATTCGATGATTCATTAAAAAAGTGTGAATATGAAATACTAGACTAAAGCCATCAACACAACTATGTATTTGAAAGCAAAGAATTCTCATAAAGCAATTGATGGTATGACACCAAAAGAAGCTTGGCTCAATGGGAAGAAACCTAAGGTGTCCCCTCTCAACGTTTTGGGAACATATGTTATGTTTTGAGGCATTTCAAACAAGAACAAAGGTTGAACCCAAAAACACCAAATGCATGTTTGTTGGGTATAGTGTGGACTCCAAAACTTATTGATTGATGGATTGATGAATAAATGGATACGCAAAGCGATGGTGGGCATAATGATAACATTTAAGGAATTGAAATTGATCAATTATTAAAAGGGAAAAAAATTGACCAATGACAATTTGTTGTTGATTAAAACCAATATTACAGCTAAAAGGATGAACCTACCATTAAATGAACACTCTATTCAAATAAGGAATGCACCCCAAAGCATTACTACTATTTCATTTACATGGTCATTTACATCTATGAACCCCTCACGTTGTTAGAAGTCTTGCAAGGTGAAAACAAAATGCAATGGGAACAAGCAATCCAAGAAGAATATCAATCTCTCATGAATAATCAAACTTGGAATTTGATAAAACTACCCACAAGAAGAAAACCAATGAGTTGCGAGTGGGTGTTTCGAATCAAGTGTAAGGGCGATGGAAGCGTGGATTGCTACAAGGCAAGGCTTGTTGCTAGGGGTTTTTTTCAAACGCACAATGTCGATTTTGATGAAACATGCACTTTTGGTAAAGTTTGTTTTAATAAAAACTTTATTGGCATTTGCAACAACATTGGATTTACAAATTCACCGTATGGACATTTTAAATGTTTTTCTTTAAAAAACACTCCAAGAGGAAGTTTACATGACATAACTAGAAGGATTTTAAAACTAATTTATCAAACATTAGTTTGCAAATTGAACAAGGTGATCGATAATCTGAAATAAGCACAACGAGTTTGGAATGAGAAAATGGATGATTTCTTGAAAAAAAAAAACTTTGTTTAATCTTAATTTGACTATAATGTTTACATCATGTCAAAAGGCACAATGGAAGCTGTGTTTTTGGCATTGTATGTAGACAATTTGCTAAAATTTAGCGAAGATTTACAAGCCTTGAAAACTATGAAGGAAAAGCTTTATGTTACATTTGAAATGGAAGACCTAAACAAGGTTTCATATTACTTGGGGATCCAAATTTTGAGGGATAGAAGATTGAAGACAATTAGCCTTGACTAAACAACATACATCAAAAACATCTTGAAGCGTTTCGGCATGGAAACATGTAAACCCACAAGCACCCCATTCGAAGCTAGAACACCACATTTACTACACATGTTGAACTAACTGAAAAAGAATCTAGAAAAGTGGTGAGAATACCTTACAAACAACTAATAGGTAACATCAAGTATGTCATGATAGCTATTACTAGGTGAATGGCAAAGATTTAACAAAATAAGATTAGGACATTTGCTTAGTTTTGATTTTCAAATTACTTTTGGAAGGAAATGATTTAGGTGTAGTTATTGATGATGATGAAGGTAGTGATTATTGTTTTACATATAAAGATAGACTTAAAGAGTTGGAAAAAAGAATCTATAGACACAATATGTAGTTTAAAGTTCTCTTGGGTTGTGATCCACAAATTTTCCTATTTTTCATTTTTGATTTCTACATTTTTATTTTATAGATGTTTAATATGTTCAA
>Ga0209611_10001643_pt1 | contig 38588 bp, 33 predicted proteins | sample S1TSphgellanicum_3_FD_187693 | JGI IMG/M metagenome (GOLD analysis project Ga0209611, IMG submission 187693) | Host-associated microbial communities from peat moss isolated from Minnesota, USA - S1T2_Fc - Sphagnum magellanicum MG (SPAdes) (version 2) | ecosystem: Host-associated > Plants > Peat...
TAACACGGAAAAAAAAGCCAAGAAGTAGCTGGTAGAGAATGAGGGACTGGGAACTCCACACACAGAAAAGCCAGGGGGTGCGCACACTGAAGAGAGAGAGCGGTAAGTTAGAGGAGGTCCTTCAAAGTTCGTGGAATACGTGTTCCGCGTCAAGATCAGTTCGTGAAGATCAACAGTCAAAATTCAGAACACACCCCTCCGCCCACCCCCCCCTCCCCAATTTGATTTGCAGAAAAACACTGAAACTGCTTGGGACCTGGAAAAGTGTACCTGTTACCAGTGCCCTCCTAGAGCGCAAGTAGCAGGAAATGACTGTGTCTTTGCAATAAATGATTGTTTCTCAATGGCCGACTACCGATTGCCCCAGGCAGTGAAAGTTAAATAGTCTCCAACTCGTCTTTTCACGTTCATGGGTGGCGATGGGGGACATTTAGCGTCTCGCAACAAACAAGCAGTGCACACCGGATGTACTAAGAGCATCTTCACCAACGCTCAGTATGCACTGCAACAAAAGGTGGGCCCAATTTCGATTTATGAATCATTCATTTTTTAAGGGATTCCAAGAAAAATTTACCATAACGAATTTTCAAATGGAAAAGTGAACAAATTCACATAATGCTAGTCAACTAGGACCAGTGCTATTGGCTAAATGAATATTTATCACTATGTAAAAACATGTACCACGCTCATGCATCCTACTCATTGAAAACATGAACTACATGAGAATTAGTCTTACATTAGGTACCCATGAGAATTCTCATATGGTCCTAGTTCACTAGCATTATGTTTAGACATATGAGCATACCCGATGAGAATTCTCATAATTTTGCTGAGAGTGGATTAGCTATCCAATGAAATGCCAGGAAAGTTCACACATCGTGGCACATATGAAGAGTGTAGCATATGTAGATTATATATTATCAGACTCCTTGTTAAAGTTGGATATACAATGTAGGGAGCCCACAAATTATTTCAATGCAAGTTGATGTGATTAAGTTGACTTTAAAAATAAAAGACAAATAGATTATGGAACTAAACCTTTCCGATCTACAAATATATGTTAATGTATTTATAAACATTATATAAATTAAGTTTGGGGGTAGAATTGCCACATACACCTTGACCAACTAGTATAGCCTATGTTCAACTTGGAAGTATACTTGGACTGTAATTTGCAACCAAACTTAAATGTCCAAGAACTAGGGTGCCCACAAGGGCCTATAATTCCACCGAAAACTTCATATATACTATATTATAAGTCCAAAAGTCCAAGGGTAGGAATGATCTATTATCTCAATATTTTATACTAGAGTTATGATTTGTATTTTCCCTAAGGTGCTTGCATACATCCAATGCCAAACCATCTTTGAAAAACCAAACCTTCATGCTTCCATGTTTGCATCTTCATCACCAACCATATAACATGTCCACAATAGGGTGGTAATTAGCGACTAAAAATGTAGCAAATATAATAGGTAACACCATGCATCATTGTCTTTTTTAAACAAAATTTTGGTTTTTTTGAACCTAATATGTGAAGTGTTGAATCCCACAAAGAGATTAATTTATTTTTTCCTTCCCCTATTGCACAAAAGGACCCCCTAGGCTTCTATAGTGTAATGATGATGAAGACAACAACAGGCCACATGTCACCCTTTCGCCCCCTTGAGAAAGTGACAATTCGCGCAACCCTCATCTAGGATCAACATGGATTGTCAAATTTTAGGCCTATACTCTGTCAATTTTGCACTTTACCATCAAGTCAAAATCTCATTTTGCCATGATTGAACTCTTGTAACTATTAACTACTAACATTGTGCATTCTCGATTTTAAAGTTTTCAACGAGAAGAGTGTTGGAGCCTAGCAACTTGGCATTTCCATTTGCTTTCATGGTTTGCAATTAATGAAAGTAGTTCATTTTGAGACTTTGTTGTTATGACTCAATGATGAGTTGTTGAGTAATGACTAGTAGTGTTATAATCAAAGTCGTTGGAGGATAGAGCAATGAACTAAGAGCTTTCAACTTGGTGCAAGCTTTGCAAGTAGCTACAAATTGCAACAATCCAAAAATTAGACCTTTGCAAATTCAGAAAGTTCCCAAATTTTTTTAATTCAAATGCGCTTGTGCTCAAATGATTTCTTTTCTCCTTAATGTTTTAATGTGTGTTCATTGAACTTTCGCATTGTGACTATGTGTGCAATGTGCATTGTGTGTACGTTGTGATAGCTGCAGCATCCATCTAATGCAGGTAATTTCTAGTTTTGTTTCATTGCAACTAATGTAGATATTCGAATTTGGGTAGTGGACTACTTTTCACCATGCCATCATTGTGTGATGGTCATAATTTTTACAAAATTTAAGGTAGGAATTCTAGTCCTAACTAGTGTTTGAATTAAAGTTTTGTTGTCACAATTTATGAATTTGTTGGTCTTCTTTAGAGCATGGCTCCTCTAGTGTTACTAAGCAATTTCAAGTTTAGAAATTTCTTTGGTGTTCAAATCTTAATAGAAAATCTCATAGCCCCATTGCCCACCTTGTTTCTTGCAATGTACTTGAATCCAACAACACTAATGAACAAAGAAATTTTTCTCAGGCCTTTGAATTACAATCTTCTTCACATGAGATACTTGTTTTAGATCCAAATGCCATGCTTGAAATTCTTGTTATAAATGTTGATAATGAATGTGTTCCTTCTCCCAAAAACTCTAAAAGGGTTGTTGTTGATGTTAATCAAAAATTTCAAAAGATATGGGCTATGAAAATACCGTGGGTAGAACCCATTTTTAATGAGGTTAAGCTGAAATATCATGTTTTTACCAAAATTGAAAGGAAGGAAAAAAAAATTGGTTGTTAGGTTGGATTTTATTGATAAACATCTAAATAAGAAAAAGGGTTCTGATAAGTGGATCATGGATCCAAAATGTATGCATGTTAAAAATGAAATCTCTTTTGTTCAACTTTTTTCAACCGTTATCCTTTGATGTAATTTTCAAGTAGCGGAGGATAAGCAAAAACTTATTCAATTTGCAATTGTTTTTGGCTTGTTGAATAAAGGTAAACCAATGATTAACTACGAGGATTTTTAGCCCTTGTATGAATTTTGAAGCTTCAATATAATCCCAAGAAACACTAATATGATGGGGTTGGTTGGGAAATTGCAAAACACATATAGAATGAACTTCTAAAAACTATTAAACTTGTTGTCCAAAATTTCAACTTTATTTTTCTTATCGATGATGAAGTCACAACCATGGATAATGTAAGTTGGGCAAGTGTGCATGGTTACATTGTGCAGGATTGGTGTTGGATACCATTATTAAATTGAATGTACAACAAGTGTTTTATGGATCTTATGTTGATAGCCTAACTTTACTATTATCATGAACTCTTTGATGATACAAAGAGATCTGAAATAAAAAGATATAGTTTCAAAGCTAATGTGTTTCAATGTTGATGGGGCAACAATACTACGAAACAAACACATGAGTGTGAATGTGGACATGTGAACATGAGCGTGTGAACAAGAATGGATATATTTGGAATATTTTGATGATAGGGATAAAATATTTTTAAAATATTTGTATGCCATGTAAGAATGATGTGGAAAATATTTTTCCACATGTACATGGATGAAAGACACAAAATGGATGAAAATTGAACATCAATAACTTTTTGGATGATAATTGCAAGTGGACAATTTTTTTGGATGAAAGATTCAACAAGTTGAAATGTATGGATGAAACTAATTCCAAAACAATTATGTGGGATGAAAACCACATGTACATGGACAAAAGTTACAAAAATTGGATGAAATATTTGGATGAACATGGAGCATGAATGAACTTTTGGATGATAGTTGGGAGTATACCAAATTCTTGGATGAAACTTTTTGGTTAATTGAATGTATGGATGAAAGTAATTCCAAAATAGTTATGACAAATGGAAATGACTGGACTCACATAATTTTCATGTCCAATTTCATCCGCAAAAAAAGGTGTCAAAGGTGAAACTCAAAGGAGTTAGATTACAAATGTAAAAAGGTGAAATAATAACTTGTGTAAATTAAATAAATCGAGTCACACAATAAATGAAAGGTAGGAAGTCCACATAATGATAGAATTGGGAAATGCTTGAAAAATTAATGAATAGTGCATTACACACATCATGCTGAAAAATATTTTATTTTTGCATCAGAATGCATTCCAATAGAATAGAACCCATAACAATTTTATTCAATAACTATCTAATGACACTACAACTTAATTTATCTCCATGATTTTGGCATGATCTAATAATCTATGAACCTCATTCCAATTCTAGGATGGATAGTGGATGGATGGTTCTCTAATCCCAAAATACATGGCATATTGCAAAATGTAATACAAGTGCTTACATGGCACCCATGACCCCCACTTGCCAAAGGACAAAGCCATCATGAAAGAAAAATCCATGCAACTACAAGCATGTAATGACTAATCATTACCTGTTATTACATATGGTTTTCTGGCGATCCTACAAAGAGGCAGTAAATCCATCCATATGCTGAAAGAGTCTAATGTTTGAAGGAGTTAACAATGTGGCTTCAAGGGTTCGTCCCACTTCCCACTTTTTTTCTTGCAAAATGGATAATCTTTTTCCCATTTTTTGATTTGGGCCGAACATCTAGATCCAATGGCTTATAGACATGGGCAGAAATACCATTGCCAAAGAGATTCCGAAGGGCACATGCAAAAGGGTGGTTCATGGGTGTAGATATGTCATCCCCAACTTGATTAATGAGGCGACATTTTGGCTTCTCCAAAAGCAAGAAACCAACCTCCTCCAATGCCACCACCTCAATTTGAGTGAAATTTGTCCCTACTTGCACATGCCATAAGGAAGGCAAGGCACGCCTATCAAATGCATATTCCTACTTGTCCTTTTCACACAACACATAAGGTCATCATGACAAAACCAAAACTTATGTAGCTCAATTGATACACCTTAGGTTGTAGACCAATAACCAACATAACACAAAGCAATAATACCACGATCTGTTTGTTTATAAATGATTTTAACTTTGCAATATTGTTTAATGTCTTTTTGCAATGTTGAGCAACAATTGCTTGACTTTGAAGGACAACATTCAATTCGCCAAATGCCATCCCCACATAGGCACTCAAGGACCTTCGCACCATTGTGGGTGATAATGGGATCAGGGCTATTGGTCTCCCGCACATCCATAGCTGATGACTAATTGATTAAAGTTGTTGCATTGGCCATTTTCCGATGAAAGAAATTCACTCAATCATGTTTCTATGAATTTGCTTCTAACCTAGGTGGAAGGTATGCCTTGCATTTGGTTAATTTAAACATTTCTTCACCTTCCAAACAAGTATTATAGTGAAAAGACTAGAGCTTGAAGTGTACTTGCTAACTACAACAGCAATTTGGACTAGGTCCCCAAACTAACTGACCTTACACAAGCACAATTCATTCTTGTCCAAACTAGTTTTAGATACACTTGGACTTGTAAGAAGGCATAATGCAATGAGGATTGCATGAATGCTCACGCATAATCATCGGACGTTACAACAAAAAAGCAAATGCCCTTGTTAGATTGTTGTAGCCAAATGGATCATATTAGATAAGTTACAAATCGGCATATCAACTTCCTTGTCCAACTTTTCTTTTTACAAGCACATAAAAGTAATGGTTAAAATTTAAACAAGACATATGGAAAATAAAATTTCAATATAATAGTATGGAAGAACTTACATCCAACATGAACCCTCCCCATTGTCACACACAAAAGTGCAAGAAGCCAAACCAATTTTTGAGCTCTTGAATAGTGCCCTAGCTAGCAACTCCAAATGAATACCATCACGATTGAATGGTAGCATATTGAAGGTCAGCTTCTTCCAAGGACATGGTTTTTTTGTAATCATGATAGAGGGTTTTGTGTTGATCATGGAACTCATGTGCGATAAATTGCTTGTTGTGTCTATTGAAAGATTGAATCCAATGGAAAAAACACGTTCACTCTTTGTCAACCATCTTCATAGTCGGATTTTTAATCCCATAAACAATATGAACAACATTCTTTAACTTGCGTATTATTTGCCATGAACCCCTTAAAAATGGGCATACCCTTGACCCTTTCTTCTCAACAACTTCATTCAATTTCTTCCACATAATGCATTGAGCTTCTGTGTCCTCAAATTGCATGTCACAAACCACAATCGTCATGACCTTATAATAGTCTACCGGGTCATAAATGTGATAGGCCATGGTCGTTGATCCTTGAACATGCTTTATGTGATTAAACATCATCCACGCATTTTGCAGATCATCACCCTGTTACATTCATCACACCAAATAGAATTTAGAGCCAACTCCATCCATGAACATTTTGAACAAATAATTTTTTTACCTACCCTATTGACCACAAAAACAATTGTCCTAAATAAAGTCGTAACCAGACAGTACCTTCAATTTATGGATATAATCAATGGAACCCAAATTAGCAAGATGATGTTTTAGTGAAACAATGAGATTGCATATGCCAGCAAAGCACAAAGGAGCAAACTTTAATAATGTCTGATCTAGTTTTTCACCTTTGAGAATCTCCACAGGACCTTCTCCATCCTCATTAAACAAGTGATGAGAAAGAAATGTTTTACTTGTAAACAAAGTAATAGCCAATGTGGTAGAAATTGGCATGCGACAAACCTTTTCTACAAGCATATTCTTCATCTCTTAGAAAGACTCCTTACATTTGTTGTTTGCAATTGGATGGGCATGGGTGCCCAAGTGGATCACGTCTCTTCAAAGATTTGGAAACTTATGAACAACATAATACATTTTACAACTAGGTGAAAGGAGTACCACAAAGGACGAACATGGCCTAGTCTTTACTACAATCCTTTTTTACCCTATATTTTGATCCCCATAATGAGTCAAAAGGTATCAAAATTTTCAAAAGGATTATATTCTAGACCATTACAATTCTAGATTCCATCATAATCATCCATAAATGTGTCTTTACATGGTAAAAAAGGACTAGGTAAAAAAAACAGAAAAGGGTGATGTGTGACAAGATTTTAGTACACATTAAAGAATTTGCACCCAATTACAAGTTTGTAAAACAAGTTGGTGAAGAATTGCAAAACTTATAATTGATGGTATAGGTCGAATATTTGACGAGATGTTGCCCAAACATTAGAAGTTACAAACAATCACCATTATAACTAACTTCATTGAGCCCATAAGCACGTTGAAACAAAGGACAATAATCATTCTAATAACGTAGATGTCTAAACATTTCGTCATTCTAAAGCCCAATCCAAATGAGTTATTGATGTTACTGGTCTATAACTTACACCAGACATGACCATTGTACTTTTTATCCATACCTTGCAATTGTTCGGATTGTCCCAATGAACGACGAACAAGAGAAAGCTCAAATAAAATGTCACCATTGAATTTTGTGGGAAAACAATTCATAAACTCAATTGTGATGGGACCATAATCAAGGGACTTCAATTCAAAAGAAACATGTAGGGTCAAAGACATTGTTTTTAACAATTCAATAATGTTGGAAAAAGTAGCCACTTGCAACACATCCATCTACAAAGGCTACTTTTCAGCAACTTGCAAATTCATGGAGACAAGGATGACGACAATAGGAATGGCAAGGTTGTCTTCATCAAAAGAATCACAAAGGTTGATAAACGATGAAACCTTCGAGTTTGGAGAAACTACATTGGGTTTTTTTTTCATCATGACACCTTGCACAACAATGTTGGCCACCAATGTAGTTGTGCTTGATGTTAGAACAATATCTTGATAATTGTTTAGCACATTTTCACCAATGATTCGATACATGTCGTTGTTGATAATCCAAAACATCCCTCTAGGGTTCACAGCTAGAACCCGGTAAACAAAACTTAAAATAATGTTGTATTTAACATAAGAAACATCTTTAAAAACATGGAAAGATCCTCGCCAAAACACAAACATTGCACAAAGGAAATTTTTAATGACTTGTATAACTCCAAAATCAACAACCAAGATGGTAAAATCTAGTTTTCCTACAACATGGAAAGTGGCCATCAAGAATAAAAGAAAAGGTAAAAAATAAGATAAATCTAATAGCAATTTAAAAGTTAAATAGTTCACCAAACACTATTGCATCAAGGATTCAATGTGAAGGCAAGATGAAGAACTAAAATTTGAGAATTCAACGCGAGAAACAAAGTAAAATCCAAGGGCAAGTAACAATAGGGTGCAACATGTAATCCCAAATCATAAGAAACAAGGTGAAAGGATTACAAAAAACTAAATTCACCAAATAGACATATTTTTTATCTCATATAAAATTTAAAGATATAGCTAACATGCAATAATAAGAAGAATAGTGGAGACAAAAAGAAAAAGAAAAATGACCATAGACAGAGCATTAAAGAAAGTTGACAATAATCCCAACATTACATTGAAGACAAATTAAACAGGCACAAAAATGTGCAAAAAAATCAATGAACCAAACGAGGATAATGGAACTAGAATAATGGGGGTGATGTTGGTTTAAGTGAGGACCTAATTTTTGGAATGCATAGTCAATATGCCATCTACTAATTTGATAATCCAAATGATTGAACAACAATCCCAGATACATGGCAAAAAGTATGATTGGAACAACCATAGGAATATTAGGAATAGAATGCTTATCAAATTAAAGAGTAGTGAATAGTTGTAGAAGTCTTGGGAATAGCCCTATTGAAATCAAACAATCTATCTATCAAACTGAACTAATTGTCTAATCGAATTAAGGTAGACACCCTATCAAGATTTAGCAAGGTATTATTTGGTAGGGCCTCATCAAATTCAGCTATCATCGCTATTACATGTTGAACTCATGGGTATGCCGAAACAATGAAAGCTTTAGTTATCTAAAGGTTTGAAAAATCAAGGAGGATTAATGATATAAGAGCAGAAAGTAGTCTTTACCAAGTACCTAAAATGAAAGATGTTTTTGTATTCAACTTGATAATATACACACTACACGAATTCTTAGTATGATGACATCTTTGTGTGCATGTTCCCATTCTCCCATTGCTTGCCGATAACAAATTGTAGCTTGCAATATGTCTTAATTACTGGGGTACATGGTACTGCACATAGTTGGGTAGATAAGAACCCAATAGCGATGTCAAATTTAATTCTCATCAAAAGCATCACTAACATTTGGCGACCATGTTGGGGAACAATATGTTGTTAAATCTAGAATAACATAAGTTCATAATGGAACATGCAAAAATGTATCTTGTAAATGTAAGATTTTGTACTATGTATATTTTGAGCAAATGGATAAAATTATAATATGGGGGTAAAGGTTCTTCTAATTTAAGAACCTTTTGTGTTAATAAACCTGGTTGTATGTTAGGAGATATGTTGTTGGAAGGTGCTAACTATGTCCAATATTTTCCCGAGTTATTTTTTGAGATTGAACAATACCATGCAAGAAAAATGTATCTAAAAGAATATTTTATTTGTAGACTCAAAAATGGTATGGAAACATGATAAGAGGGTATAATCTTGTTCCTTGGGGAAAATTGACATTACCAATAGAGGAGGCAAAATAGTTGCTTAGAAATCATTGTACATATGTGTGGACACTACATGCATATTTATATACCCCAAGATCAAATCCACAAAAAGGCATTGGAATGAATTTGTTGATAGGTTTAAATTATTATCGATAAGTTTCTAAGAAGTAATTTTACAAAAATTACATGGAAAAACAATTGTATAATCATTGCAAAATTATATTCTATACATTGATAGTGCAAAATTATGTCAATATAGAAAATGACTGCAAGTAATAGTTTGAGTTCTTATCTTAACGAGAGTGGACAAAGTAATATCGATTAATCATATTGTGAGTATGAGAGATGAAAAAAATATTTAAAACCAAATATGAACGCATTAATTTACTGTAAACCATTTGATTTGTTATAATTACGGTGTAGATGGATCAAGGAATTGGTAACATATAGCTGCAGAAATGAATCATATTGCTATGGAAAATTATTCACTAAAGAAAAACAAATACCACTATTATTACTATAAATGGCTAAAAAAATGTTTGTAGAAGTATATGAAGTCAACTTGGAGTTTTGTTATTTGCACATATTAATAGTTGTTTTTCCATGTGGATTTAAAGATTTTAATGGGATATATCGGCTTAAGAAAAAGAGGTAACTCATTTAAAAATGATTGTAGAAAAAATAGAATACATAACTATGTATTCTAATTTGTTCAATTATTATGAACAAGGTATAGAAGAATCAAAATTAGTAATAAATTATTATAATAATCTTTATCAAGGATGGTGAATAATGTCTATGGTCATTCAAGAAGAAGGAAAATTAAAAGAAGTCATTACCATAGATATGGTTCAGGAAAGATTACGTCAATTAAATAATTTTGGATGGTCTATAGCATAATATCTTTATACATGTTCGAAAGTACCAGAAGAAGAAACGTGGGTGAGTTTTATGGATTTTTTTGGGAATTACCACAAAATGTTCAAGTCTTAATCATAGAAAAATTACATTGGAATACGAAAAATGGTGTATTCAACATAAATCGTTGATTATAAATGCATTTGAATTAACAAAATATAGACGATGGCTTCCTATCCTAGTTTGTTTATTCATATTGCTAAAAATTGAAAATGTTTACACAACATATCATGTTATTAAACTACTAGATCATAGAGAATTTGACAAAGTAAACATCAATGCTTTAATTGAAAAATGGATGTCATGTAATGCATTATGGATACTTGGGAAAAAGAAAGGGGAATATTGTTTAAAAATAAGGGGAAATGAAAAGTATTCTTCAAAAGAATATAGAAAAACCATGATAATACCTACTTTACTTATTCCACCTTTAATAGAAAGCAAATAACCAAAAAATATGAAGGATAGAAAAGGCAAAAGGTACACATTCATGGGAACACATGATGAACAAAAAAAAAGTTCGAAAGAAAATTAATATAGACCAAAATTTAAGAAAGATAAATGAAGGAAGATCTTAGGAATATCAAAATTTGGGTTAAACATTCTGATACCTATAGTCGATGGAAAGAGTTAAGCATTTTGGGTAGTAAGACAAAAGTTTAGCTCCGAAAACCATTACTTCAATAAGCATCTTTACTAGCTACATAAATAACAGTTGAAGGAGTGTAGTCCATCACCAGTGACATTGATGCACAATCCATAACATCAACTACCCTTGAATCGGTTGACTTATCAATTTAGGTAAACTAGCCCAATTTGAATGAAGTGGTCCATTTAATTCAACGAGTGCTTGTAATACTAAATGATTTCCCTATAATTCTCTATTAGTATGGACAAAAGAATCATGCATATGTTCTTCATTTTGCCAATCAATTGTTACTTTTGCCTTCATTGGTTCACGTTTTCTAAACACATGTTGCCCATGTTTAGGTTTAGGGCCCATGTATTTGGTTACATGTTGTGACAACAACAACTACATCAGTTTGTTCTATAAATTCAAGAATTGAGATTTTTGCACGACATCTTGATCTTCTTTTTCTCCCTCTGTCTTTATGCCCTCAAATTCTTCTCATTCCCTAAAGCTTCCATGTGTTGTATTAAGCTACATTAATTACCATGTCTTGGTCTTTTTAATAATATAATTACACCATTGATAGTTAAGCTTTAATAAGGATTACAAAAAGTTCTTCACCTTGGTTTTCCAGTACTTGATCAAAGAGGATTGCCTTAGTTGACTACTTTAATGTTAATACCTTATGTTAAATCATTTTGGCATCATGTTTAACCTCTACTTCCCTTTGTGCAACTATTTCCTTCTCTTTGGCACTTGCAAATTGAATTTACTCCTTTAAACCTTGTATTTTCTCTAGCAAAGTCATTTCACGCATTTTGATGGCTTGCATGGTGCTTTGTTTTTGTTTTTTTAATAACCACACCTTTGCCTCAAAACTTAGGCACTTGGCGTGCCAAGTCTCCATCTCAATCTACATTTCAAGGAATTTATGTTCAACCTTCTTCAAGCACCCCATTACTGACTCCATTTCTTCTTTGTGTCTAACCAATGTTGTGGTCAACATTTATTCATGTCAAATTGTTGCATTCTTCATTCTCCTCCACCATTTGGGTGAATGTGTTGTTTACAATCGTGAAGTTTTGTTGTAGAACCTTCAAATTCTCTCTTGCTTCCTTCTCCTCCACTTGGGTCTCTTCCAGCTTCTATTGAGTTTCATGGAGTTTTTGATCCAATTGTCTCCAAGCAAACATAAGACTTGTATTATTTTTCTCCCATTCTTATTTGTGGGCTTCAAAGTCAAGGGGATCAATATGATGTTTGGCACACTCTCGCTCGTATAATATTATGCCATGTAGATGCTCCAACTGCAAGGAAAGTTGCCAGATTCTTTTTCCATAGGACCATTTCACATCCTTCGCTTTCTTGGTTGATGCATGAACTAGTTCTACAAGTTGTTCCTCCATGGAATTTTCATGCTATGAGGAATACTCTACTCATGTTCCCTCTCTGTAATATTCAAGTGTAGGGAAAGAGCCATATTCAACATCATTTGGTTGGGTAGGGTCTATTCCACCTTCACGAACAAATCCTAATGCTTCATACTTGACAAGCATGCCTACCGAATTTGGTTGGACTACTTTTTTTACTTGTCTATTGGTGGTAATGCCAACATTGGCTAGGTCATAAGGATTGCTTCCAAATTTGGCTAGACTTCATTTGGGTTCACCAATCGAATTTGGTTGAACATTCTTAGTTGTGAATTCATCTGCCTTTGTGACAATCTTTTCATGAGATGCATCCACCATGGAAATATCTTACAATTTTTTAGTGAATTGTTGGTCCTATGAATTAGGTTGAGATGTAACCATCTCTTGCACTTCTTCATCTTCTTGCACATTGTTATGAGGAAAACCACCTTCCTGCCTTGCTTCTATTAATGGATATGTTTGCTCCTACACATGCTCCTCTTCCACATGTAGAATTTCTACATGTGATAACATTGGAACCAAATTAACTCTTATTGATGGAATTGATGGCACTCGAAGCATCATCATCCTTGTCTTCTTTAGGCGTTGAAAATGAGCGATTAATTCACTTTCATCTTCTTCTATGTACTTTAATGCAACATAGTGTTTTGCCATAAGAGTAAAAATAGGTCCAATCAATATATTCCCTACTTTTCCTACCTTCCTCTAAACTACAATCATCTCCTTATGCAATCATACCTTAAACCATTTGGCCCAATTGATCGTACCTCTTTTAGTGGCGCTTATTGTAGACAATAGGGTTCCTAAGATGTAACAATTACCTTGTTGGAATGTTGCAACCTTTGCCAATGCTATTAATCACATTTGCATTCCATAAGCACACACCTTCGCAAGGATATATCCTGAAACCTGCTTGTATTGTTCATTTTTCCTTCTTTCAAAATATTTTGACCATTATTCATTGTACCTTTCCCATGTAAGTATTGCAATCCCTTTTGTTGGTAACTTGAAAATGTGACTAATTGTAAGAAAGTCCAAAGAAATCTATTTACCATGTAGAACACTTCCTACATTGGAAACCCAAAAGTTGCAAATGATTTCTTTGATGGTAGGGAGGTCAACTATATTCTAATCGAGTAGGCAAAAATCATCAAGCTTTGCTTCAATCATCTAAGCATGTTCCTCCTTGGCTACCCACATTGTGATATACATGCATGTTGGGAAATGAATTTGATCCAACATTGCGTCTATGTCTCCACGTCTATGTCTTTTGTTTTGGACTTCATCCTCTTAGTTCCAAATGATGACACAACTTCGAGTTTGTGTTTCCCCATTGTTAACTCCAAGTGTTGCTCCTTGTAATAATTGAACTATTTGTTCCACAACATGAAAATCGTCCTCACATTGGGTGGATGTATTGGTTGCTTGATCACACCTATAAAAGAATAATCAAGACCTAAATGACATATCAACTCTTCAGTTCCTAATTCCTCTTCTATGTTCTTTTTGTAAGCTTTTCACTTTGCTTCACATTCTAAGATCTTGAGACCCTCAAAAAATTATGCTCCAAATCTTCATTAATATATTCTTTCTCTCCAACAATAAACATTCAAAAGTCTGTAGATTGCAAGGCCTTCTTAATATGTTTCAACTCTTCCCAACGGTTTATAACATTGAGATGGGGGTGGAAAAGAAAATGTTACGTTCAAGGTCTAAACTACTAGGCATCTTTTGCTATGTCTCCCACTTTAGCTTTGTATTAGAAGATAACCAAAGCCTTTTTGAAGACGAGGTGTACATTGGTTGCTCTCTTCCATTCTTTGCACCACTATCCCTTATTTCTCTCCTAGTCACTACTGTAGAAATTCCTTGTTCTTTTGCTCAATGTCTTTTTTGCTTTGCAAAACAATCGGCACGAAGATCATCCAACTTGGCTTTTGCTAGACATTCATTCCAATCATTCAAATAATTCATTTCTTTTGGTAATATCTTCCCATGATGTCATAATTGTTGTTGTAAATTCCATAAGTAGTTATTTTATTGATGAGTTAGGTACAAAACCGGTGGCCATAAAGGTTTATTAGGTCCTCAAAATTGGCTTGATTGTTGTGTCATAATGAATGGTTGTGTCACTTTTCTATTGTTTGTGATCCCTAATCCACTTTTTGGGTAGTGATGTAATAATTTCATTATCGTAATTTTTATTGTGTTGTGCTCCACTTCTACATCGTTGAACTTGAAACATTCATAAAATGTGTGTTCCTTCTGCTAATTATTCTTTTTCATTTTTCATTTGGTAGGATTCTATTTTCATCTTGGGCAATTATTGTGATTATGGTGATTGTAATGATTAGATTTTGGTAGGCTTTTAATTTATTGACATTGACCAGTGTTATGTTTTCATTATTTAATGTGCTTCATTGGACAATGTTAATACTCAAGGCTTTCTTTACTCAAACCAGGCTAGTCCAAGGAAAAAAGAATTTCCCTTCTTTAATTTTTAGATCCGTTGGAAGCCACAACACCAAATCCCCATCTTCAAATTTCTTTAAATGTTTTTCATCATCTTTTTGATGTTTTTTAAGTATATGAATATAATCAATTTTTTTCATGCTCTAATTTTTTTTTCATCAAACAGAATTAAATTTTCCATTTGAACTAATAATGCATTCATCTAACTGCCATCTTTTTCAACAAGTGTTCGATTGGTTGGGACTATAAATTTTGTAGGTAATAATGGCATTAACCCATATATTAGTTTTTATGGTGTCTGTTGTGTGGAAACCTTGTATGTAGTTCAATAAGCCCATAATGCGGTAGGTATCATCCTAATCATTTCAATTAACATTCACCAACTTAAATGTTAATATTGGCTTTAACATATTATTGGTTGATTTTGCATGAACATTTCCTTGAGGATAATAAGTGGTGAATTTATGATGTGTAATCATAAATTTTGCACCAATAATTCAATAGAGCTATTTATGAAATGGTTTTCTTAATCACTAACCAAATGGGCAAGATAGTTGAAACGTGTAATAATGTTTTAAACTGTATTACCTCATAACGCCTTCATTGCAACCCACTTTGTCATATAATATGTGGCAACTATAATATACTAGTTTATAGTATAGGGTGTTTGAGGTTTGATTGGACCCATGTAATCCAACCCCCATTTCATAAATGGTTCAAAAACAAGAATTAGTTGCAATGGACCTTTGTCACTTTTATGCATAGGCGCTAGTCATTGACAAATATCACAAGATTGACATAATTCTACCACATCTCATTGAACTATCAGCCGCCAATAACCTACTATTAAAAAAAATTTAACAGTTTTCCTTATACCATAATGTTATTTTGTTGGCCCATCATGAAGTTTGGTAGGGATAGCATTTGCTTTGGTAGGTGAAAGACATTGTTGAAAAATGCCATTTGGTCCCAATTTATATATTTTTTCTCCATAAAGTGTATATGGTATTGACTTTATGGTGAGACGTTTCTTCTCCTTTTGAGGGACATCATCTTCGAAATAAACCTTGTGTATATATTCTTTAATTGGTGTATACTAGTCAATAGTTAATAAGAAAAGAACAACATTAGGTAATTGATCCCCACGCCAATAGTGGGTTTGCCATTTTTAGCACTCAATAATTGGTTTGGTACAAAATGCACCTTTCCCAATTTATAAATTACTTTGAAATTAAATCCCTATAATAATAATAGTCGTTGTGCTATCCGCCTAGTTACAATTGGTTTATTGATTAAATAGATCAATGTTTGATGATCTACGAAAAACGTGAAGCTATTTCCCAACATGTAATGACATAATTTTTTAATAACATAAATCATTATAAGAATTTCCTTCCTTATGGTTGAGTAATTTTTCTTAACTCCAATCATGAATTAGCTAGCATAAGAAATTGGTTTATTAATGGTATCGCTAGGGTTTTGAACTAGTATCGCTTCAATAGCATAATTTGATGCATTTGTGTGAACATGGAATTCTTTTGTTCAGTCATGAACAATGAAAGTTAGTAACGTTGTCAATGATGTTTTCATCCATTGGAAGGATTGTTCACATGCCTCATCCCACCAGTAGTGTATGTCCTTCTTTAAAAGTTTATACATTGGGACATGTTTATTGACAAAATTCCTAAAATATCGTCGATAGAAACATCCTGCCCCTAGAAATCTTTTTAACTCTATCATATTCGTCAAAATAGGCATATCTATGATGATGTTTATTTTCCTAGGATCCATTAGCAATCCATTTTCACAGACAATGTGTCCTAGTAATACTCCAAAGTTGACACAAAATGCACATTTTTTTGGATTGAGATTAATGCCATTATTTCTACATCGAGTCATACTTTCTTGAGATGATTAAAATGGTCTTCCTTCTGTCCATAGACACTAAAATCATCTAAAATACTTGCATGAAATTGTTGAGCAAATGTATCCAATACTGAATCTAAAGAAGGTAATGGGAATGGATCTTTCTTGGTTTGTGAATTCAATTCTCAATAATCCACACAAATGCATAATTTATCGTTTTTTTTTTATACAATTACCAGTGGTGATAACCATTGGGAAATTTCAATAGGGAAAATAAATTATGCATCTAATAGCTTATCAAGATATTATTTTAACCTTTGAGCATAATTAGGATTCATTCGGTAGGGTCATTGCTTAATTGGGCATGCATTGACAGTTAATTTAATTTTGTTTTCACAAATTCATCTGAGAATTCTTTTTAATTTTTTTATAACTCCATGCAAATAGATCCTTAAACTCTATCAACAGTTGTTTAACTTTTGTTTGGAACTATTCAAATATGGTAGTGCTTACAAGCATTATTCGAGGTTCTTCGTTAATGCCCAAATTTAATTTGCTTAATTGTTTATCAATAGTAAGTGTCCATCCTATAATATATATTTTTAATCATAATATTTGTAGATTTGTCAAGGATTGATGTTTCTCCAGGTTCATGTTTATGATACTAGAAAGGATAATTAATATTCTTTTTAAGTTGCGCCATTCCTACATATAGTTCAAGTAGGAATTTTACAAACTTACTTTTCCAATAGGCCACAACTTTGGTACAACATGGTATAAATGTTCCTTGTCTCCATCCATCAATCCTCCTTCCTAATCATAAGTCTCATCTAGATTGCAAGGTCTTTGGGAAGGATGTACCATTATTCGTTTATTTGTAATCAATGTCACTATTTGGTATTAGCAATGATTGTTAAAGTGTTATTACCCCAATCAAGATGAACTTTAGTTTGTTTTAGCCATGGTCTCCCTAAAAACATTGAATAAACCTCTAAAGTATTTTCCATCTGTAGTATTATAACTGAAATTTTGAGTGTACACCCTACTAAGTTGATTTTGAGGTTTTGTATCAACCTTATTGTTGTACCTTTATTTGATTTGCCATTCTTACCATGAATGACATTGACTAAACTTTCTTCAAGCTTAATTTCCTTCATAGATGTTCAAAAATAATATTTATTCCAAATCCACCATCCAGTAAAACATCCATGATTTCATAGTTCCTAATGGATACTTGTACAACGGGCATAACTTCAGCAAAAACATTCTTGTGGTGTGTATCAACTCTACACACATCTAGTACATGTTTTTCTTACATCCTCAAGAAGAATTTTGCTAATATTTTTCATAATTGGGGGCAAATCTTGATCAATTGCCCCAATTTAACCTTCATTTTCATATTAAAAATTTGATCATCTAACATTCCTTCCAACTTTCCTTCATAATACTTAAGCTTTCCTTAGTGCCAAATTGCTATTCATTAACCTTGGTTGTTTTTATCCATGTATCATTACATGATTTTTTCTCCTTACGTTCCTCATGGTAGGGTAAAGCTTTTCAATCTTGCTCTAGTTTTTCCTTTAGTATCGATTGTTAATTTTTGAATATCTTTTGAAGTATTTGGATATAGTTGTGTTAGAACATCCATCTTGACTTATATTTGTTGTATTTCACCTACAAGTTCTTGATGCATTGCCTTCTTTTGATCCCACTTCATCCTTCTCCCTTTTGTGGGACTATTTTGGCTGATGATATTTCTTTCTCGAGGTTCCTTCAAACATTGACTTCAAGTGGCTACAAATGATGGTATAATGGGTATACATTGACCCCAACCTTGGGCTAAGAATTCTTATTCTCATGTTCTAAATGTTGCTTCCATAATGGATAGTGATTCCTCTAATGTCCTTTTTGGTAGCAAAAACACTTCATATCCCCTCCTTGCCGATTTCCATTATTTTGGTTGTAATTATTTCGACTATAACCATTTTAGTTATATACCCATTTTGGCTAGATTGGCCATCTTGATCTTGTTGATACCTTCGATTATTTTGCCATCCTTGATTCCTTCCTTGTCGATTATCTCGCCATCCTTAGCTCTCTTTCTTCGATTGTTATAGTTAGGATTATTATCTACTTGTCAAAAACTTTGTTTTCGCTTAACTTGTTCAACTAGTGTTTCAGGTTGTACTACATTGACTAGAATATATTTTTTCACATATTATCCTCCTAACTCCTTCAATGGACAGTCATTGGTTTCATGCCCTTCTCTTCGACAGATGTTGCAAATTGTTTACATTCCTTTGTCAAATGACCTTCATTATGACATTTTTGACAAAACACACCCTGTAAATATTTGTCATCTCGCTCCTTGCAATTTTTCCTTCTTTCCTTCATCATTAACCAATTCTTCATTTAAATTTTCACTGTCCGACAATGGTTGAAATCGTTTACTCCTACGTTTGGTAGGCATTTCTTTTTCAATTTCTCTTGTTGAATTAGTTATTTCGACAATCGTTGCCTTAAGCATTCCAATAATGGCTAGTTTTGATTTCTTCCTTAATTTTTCCCTGAAGGTCTCTCTTATATATACATTATTTGGCTATTGTGGTATAACAAAACATAATTAAAAATATATATTGTAATAATCTTCCATTATTTCATGTTTCCATTTTTTTCATTGCTCTCAAAGCTACTATGGCTTGTCTTTCAATGTGCACATCATTGAATTTTGAAATAAATTCACATTGAACCTCTCCTTAGGTTGTAGCAAGGTTTGCTATCTCATAACGAGTAAACCAATTCACATTTTTCCTCATAATGTTGTAGGAAAATATTGTAATTTATGTGCATTAGTATCCTCACCATTCATTACACATATTTTGGCCAATCTTCTAATGTGAGTTACTACATCATTGCCATCATGGAACTTGGGTAATGGTATTTGTAATATGTTTACTACCACTATTGCCATTGTTGGGGGGCACATGTATGACAATTATTGTGAATAGGGAAAATAAATTGGTTTGTTGTGTAACAAATGTTGGTCTTTCCGATTATAATGGTTGTTGTTCAACTACTTTAAACAATGGATTTTTTATTGTGTTGATTCTTTCTGATGCTACATTATTGTCCTCATGTGAAATTGATTCTTCTTTGATTTTAATATCGAATAATTGTTTTTGTGGATATTTAACTGGGGTGAAAAACCCTTGTATTGGCTACAAGGACTCTGCTCCTATTTTGATAGGCTTCTATTCAAGTATGAAAGTTTCTGACCAAGATTAAGTTTTTCCCTCCTATCTTGTTGATGTTTTAGTTTTGTCGAAGCAAGTGGAGGGTGGCAAAAGTGGGGAGAAAAATCAGAATGAGGATGATAGTTTAGGGAAGGATAGGATTTCAAAATAGCCACATGAAAATTCTCCACCACAATAACATTCTCCCATGATAGAGCATTATCGGAATCACATGCGTTTTCCCATCTACAACGAGTGAACAAGAATTATTCTTCCAACATCTAATGCGGAAGTTGTGGGGTTAAAATCGTGCAATTCGAGTGACATACTGCACATTTTGAAGGAGTTGGAGTATACTCTACCAATCAGTCCTCGTCTAGAAGGGTATTACTTCATTTATTGCTTGCATACATGTCTTTCGATAAGATTTGTTCCACCTATGTTCAATGCCAGAATCCTCATTGAAGATTTTGAACATGTGTGGAAGATATAGGACAAGGAGTTTCGTGAGTATCTAGCATACGATATTTTTTGCAGTTATATTGTTTTTAATGACAGTTGTGGTTATGGTGTGTTGAAGCATTTCACAAGCTATCTCCGTGCATATGCATTGCGATATTACTACAAGTTAGAATTGGTGTACAACAAGTTCTATCCGAAGCATATCATGACAGTCAATCATAGGCCCGCTTTTGTCATGGCTAGAAAGGATCCTATACTAAATACAATTTTTAAAAGGGTGAAAGAGGACTCCATGGAGACACAACAAGGGGTGCAAAGGCTAGAAGACTTATTGGAGAATTATATGCACTCAAGGATGTACTGAAGGAAGCAATGACATTGATCACCTTACATTGCACAACAAAAGGACCAAATCTACATGTGGCCCAAGCACATATCGAAAGGAGTCCAACAACATTATGAACTACCATTTTTAGAACATAAAACCTAGTAAGGTAGCTTTGAAGGAACATGAGGAGTTTAATGTTGCATGATTTCCAACAATGTTTGCCACATCCATTGGTTCCTGGGAAGGATAAAGTGTATCATAAGTTTTTTCCAAGAATAGTGTCGAGGGAAAGTTTTCATTAAAGACCAACTCCGATGATGATATCAATAACCTTTTAACCCTAACCAACATCCCAATCCCAATTAATAGCTTTGCGCAAGGAATAGACCTACTTTAAAAATTGATGACCTTGTGTGGACACTAAGGTCCTAAGGGGGGGATAATGTTAGGAATATAACATTTACTGAAATAGGGAGTAATGAATAGTTGTAGAAGTCTTGAGAATAGCCCTACCAAAATTTAGGTAATATGTTTACTAAACAGAGCTAATTGTTTAATCGAATTAAAGTAGACACCCTATTGAAATTTGACAAGGTACTATTTGGCATGGCCTTATTGAGTTCAACTATCATCACTATTACCTATGGAATTAATGGGTCTATTGGAACGACAAAGGATTTAGTTATCTAAAGGTTTGAAGAGTCAAAGAGTATGGAGATATAAGGGGCATAGAGTAGTCTTTATCAAGTAGCCTAGAATGAAAGATGTTATTATATTCAAACTTGAAAATATACACATTACACTAATTCTTGGTTTGATGATGTCTCTACGTGCATGTTCCCATTCTCCCATTGCTTGCTAATAGCATATTGTAGCTTGCAATATGTTAACTATTCAGGTATGTGGTATTGCGCATAGTTGGGTAGACAAAAACCTAGCAACAATGTCAAACTTAATTCTCATAAAAAACATTGCTATGAAGTAATGATCTAGAAAAAAGAAAATTATAACATCCATGTCTAAAAGAACTTGATATAATGACCCAAATTAAATAATGAAAGAGATGGTGGTATGCACACATTAATTTTATTTGTAGGTGTCCAATCTAATTCCAAACTTTAAGACCTTTAGTACAAACCACATCATGGCCACTTTGGACCATCAACTGAGGACCACGGTTTATTAGAATCGTGCAATGTTATTAATCTAGGATTCAAATTCTCCCAAGGAATTTTTATTAGTTCAAGACAATATTGAATCAAATGCCACATAACATAATTGGTAGTATCCAAGAAGGCAGCCCCATGGTTTGTAAGAAAATAAATTGCAAATGGAATTGGTGGCATGGAGAGCCCATTATTAAAATAGGGCACAAGGCTATTGGGGGGTGCACGTGTGAACATATTACCTTGAAAAATAGTACAAAGATAAAAGTAATATGAGATGCCATAAGCAAAAATTGTTACTGTGGTATGGGAGCACATAATTGTACAATTATAAATCAAGGAGGAAAAAGGGAAGGAAAGAATAATCCAAGTTTGCCACACAATGGCCACAGTGAACCAGCAGACCCCCATGCACCATCTAGTGGACATCAGTTATGATTCAATTGTGGATGATCTTAAACTGAATTACTACATGGTTTCGTCTTCCTTACCCATTCAATAAAAAGTAGGTCTAACATATAGACAAGTAGGTTAAAAATTAGGGAACTACCACGAAAGTAAATAATTTTTATAGAATTGGTAGAATATGATTTATACTACTTATAAATAATTGTGATGTAATAAAATAACAATTGAGTTAACCATCACTATTGGCTAGAAAATTGGAACCCAATAAAAACTCTTTGGACTCATCACATATCATCCATCCTTGAATCCTTGATGGTGCATTGGTGGGTGCTAGTACACTATGGCCTCACAAAATGGGAGGATTTCCAACAAATAGAGTATAATAGAATGATTGGAGAATAGTAGAAGAACAGATCATTAAAGCTATGGACATAAAACAAGAAAGAATTTGTACAAAACTTAGTTTGGACGTGGCAAATCTAACAAGGTGGAGCCACCATATCCTTAACCAATAACATAATAAACCAACTAAGACTTGTGGTGTATCAAATCACAACAAGCAAACAACTACACTCAATCCTTTTAATGATACAACTACATTATCATTAATTGGTAGGAAGTATGAACTATTATTTTGATGCAACAATTAATTTGCGAGGAATAACTAACCATGAATATATCGTTAAACCAATTAGGACATAAAAAATATAGATGATTTTATCAAAAATATCTTACTAATATATTCAACATTAATATGGGCTTTAGGTTATAAAATAAACACCAAAAAAAAACCTTGCGATTTTGTATGAGTTATTTCCCACTTTGGCAATTGAAAACCTCAAAAATAATAAAATTTCGAGTTTTCAATTTATATTTTCACTTGAGGGCGAAATTCCTCTAGTAAATTAACATTATCAACTAGGGTTTTTTTTGGATTCCTTGTTTGGAATTCAAGTCTCCCCCATAGCCACATGATCAGAAACCATTATGAAATCACAGGCAATTCCTTGTGTCCCATGCCTAAAATTTCATAAATTGAATGTTTAAACTTGATAGGTTAGGTACAAAAAAATGGACAATAAGTAATCTAAAGATAATATTTTGTGGGATGAAAAAAAACTGCAACCATTGGCAAACTTTTTATTTGACAAACTTTTTATGAAATAATTTTTACATCTTCCATATATTTATTGCATGTTTCCTTGGAATCTAAAAATTATAGGATAATTGATAATAATGATATAATTGTGGAAGGAAATACTATTTATAATAAATTTGATTTACAATGGTAATAGTAATATTAAACATAATGAGGTAACATAAATTCAAATTGGTATGGGTGTTCTTGATTCTTAACAAAATACAGATTACACCAATGCAAGAATAACAAGACACAACACTCAAGCTGAAAGCAAATAGAAGGAAATAGTCATTTTTGTGAACTAGGTAGAAAAACGGCACAAGTGAGGAGGAGAAACCTCATGCTCTAGCACTAAGAAGAAATAAAGGAGGAGGTAATGAAGATTTTAGGTTGTTCATAAGTAAGAAGGGATTCAAGTATTTAGGGTTTAGTTTTTGGAAACAACTTCTTTTAGGGTTTCATGCATATAAAATCTATGTGTTTTTCATTTTCAAGTTCAAGCTTCTCCAACGTAGACGACGACAAGCCAAGAGGTAATCTTCAATCTCCTCGAATTTGTTGTTTTGTTCTTTTTGTTGAATTATTTTCTTTGTTTTTTGTATTGAAAAAGTAAAAGTTGGGTTATCCTCTACATCAAGTGTGCCAAGGAAAAAACCTTCAAGAAATTCTTGCCATGGCCACCATTGATGCTGGAAGAAGTTAGGGAAAAGTATTCAGAAGTGTTCCAACGAGTTTGGGCCAAAGCTCTAATGAGTCACGACACCTGAGAAATCAAAAGAACCCTTGCAATAATGGAGGGATGGTCTCAAGAGATTAATTCCCAAAAGTTCTGCTCCAAGGCTCTACATTGATAAATTCATTGTGGCGATGATGCTACAATCCGTAGCTCATCTTGAAGATGGTTTCTTGGGGTAACCACTTAACAATAGTGTTGCATCCATGGGCTCATTTCAGGGTTGGCATCCTGGGGTGGCCACAGTGATGGTGCCGATGCGCTCACTTAGGGCACCTCACAACCTAGCAATGGCACTTGGATCGCAACTAGGTTTCTTCATGAAAGCTCTAGCCACACCGCCCAGGTTGCATGCATGTGATCTTAGTTGAAGTTTAAAAAGGGCCAACCTTGCACAAAACTACCTTAAATTTTTAGTCTTAATATATAATCGTACTTCAATGTTTAGAAATGAAAAATCCAATATATGGTTTCAAATTTTGTGACTAAAGATGGATTTAGAAAAACCAATAGATGTGTAATGGGATGAAAGCTTGAGGAGAAAGGGGGACTATTGTTGAATTGCTATCTTTTAAGAATGATTACAAATAATGCAAAGGATTTGTGAACATGTAGCACATTTAAATGAAGATAGAGAGGTGCAAACACATTATAGGAACATTGAAGAGGAGGTAAACAATCTTTTATATTCAAATTCAACTATATTTGTGACACATGTGGGACAAGCCAAAACTTTATATTTTGTGTCATCCAAGAAGGATTCCAAGGCTTGGATTTTAATTCAAAATCCAAGATATTGAAATACAAGGAGGTAAGTTTCTTGGAAAGTTGAGTTTATCCACAACATTGTAGATTTCAATTGGCCTTTTCGGGTACCATAAAATAGGTTTTTTTTTCAAAGATTCTACTTTGAACCCTGATATGATCTTGAACTTTATAGGGAAACATGCAATAGGAGTTGTAATAAGAGCGAAATATCATGTCCGGTTGGTTGGATTCTGCAACCCCAAATGAAGTGGGTATTGTCTATACATATTGTTTCAAGGTATTGATTCCTTTTCTTCACTCATGTATTCAGATGTCGAGATCACTCATCTTAACTTGTTTTAACTCATTATCCTGACAAGTCACAAAGTTTAAATGTTTACATATGATTCTTGTCATTTGTTGGTCTTGATTCTTTCTATTATATTTAGCATGGTCTTTTTTAATGACAATGCAAGAAATTACTATAGAATTCAATGTGCATGAAATCCTTGTAGAATTCTAGTTTGAATTATGGACTATTTCATTTGAAACTCATTGTAATCAAAATGTTACTACATTGGAATATTTATTCAATTTGAAGTCTATAATTGATTATAAGTTTTTGGAATTGAAAATCCCTATGGTCATTGCCGACCATTGGCACTTTAAAAGTCGAAATATTTTCAAGAAAATATAGTTCATTGATACACCTATTTAGTTAATAATCAGTTGTTGTCAGAAGTCAATGGCACCTTCTCCTTAGGGTCGGTGACTACTTTTTGTCAGATGTAATTTAGTTTTAGTTACCATGGGATTTAAATGATGTCTAGAATAAAGATTAAAAGCTTGTTTGGAAGTCTATAATTGTGAGTAGAACCCCATGGTCATTGCCAACCATAAAGGAAGATGTGTTGTGCTATGGAATGTCCTAAGGAGGTTTTTTAATTTTTAAGAACATTCATGACTTGAGTCTTGTTTTGGATCCTGTGGTTAGTGCCAATCATAGGGGGAAATGCTTTACAATTTGTGAAAACTTGATTAATGTTCTTGTAGGTAGTTATGGTCGATAAGCATTTGCGATGTAAATGTAGGAAAGCTTTCATTTTTTTTGTTGTTTCTTAACCTTAGAGTAAATGGATTTATAGAGGATCAAAATTTAGAACAAAGTTATGTTGCACTAGATACTACTTTGAGGTGCTTGCAATTGCAAAAATATTCCTACAATTTGTTCAATCCAATTTGTTTTACATCAATCCCCCCTATGGTCGACACCAATTATAGGGAGACATCATATCAAATAGGTGGTTACCTTGAAAACATTTATGTAGTCTTGACTTTGAGAGATTTTTCATGTCTGTAGTTAGAATATAAGCCAAATCACCTTATAGTTGGTGTTGACTATAGGGAGAGTTGTCAAGATTTTATTTTTTTTGTTTTTTGTTGAATGATAATTCACCTATTTTTGGAAAGGTGATGACAATTATCTATCAATGGTCAAAGCCAACTGTTAGGGCAGATGCCCATAAAAAACATATTCTCTATTTCAAAATATACACATGTTGGTATCTATTTATCTTATTTTTTGGGATCGACATACATTGACCTAGTTGGTTAGGGTGACATTTGAATAATTGCAACTAAATGACCCTTATTTCAATTTTTGTTTCCACAAGGGGGACTAGCCACTAGAAAACCATAAAGGTCATACAACATGAAAATAAGTTGAGCACTTTGAGATTTTGGGCAAGTACAAAATCCTCCCGAAAAACAAGGCTAGGATGAACATCCCTCTTGACCATGCTAGTTGTAAGGCTAACATTTAAAATTGACATGTTCAAGATGGAGCATGCATTCTATACATGATATCAGGAAGGTGAGAAGGTGTTTTACATTTCTTTTAAAAACTAGAAAGGTGAGGAAAAAGATGTTAGCAAGCACTGTGACACTTCAAGTTCCCTTTGGAAAGAAAAGAACACAGAATTTGAGAAGTTCATGATGAAGGATCCAAATATGTGTTAGGTATTTGGAAAAATGTTCCACATTTGGGACAAGAATCATTACCTACAGGCTTGGAGGCCTTACATTGATTTGAACCATTCGAATGAATTGAAATGGCATGTGAAGACTAATTCTTTTGTTTTGGATATCATAAATGGCATGGTCGAAATTCTCACAACCATGACTAATATCAACAAATAAGATTCCATTCTCACCTCTCATTTGTGTTTCCACACATGTTAATGTTTCTTATCAATGGGTAATAATTTCCTTCTTCTTAGTAGGTCAATTACTCAATGGACCATGTGAAACCATCATTGGTTCATGACTTTTTCCATATCCAATCAATTGGAATTATCCCATTTCATCAATTCAAGGAGGTCATTCCTTATGCCGAATACAAGAAATGAAAAAATAAGATCAAGAAAACATGGTATAGCCTCACTTAGGAGGCATTTTTTGAGTACAAGGTAAAATTATATTATCTCATCTTTTATCAAAAGAGGTCCATTTTTTTAAAAATTCCATATGATTTTGAGCCAAAATTTGTTTTTATAAAGGGAGTTAGCGGCAGTTGTTGATGTCACCCATTGTTTATATTATGCAGAGGTTCTAAATTTAGCTTTTCATGACCCATATATGTTGGCTTCCTTGAATACTAAAGCCATGGAGAATGTTCAAAAGGAACACATGATTGCATTCCATAAGCGGATGTTGGTTTGTGACCTTGCACTTGGCATTGAGTTCCTCCAACAAGTATAGGTTCATTATAACATGATTCTTGATCTTGAAATGATGATGGAAAAGTTGTAGTTCCTTATGTCTTTGAAAGTGAGCCATGAGTAGAAGGTACCTTGTTTAAGTAATGGAACTAATCCCCAATTCTGAGGGAAGATCAAAAATTTCCCAAGGTTGGGTTGCCAAATGCCATTTTTGAAAAATGGCTACACAAGGTAACATTTTGGTTTCAAGTGCCTTCACACTTTCATCTTTCATTCTCAAAATCTAGCATAGGGCCAAAACTATTACACCATCAATCATTATATCATTAGCAATTAATGCATAGGTTTTCATGATTTTGTTTGTATTCATCACCTATTCCATTTGTTTTTATCCTCCCCTTATGGTTGGTGCCAACCATAAGGGGTGGAGTTTGTTAGTCATAGAAATTCCATTTATTTTGTCTTTATAGTTATAAAAAACATTAACTCTTTTAGTGCATATATCTTTAAGGTCTTGAATTATCAAAAAAAAATATTGATCAATAGTAATCCAAACTATATTTAAATGTATTTCCAACATATGTATATCACTTATATATAATAGTTTAGGGCCAATATATTTAACTTATATCCAACATGTATTTAAATGTTTGGATAATTTAAAGAAATCTGCTCTTTTAACTAGCCGTTTATTGAAGTTATGAATGGGGAGAAACTAATGGGCTCCTAATGAAAACTTGGAACTATCTAAATTGATAATTATTCATGTATTCTCTACCCCCACATTTGAAACTTGAACATATTCTATCATTAATTGGGAATAAATTCTCAATCAAATCCAAATATATGAAAGGCACGAGTTAGGTTTTCATGGACAAAGTACTTTGTCAATTGACTAATTGCAATTACTAAATTACTAAAATCATAATTAAAATATTTTTTTTTTGTTTAAATGTTTTTTTTTCATAATATCATTGTCATTTTCCCATTATCCCATTTGTTTTTTTTGTTTGGCACCCATTTCCCTCCAACTAGCAACCTTCTTAAATAACCAACTGAAGCAATCACCATGATTATCTTGAGAACATTAACCCAATAGAAAATTATTTTCTGTCCACTCACCATTCATTCTTCATGGTTCAAATCCTAGGTGTTGTTTCACTGTGGCCCTCATACTGTCAATTTAAGGTTTCCATAGAAACATTATAATCCTAACTGATTGCAATAGCTATGTTCCCTTTGGTGTTGGACACATTTATCCTATTTTATGTTTAGTTTAGTTTTAGTAGTTTAAATTCATAATAATTTTTTCAATCTTCTGTTCTTTTGTAATTGAATCTAAACTTTTTTAGAAACCTTTCCTTTGTGTTAACCAATTTAATCTATTTATATCCACTTTCAAATGGCAAGTCTTTTTGCACTATCATCATTTTTTTAGGATGTTCATTCACACTTATCCTTTGCTTACACACAATGGGAAGATATATTTTATTTATGATTGCACTCTATTGATTGTTGGGCATTGAGTTGATTCCCTTATGACTTTGGATCTAGTTCGTTATGAACTTTATCAATAAACTTTTTCAAAACCCTCTAGTGTTCAAAACTACAAATCTTGACACCCCTTTTGTTTTTTCAATTCATATACATTAGACTTCAGTAAATTGTGTGCATTGTAAAATCCAACTAAAGCCCAACCTCTAGTCAATAACAACTCATACATTATGTTTTCATTCGTGGAATGCAATTCATTACTCTTGCTCAATCGTGTATACCATTCTATGTATGGTCACGAAAAATAAGAAACACATGTTTACACAACTTTACACATTTTCAACTAGAAAAAATGAAGCATTATCTTTCTTAATCCATTGCACACCTAATCTTTGCATGATGTGTTATATTGCGAGAAATTGACCACTTTCCTTGTTCAAAATAACTATAATGTTGCAAGACTTCCCATTATATTCTACATTGGACTTTTGATTGGACCCCAATTATGCACCATGACTATAAATGCTTAGTAAGATTTGCATTATGTTAGTTTATTTATAGAACAATTGCACCCCTTGAAAAATTTGCAATGAAAAATTATGCTAAAACAACTTATAATTTTTTCCCAACATCTTGTTTAACTACATCTATTTTTTATTCAATTGATTTCATCTTTTACATCAACCTTTTTGTTGCATTATATTCGTCATAATCCTCAGGGAATAAATTGCATTGTTTCAAGCTGTTTTTGCTTTTAGATTGATTGATAATGAATGGAAATTGTGAATCTATATTATCCCATTTCTTGCCCATCGTTCTTCTACTTAGCTCTTGTGTCTCCATTCTCATCCTCTCTATGAGTATCTCAGCCATTCCCAAAATGTTTTTCGTCCTCTTGGCTTTCACATCATTAATACCTAGTTCAACATCACTTTTTGGAGGAGTGTAATATTCCACATTTCAAGCCTCTGTCAGTGTATACTCCTCAAATTCCTTTGTTGATTATTTCCACTGAACAAAAGTCAATATTGGGAAACAACTTTAATCAATTTTAACGACTTATTAGTAATGTCATTTTCTTCCATTTCAGTGCCATTCTTAACAATCGACATTGAATTGAAATTCTTACAGAATATGGGATATTTACAATCTAGTTGACAAGTCTCATTTGTATTTGTACTTGTGGTTATTGACATATGATGGTGAACCCCCTTCCTCCCCATTCCACGATTTGATCGTGAGTTGGTTGCATGGTGCACAAGATTCATCATACTTACTTTTTATGTCTTTTCCTTCTTTAGATGTTGATTGTGATGGTGTCTTTAGCTCCTCCTCCTCCATTAGGGTTCCTTTTTTTTTTTCCTATTAGTGCGTCCTAATTTGCATCATATTTTAAAATAGGCACCTCATATTCATCATCATCTTTATCGTTTTCATTTTCTGGCCACTTTTGAAGGGGTTTCTACCAATGAATATTAATCCACTTTGTTCATCCCCAATAGGTATTTTGGTTGGCGTAATAAACTTGTCTTGTAATTTTGGTTTGTTGGTTACATTAGCCACAAATGGTCCCCAGGAGCTTATCACAAGATGTTCACAAAATATGAATCAAACATCCATATAATTATGGCATAGATTTTGTACTCCTACATGTTATTTTTGATGCCCAATATCCCACTCTAACATTGTAGTCTGCATCTATTGCTTTCATTTGTTTCTGATCCATTGCTGGATATAGATCCAAGTTTCGAGGAGTTATAGTAGACATTCTCAAAGTTCCAAACCTATACTTGCAATGAGAAACTCTTGTGCCCAACCTACTCCTTTCTCATTACATACAATCATTGAAGAGGTTCTTGCCTATTTTGCATTTATCATTTTCTAACGTCCCTTTTAGTGTGTCGAATGTGAACACTTATGGTTGTCATTTGCTGATGTTATAGTATTTGATTAATGATTATTTATTTCAATAGTCATAACATATATTTTCTTATTGATCTCAAATTAATGCAGGATGTTTCAATATGTGTGATTCAACACCAATTCATTCATTTGATAATGGACACGTGTAACGCATTACTCTTTTTACATCTTTTACTTTTTTCAAAGTGTGAGAAGTACCAATTACATAGGCATATGCATAACCTTTTATTCATTAATGCTTAAGTTTTGCTTCTGAATTGTAATATACATTTAGGGTTTTGTTTTTTCATGATTTTCTCCTCTTATATGTCCCTCTAGTTATGTTATAATTGTTACAAACAAAATACATTTTTATTCCATAATTACAATTGAATCCATTTTATTTCGATCCATGTTCAATTCATTACATATGATTTTTACATTTGGATAATTCATATTACTATATGTATTACACAATGCGATCAAATAAAAAATTATTTTCTTGTCAAGGGTTTGAACATCGTCTTCTTCGACTATCCCACACTTCTCGTGGTTTTGGTGGCAATCCAATCATTCACCGAATCATAGGCAATTGGAGGACTTTGTTTTGTTTGTGTTGTGGGACCCTGCCCTCCTACCTAGACTTGCTATAATCTTCTTTTGGGTTTTCCAATTTTTTTGCTAATAATTCAAATAGGGCGACTAAATCTTTGTTTGATAAATCTTTCAAAAAGTTAACAAAGTAGTGTTCTAAAAGTGGCTTTTTCAAGCTTGTGTGTTATTTTAAGAATTCCATCGCGTGTTTAAACATCACCCAATGATAGTTTTTTTTTGTCTTGTTCTATTAATTAGGGGTTTTGCCTTAGCCTTTTCTTGGCAATAAATGGACCTTGTACTTTTGTCTTTTCATTTGCCCACTGCTAGGTGGCCCATTCATATGTGTTATCCACTTTGTTTTTTTGTAGACTCCCTCATTTCTTGATTTCTATTAGTTCACATAATGGGTCGAATCGACTACCATCTTGAGAAACTTGCCATGGTTGTTCTATTTGCTTGGAAATAGAGTCCAAAATTGAATGCAACAATGTGTTTTCAATCATGCATTGAATTATGAGTGGTAGCTTGTTAGTAATCAATGATCTATTTGTCATTGTTTGGGAAAAAACCAATTTAGATGGTAATACTAAATAACACAATTAAGTACTCAAATTAATAATATTGGGTGCAAGGATCCAAATATTTTATTGAGGTTATAGGCATGCAATATTATATTAGACATATATCAAATGCAACAAAATAGTGATGATACCAAAAATGCAAATAAATAGTAGAGAGTGAAATAATGGAGTTAGAAATTTATTTTAAATGTATTGACAATTCAATCATTATATATGGGTTTTATAGGCATTCTTTGGAGTTATAGGGATTGATTGAGTACTATATATGCATCCTTTGGAGTTCCAAGGATTGAATGGGTATTGCATATGCATCCTTTGGAATTCAAGGAATCAAAAATTATGGATGAATTGATGGATTTTCTAAGAAGCAACCTCTATGTTCAACTTTAGCCCTAATTCATATCAAAAAGCTTATTGAACCATAAATTACTGCAAAGAATGATATTTTGGTTTCTCATGGGATGTCTTTTTCTTCAACTATTTCACCCATTCATTTGTTTTGTCAATTTTTTATTTCCATTCTTATCCCCATGTTTTAATTTCTAGCAACTACTTCAAGGGGTCTAGCAGGGTGGGATCTTTTGGAAATTCCAAAGACGTTTTTATCATTATGCATATTCCATCTAGTATGCTTGAAATTAAGGTGTATTTAATCATAATGTTCAAGGTGTTTGGTGTGACCATTACTATAAATTTTCTTTTTGCCATTGTGAAATAGATGTTTAGTAATTACAAACAAGTGGTACTTATAGAAAATATGGAGTTAGGCAGTTTAGGTGGAGGGGGGAAAAAATGTAATTTGATTATTTAAGCAACAATAATGACCCCAAACATAAGAGGTTTGAAAGATAGAATTGAAATAAAAAACAAGTTTAAATGGTATAGAGAGTGTGTGGCCTCATATTGTTTCAATTCCTAATGGGAACATATTTCTTGGAGACGAAGAGGTGGTGTTTTGATTGACATATATTTTTTGGAGATGAAGAATTAATGTTTTGATCGACACATACCTTTTGGAGATGACTAGGTGTTGTTTCGATTGACACATACTTTTCAGTTGTGAATAGGTAAAGTTTGGATTGACACATAACTCTTGGTTGTGAACAAGTTTCCTTCATTTTTTTTTGTTCATTTTTCTAAAAATTCATCCATTTTATGTTTTATCCATTTTAATTTTCCAAGTATTATTAATGTTCATCCATGTACACATGGCAGAATATTCTTTCACATCACATAATATTATATGCCATGTGTCAATAAAACATTCTAGAAAAATTCGATCCTGCTCACCTGCTCATGTTCACTTACTCACGTTCATGTTCACATGTTCACCAAATAGTAATATCCCTAATGGGGTTAACACCTTCCAAGGCCTTAAATCAAGAGTGACGATTTAGATCCAAGATCAATATGTTCCATTTGTTGTTGGTTTGTATTGTATGGCACATCATACCAATCTTGCGATACAAACCTTTTCAAACCTACTTTTGGTTTCTCACATTGAAAATTTATTATAATGTTTGTATGTTTATTTCAGTCATATCCCCAACATGCATTTGGGGTTTACTAAATGGGCAAAGATCATGGAAATTAAAAGCAATAAAATTATGTGGAACATTAAGATAAGCTGGATTTCTATGATCATGAAAATGGCACCAATGCACCCACAATACCTTTTGCCAAACCTAATTTGTCTTTGTTGATTGATGTGAAAATTTTGTTGGGTTTGAATGTAGTTGTCGCAATTTAACCTTGGGCTCATGACCAAGGCAAAGGCTTGTAAAGGTGTGGGCCAAGAGTGAGCTCGAGAGTCACATTTCATGCTCCTAGGAGTGTAGGAGAATGTGAGGGAATGAACCCCCATAACTCCCAAGTGAGCTCTCACTTTCGGAATTGGAGTCCTAATGGATTTCTAAATTTTCAGAACGCAATTTCAAGGGTCAAAACTCATTGGATTGAAAAGTTCTTTATATCATTGAAAATTTCTTGGAACATAGATGTGTAAAATGGGCTCGCATGACCCATTTGGGTATTTAACACATAAATTATGGCCCAAAAAAGGGTCGAAAGTGAAATTGGTAGTTTGACTTCCGACCATTAAAAGTCAGGAATCGCTTTGACTTCCTTGTGTGTAGGTGGCATGCCACATATTGTTGAAAAGCTTTTGATGAAAGCTACAACTTTGCTTTAAACCTTATCTCAATCGAAGGTTTGAACACAAAGTTATGGGCCCCAAAGTTGCAAAAGTCCCAATTTAGGGAATTTTAGGACTTCAACTTGGGAGTCCTAGGACAAAATGACATTTGGGTGGTGGCCCCATGGCTAGGCACAGAGAATACTATAAGGGGGAAGGTGGTGGTTTCCCCTAAGTCTGGGTTGTGGTGAGTCTTGTGAGTTCGTGTTTGCCCGTGGCTCATCCATGCACCAAAAGTGCTCCAACTACACACTAACCAACTTGTTGTTTGGTATGTGTAGGTTCGTGTGAGTAATTGTTTTTCTTGTCATTTTTCTTAGTCCCCATCCTAGAGTTTTAATAGACCCTTCTACCCCCAAAGTGTCGCGAGCTAAGGAGCGTGTCCCAACTCCTTGTCCTTCTATTGTTTTCACCTTTTGGATTCAAAGTTGAGTCCATCAAAGGAGTTGGGGGTGTGTCGGTAGTGATGTAAATGTTAGAGGTGGTACATTCTTTGATTAAGTTTGTTTGTGATTTCATAACAACAATGAAGATCTATGAAGGGGATGTGTACCACCTGTTCTATGGTAAGTAATCTTTTTTTGAAGGTAATGTGATCAATAATTCCATTGCCTTGGTCAACACTGCTTGTGAAAGCATTAATCTTCGTTAGATTACAAATTTGCACACCGGAATTGATCATTTGGCTTGTGAATTTGCTAAACACCACATGTAGGCAACATCATTAAATCAAATTAGGGCTTCAATTTTTGTTATGAAAGAGATATATAGATATATTGCATATGTGAAATAACAATATCAAGAAGCTACCATTTAGTTTATTGTTAAAATTACAAGGGTTGTTCATTCCTTGTTCAAAAGTTTATGGATACAATACTAGTTGCAACCATAACTTGAAAAAAAATCCAATTGTTCATTTGGCAATCATCAAGGCAACCTTCATGTCAGCCTAAAAAGGGATGACCTGATGAAATATGGGTTTTTGGCTTCTTTTCAATTGTTGTTCTTGACCTTCAAAGATCTATGTTTGTGTTTAGCATGATAAAAAATGTTAAGTTGGCAATGTAGAAACCTTTTGATGTCAACCTTGTCACTAAGTTATGGAGAACATTTACTTCTTTTCAAATTTTGGAAAAAAATAATCCCATAGTATATCAAGTTGGTTGAACTTGCTATTGTGTAAGTAATTGGTTTTATTGAAGATGAACATTACTTTTCTAGGTTGACCTTTATGAAAACAAAATTACAAAATCGATTAACCATACATTTGGAGCTTGTCATTTGCATGTTCAACCAAAAATTCTTCACTTTGTAGAACTTTCCTTTTGGAATAGTTATTCAAAATTGGAAAGACAATATAATTTGGTATGGTGTAAAAATTTGAGACTTAAACTACTACCAACTTGCAAGTTTTTTTTCTTTTTTTTGGGATCCTTTTAATACCTATCTCTTTTTTATTTCTAATTCTTTTTTAGCATTTGGATTTTTGGATAATGGATAGCACCAAGGGCATTGTGCGTTGTTAAGATGATTTGAAATCTTGATTTGGCATCTATGCAACAACAACCAACTAGTTGTATTTTGACTGGCAAAGTGAAAATATTTCATTTTGTTTCCATGATCTATGGCTTCCAACCCCTTCTTTGGGCTTACAAGGATTTTTCTTTGCATTCTATATAGTTATCGACTAATGTGTTTTGCTTGTAAACTAGGCATTTTGTTGTAGTGGGCAAGGCCTTTTATGATTGAGGTTTGATTCCCTCCTATATAACGTGTTGCTACAAATCATATTTAAAACACTCATTAGCAAAAAAAACCAGATTAAAGATGATTAAATGTAGCTACAAATAAGATTCAAAATAACTTCTAGTAGCAAATCAGAACTGATAATTTTATTTCTTTTGTCTACAAAAAAAAAGCCTACATATTCTCCCACCATGTAATTGGACACATAGACCTTCAATGTGTCGATGTGGCAATTCAAGCTCCAACAAAGATTGCCATGTAAAAACTTAGCTAAAAAATTTATATAAAAAAAAAGACCACTGCCACTCATAAGGATAAAAAAAAGGTCCATGTCTTAATAACAAATTCAACCCCAGTTACAATATTGCCCATTGCATATATGTGAAACATTATCTTTTGACCTTGTGGCTTAAATGAACATAACAACACTTTATTTTTTCAAAAACCTTATGACACCAAAATTTGAACCCAAGACATCATGAATTAGTAATCCCCAAACTAATTTCCTTATAGTAATTGGGATCTCTAAATCCAAATATAGCATCCAAAAAAGGGTCTTCAAATTTCATCATGTAATTAAATCCTGAATTGAAAATATTTAAATCAAAGTTATTTGACATATGATAGAATTTTAAACAATGCAATTTCATGCACTCCATGTATTAAATTTTGAACCACTTAAATCTAAGTTTGGCTTTAGGACATGACATTAATTCAAGCATGGAGACCTTCAATTGGGCCAAACTCAAATTCAAATCATGGCCCAAAAAATTCAAGTTGAACCAAAGAGGCATTCCTCTCAACAAATGTGGAACTTTAAATCCAAACTGTATGTTAGACTAAGAATAATTCCTTAATGGAACCCCTAATTGAGCCAATCCCTAATTTAGAATTCCTTTGAAACATGCAAAAATGTTATTTCCAAAATTTGAAATCATTATGAAACTGAACAAAATCACATCCCAAAATGAATTTGTTGACTCTAAATCAATTTGTCACACCAGTGTGATAAAAAGCAAGATCCTAAACCCACTAATTGGACCAAATAAAAAATCCAATATTATAGACTAATATGGCCCCATGTATATTATAGATATTACTATGCCCCCAAGTAATGTTATTCCAGTAGACTATAATAGACCAAGTCATAGGGTGAAACTGTTGTGAGCAATTTCAGGCCGCTTTGGAATATTTGGGGGGTGACATCCCTCCTCTACATGTGATAGCACATTATCCAGACAAATAAAGCCCATATTCACATTCATATTGAACAGCTTTGCATCCATTTTTGACACCACTGTTGAACGTTATGCATTGTCCATGCCTTATCATGATGCATGGATGTTGCATGTTGGATGATAAGGGTCAATTATCAAGCAATGATGATGCTATGACTTAAAAGCTTGAATATGTTGTTGCATGCTGAGTTCTCTTTGTGGATGATATGGAGGTCCAGAGATTGGAAAATGCTGGTAGAGAAGGAACCTCAGGCCTACTGAAGGCTGGTTGACCATGTGAAGAAGGACCCTACCATGTTCGGGGTAGACATTGATGTTGCGGTAGTTGAGCAATTTGGAAATTGTAACCCAACATGATGATGCTTATTCTGATTCATAGTGTTGTTGGGTCGGTATGTGCATAGTTTTGCGAAAACTTGATGAACAAAATTAGTATATTTTCCAAATCTACAGTGTGATCATTAATAAAATTTTGCAGGGTTTCATCATCAATACGCGTTCCTCTTGACGTTGAAAATCAACAATCAACGTTGAAAATTCAGACCACCCACAAAACAGTACCAGATACCACGCATGCCAGGCATGGGGAAAAGAAGAAGAAAAAACCCTGATTCCAGGACCAGTCTGGTATGTTGAAAAGTTGATACTGGTGCAACACTGCCTCAAACCAGCACCAGCTGCAATAGGAAATGTTCCATGAAGTTCCCTCACTAACACCTCTCAAATTTTCTCAAATTGTGACACCAAAATTGAAAAAAAAACTATAGCAAGTTCAAACCAGTGTTGAGCGGGTATTAAAAATCATGGCAACCCCTCGCTGGTTAAGATCTCATCAGATTTTCCTAGTGTATTTTAGAAAGGCACCTTACCAGGGCTAATTTTGCCTATTGGAAAGGGCAGGTGTTTTGAAAAATGTCATGACCATTAGAGTTGGCATTATGTTTTTTGTCCTGGCATTACATTTTTCCAAATGCTCTTTTCTTTTTGCTTGT
>Ga0209611_10001644_pt1 | contig 38579 bp, 33 predicted proteins | sample S1TSphgellanicum_3_FD_187693 | JGI IMG/M metagenome (GOLD analysis project Ga0209611, IMG submission 187693) | Host-associated microbial communities from peat moss isolated from Minnesota, USA - S1T2_Fc - Sphagnum magellanicum MG (SPAdes) (version 2) | ecosystem: Host-associated > Plants > Peat...
TTTTTTTTATGTTTTTTTCCCCCCCCCCCCCCCCAAGCCATTTTTTTGTTTTTTGGGTAGCTACTATTTTTTTGATAATTATTAGTTGGGATGTTTTGCAATTTTCATTAATGTGAAATTGCAATGAGACACTTTAGAGCAACACAATTAATTTGTTGAGTATAGTTGAATAATCCAACACCGGTATTCCCTTGTAAAGACATATACATGTGAACAAATGGCAATCATTATTTTTGTTTGAAAGTTTAGGAACAACAACCTTAAGCCACCAAATTGATTATGCAACTTATTTTAATATATTTTATTATTATGGTTGAATTGAGTGACACCATGTAATAATCGGATTTTCAAGCTTTGAAAAAAAATCACCAAGTGTTTTTAGATAGGAATCAAAATGTAATAAATTGAAATTTAAGCTTTTAACCCAAAAAAATTGTTTAAGCAATATTTATTTGTGACATGGACATATGAGGACAAAGGTCAATAGACTTTTTCAATGGTCCTAAAGCTTCAAAATTATCATCTTTGTTGGATTTCTTCGTGTAATACACAAATTGTTTCCCCAAATTTTGTAATACCTAAATTGTTGACCGCATTTTTCAACACTACAATAAAAGGTGTCCTTGTGTGCGAAATGATTTCACTGGATTTTGAATGAATTCATTGGTCGTTGTGAACAAGGACCAATGCAGAAATAATGAATTCATTGGTCTAATGAACAAGGACGAGTGAACTACACTCACATTTTGTAGTAGTGCAATGAGTCTTTATGTAACTAATGCATATATCTCATTGGTAATTAATTTAATCTTTAAACAAGTTTATTAACACATGTGTTTACATCACATTTTATTGTTTGTGGCACCTTCACAAAAACAACAACAATTTTTAAACTCCAATGGTTCATTAAACCTAGTTTAGGTAGGACTTTAACTTTCATAAGTTTTAAACATCACTTTGACATTTCTAAATTAAAATTTGTTTAGCCCATTCCCAAATAAAAAGGCATGAAAAGATGTTTTTTCATATTTGTGTTTTTTTATTAAAAACATTTCCAACACCCATATTTACAAATAAATTTTAACATTTTTTCCATCAATTTGCATCCCATTTTTAATTCAATTTAAATAAATTCGAGAATTTGAATCTAATTCAATTTGCATGCAATGGCACTCAATATTTTCATTTGAATGGAACTTAATTATCACAAAATCAATTCATTTTTTCATCAATTAATCAATTGAATGGGTGTAAATACAATTGAGCAGTACCACTCAAACCACTTTAGGAAATTTTCAAAAAATGGTCAGGAATGTTTTTTTTTTAAAACCTTTTTTTGTATTTTTATTTTTTCCTGTTGGCCTATTCATCTAATTGGGGTCATCTTCCCAACTTTTGAGTGACTCAATGCATTTGCACTTCATCACCGACAATCGAAGCTCAATTAGTCTACTTCCATTCTTGCTCCTAGAAGTGTAATGTATATTACCCTTTGTGATGTTTGGGAAATTTGTTCTATTGAAGCACACAAACATCAAAGAGGTTTCTCACACCATGAACATCTACAAGTTTTTTTCACATTGTGAACTTTCTACTATCATCGGTATACACATTAAGTTCATGTGATGTTTTTATGTTTTCTGCAAAAATTTTGAATGTTGCATGATGCACCTAAATTGATTGATTTCTTGAACCTTATACAAACATGCTTCAAGGCAAAAATGGTAAGTACGTTCAAATTGTATTTTTGCAACTTTTGAAGCATGTTTACATGCTTATTATTTTGAACCACTAGTTGCACCTAATTTTGATGATGTTGTTTAACATTTGTTTAATTTTTTTTGGAAGCAATGTTTCATCATTTAATTTTGTTTAAAAAAAAAATTGTTGATTTTATTAGGAAAATGCTACAATTGACTTGGAGTATTTCATGGTCCAACAAGGGCTAAAGGGCGAAAGCACACTAAGGTGTCACAATTTCGGTGAATCAGAATCCCTTTTCAAAGTTTTTTCCTAATGTAATTGAAAATTGGTTTAAAATATGAATATTCAAATGATATTGAAAGTAATATTTTTTTCCATTTCTAATTTCAAATCATGATGCTATGAGACATTAAAAAAATATCACAAATGAAATTATTTCTAAATAATCATTTTCAAATGCTTAAAAGGGCTTTTAAAATAATTACAATTTTTGGGATTTTAAAAAGTCCATAACATAATAAATTAAAATCAGATTCCATTCATTCAATTGATCTTTAGTTTCTTAAACATGATTCATCAAGTATCCCAAAGTTTTAAACACGTAAGACTAACGCATTGTAAAATAAAAGTCCATGTTTATGAATTTTGCAAATGTGACAAAAAAGGTGGGGAAAATTCAAAAGTCCATTTCTTATTGGCTATCCATGATTTTGATTTGATTTTTTCACTCTTGGAAGGTTGATTATGATAACTTTAGATAAGTGAATCCCTTTTTATTCTTTCAATGAATTTTTTCTGTTTATTTTTTTATATTTAGGGAATACAAGAAAAACTACCATTGTGATGTCCATATAAGGTCATCATAGTGTGCAAACACCCTATAAGGGTTTGGTCATGACATGAAGGCCCTCAAAGAGAGGGATGTTTCAAAAGAAGAAATTTGTAATGTGTTGGGGCCGAAGTTTGATAAATGGGTGGAAATTTAGGTTACACATAACCTTAGAATTACAGGAGGTGATCGCAACTTTTTGCACCTACGTTAACCATAAACATAAGGTGTTAAAAGATACCATAACCTTGGAGTTTGCTCGAGCGTTAGTCATAGAAAACAATAACTAGGAGTTGAATTGGGTAGCATATGCATTTATTGCCCATGAGAAGTAAGTTTCTCTACAAGTTGGGAAGGACATCAAACAAATGATTTCCCTAACATCGACTATCGTTTTGGAACGAGGCGATGTTTTACAAGGAATTCTTGAGTCAAAAAAATTTACATAAAGGCACGTATACAAAAGGAGTTGCTAAAGGTGTTGGGGGGAAAAATATCTTTGGTGGCCACTCCTTAGGTTCAAGGGTTCATAGTCATCCACATCCAAACATTTATAGGTTGAATGGGATGCGCACTATTAAGGTGAAGGCCGAACCTTTCTTTGCAATAAATAGGAGCATGGCATGAAATTGCCCAAAATGTAGTTCATCTAACTTTTCCTTGGGACAAATGCTTCCATTCAATTTTAAAATGATAACCAATGTTGTTGACCTATTACTTTCCAAGCAAACTTACACTCATGAATTCAAAGAACAAATTCAAGGGCTTTAGAGAGATGTTGCAGCAAAAAAAGTTCAACAAGAAGAGTTCAATTACTTCTAGATGATCAAATGACCTTGGATGGTCAAACAAAATGTGATCTTAATGTGGTGAAGGTTGATTTCAAAGTTGTTTTAGTTTCTTAAAAGAGGATTAATGAACTAAGCAACAAGTTTGATATGAAGAAAGAACTTGGCTACAAACCCAAGGGAAGTTACAAACAAACAAAATTGATTGTCTTCTATGTGATGCTAAAGTTGTTGAATGCGAGGAATTGTATGCCAATTTTGTGATGGGCTTGAAGCTTGCCCAAGAACTATTGACCAAGCTAATAGAGTAGCTTGCATATATGAAAGTAGGGTCAAGCCTTTATTTCCAACCTTTTCTATTTCTAAGCCACCATCATCTCGTTGCATTAGGAGTTGGAATGTCGAAGTTTGTCATGTTTGTAATGAAGATTTTGATTTCAATGACATATGTGTTGCATCTTGTGGTCACACTTACCCCCCTTAATGTTTACTGGTGCACACAACCTCTTCAAGAAAATGTAAGGCTACCAACTGTGAGGAGGTCTCATATGAAAGTTAATGTTCTTCATTTGGATTGTTCAAAAATTTGGCCAAGGTTACAAAGGTGGAGGGTCAAAGAGATGACTTGGGGAACGTTCAATCAACTCCAACCACATTAGGTCAAAACATACAAATAGGTATTCAGTCTTTTAACTTTAGCTTGAAATTTGATTGATTATGCAAGTGTCGATCTTGTTTCTTGGAAGTATGACATATGTGTTTGCATCTATGTTTTTCCTGTCCAATTTCCAGTAGAAATCTAAAAAGTCCTTCAACTTTTGAAGTTAATATGTACTAACATGATTAAATAATGCAACAAGTTTATAGGGAGCATAATTTGTTTCCTTCATGGAAATCAAGTTCAAGGAGTTGCACCATTCATAAACTAGTGGCTAGCTTAGGAAGGTAAGGTTATTGTGATGTATGTCCTTGCCATTTTCAAATGTCCTAATTTGCAAATTTTGTAAGTCATGGCACCGATCCTAAATATACTTGTTTCATTAAGCTTTCATGGCTTGGGCATAGGAAGGTCAAGGAGAATGAGTCCTAACCCTTAAATTCCAAGAACATTACTTCATTAGGTGATCATGGATGTAATGGTTCAGGAAATGCCATTCCTTAGTACTACAAGAACTTAGAATTTCCCAATATTTCATCAGTATATAAGAACAATTGGTTGATCAAGATGAATTTGGAGTCTTGATGTTTATTGCAGTATTGTTTATTATGTCCTGAGAGTTTATTAGAGTCTTGAAGCATCATGGAATTCCATCCATTATTGATTAACTTCAAAAACATACAAAATTGTAAAGTCTTTAGTTTCCTACAATCTTGATGCATCATGCAATTTTTAACTAGCTTCAAGAACAAAAAAAATTTTAGAGTCTTCAATTCCTATAGTCCTAATGCATCATGTAATTCTTGACCAACTACATCTTGTTTCTAAAAAAAAAAATTGGAATCAATAAAAAGATAACATTCAATATTGGGCTTAAAAAATGTGTGGAAATGTTTTCATGGGTGCATTAATTCGTAATGTAATCCTTTCAAACCAATCACATGTATATATGCAATTTTGTTTTCAAGCTAAAAAGTTTATAAGGTTTAAGTATTGGTTAATAAGTGTTGTTTTTGAATGCAGATGGATGGTCTGAGTATGGTGGATCAACAACTGTTAATTATCACTTGGCCAAGGAGACAAACATGGTTGGGCCCACCACCTCTACATCTTTCAAGGAAATTAATAATGTTTTTGGAAGTCTATAAGCTATAACTCCAACATGTAACACAAATGTGGAATTGGAAAATGAAGTCATTTCCAAAGCATGTTCCCCATATTTTGAAGAACCATGATGAATCCCTTGTAAGATAACATGGTTATAATCTTATCAAAAAGTGGACCTACCTCAATTGAAAGCAAAACTTAGTTTGCTTCCATGAATATGGGATTCGTGGTGATTGAGGTTAAGATGATTAACCAATTGTTTTTATTTCAATTTCAATTCATAGTTTAGTTGTTGATTTGAACTTACTAGAAAGGGCAAAACCAAATTTCATGATGGCTAGTGTGATATAGAAGTTATTGTAGAATTTTTTTTGTCTAATTACAACTTGATAGTTCAAAAAGGTTACACAACCCACAATCTCCTTCCAAGTAGGATGATTAATGATATGCAAATATGTGGTAATTTTGGGGTGGAATTTCCAAATTACATGTATTAATCTAAATGTCATGTATGGTTTGGACACATGCTAAATTATGTAATAATGTTCTTTTGGTGCAACCTTGTGGACATGGAGGAATATGTGAAAAGTGTGTGCAATAATTGTACCTATGTCCAACCTACTTTAAGGTCATTACAAAGGGAAGTGTCCCACTAATCTACAAGCTACACCCCCATTAATCAGGTTTTACATTTGAAACCTTTTGGTCTTACTCAAACTTTTAATTCCACAGTTGTTCCTAAGGTTCAATGTAATCAAAAGAAGTTTTCAAGATCAAAACCATTGCTAAACACAACAACTATTGATATAGACAATTTACATTTAAATGGTGATTTCAATTCTAATGAAAAAACAATTAATGAGGATAATAGTCATCTATTATAATCTAGCAACCCTTGTAAAGGTAGGTCAATGCAAAAAACAACCATAACTTGCAAGATGGGTTTAGAAGAAATGACCAATGATGACTCTGATAGCTTACATTCCCATTCTAATGGTGAACCACATCGTCAAGATTTGATCTAAACAAAATTACATCCAAGTCCAGTTTTGATAGAGATGCCACCTAACTAGGAAATCATTTTTGCAACAAACCTTGTTTTCTAGTGTGGACATTGAGAAGGTAGAGGTTAATGTACATCTACCTACTATTGACACCAATAATGTGGAGGTCAATGCCCAATTTCAAAAATCACCAATGATTGTAAAAATAAATAAAAGGGCAATGTCATCTAAATTGCCAAAAAGAGTCATTAAGGTGACACAACTCATAACGTTGCCACTCTCGTGGCTAAGTCAAAGGGTCAAAAGAAGCCAAGCAAAAAAAATTTAAATCTTTTAAACAGTAATTCTTCAAAAAGCCTTAACAATCATCGTAAACATGCAAAAAAACATATATGTTACATTTGAGAATGGTAATTACATTGTATTCGGTGCTACTTAATTTATATGGACTTGTTAGGAAGTAAGAAATTAATTGGGATTTTATTATGTGAGCCTTCTTATTGCAACACATTCTAACTGCATATAGTTGTAAGAATTTACAATATTGAAGTGTTGTTTTATGTATTATTCCATCAATTTATAAACAAATACAATGTTGTATTAGTTGAAATGACTTGAATGATTATTCATTGATGGATCTAAAGTATCCCATTTCTGAATTCCAAATTCAACTATAGTGGACGCACCCCCAAACTCCTTGATGGACTCAACTGTGAATCCAAAGGTGAAAACAACGGAAGGAAAAGGAGAAGGAAAAGGAGAAGGAAAAGGAGAAGGAGTTGGGGCATGCTCCCTAGCTCGCAACATTTTGGGGGTAGAAGGGCATGCTAGAGCTTTGGGATGGGGATTAAAAAGAGTGACAAGCAAGTCAATTATTCACATGAACTTGCACAAACCAAATAGCAAGTTGGTTGGTGCATAGTTGGAGCACTTTTGGTGCACAGACGAACCATGGGCAAACACAGATTCACAAGATTCACCACAGCCAAGACTTGGGGGAAACCACCACCTTCCCCTTTATAGTATTATCTATGCCTAGCCAAGGCCAGCACCCAAATGTCATTTTGTCCCAGGATTCCCAAGTTGTAGTCTTGAAATTCCCAAAATTAGGACTCCCACAGCTTTGGAGGCCCATAACTTCTTTTGCAAACCTCTGATCGATATGAGGTCTAAAGCAAAATTATAGCCCTCATCAAGATCTTTTCAACGGTATGTGGCACACCACTTGCATGCAAATAAATCAGGGAAATTCCCAACTTTTAATGGTCGGGAGTCAAAGTGGCACTTTGACTCTTGACCCTTCTTTTCGCCATAACTTATGTTTTAAGTATCCAAATGGATCATGTAAGCCCATTTGAAACATCTAAGTTCTAAGAGCTTTTCAATAATATAAGGAACTCTTCAATTTAATGAGTTTTGACCCTATAATTGCCTTTGAAGATTCGAGAGTCCATCGGGACTCCAACTCCCAATGTGGGGATTCACTTGGGAGTGTGGGGTTCATTCCCTCACATTTTCCTGCACTCCTAGGAGTATGAAATGTGACTCCCGGGCTTCACTGTTGGCTCACACCTTCACAAGCCTTTGCCTTGGTCGCGAGCCCAAGGTTAGAATTGCGACATTTTCCCCCATTAAAAGAAAAGGTCAATGTCCTCATTGACACTTATAAATTATTTCCTCAATGCAATTGCTTTCATTTGGATCCTTAGTCATTGATTATCGACTTCTATGGCAGGACCTTGCTTTAAACTAACTTAGGCATCCCCAAGTTTCCAACATTGTCTTCGCAAATTTAGGGGGGTTTCATTAAAAAACCCTTAACTTTTGATTCATCAAAAGACCTAAACTAGCTTAATTGACAAAACCCTCATTTGGGAGGCAAGTATTTCATCCATCCCTTCATGAAGAACTTAAGCCATGTCTAATCTTGATCTAAGTTGTTTGACATGATTCCTTTCCCAACCTTGTGCCTTAATCATAACCATCAAACGTAATTAAAGGTATGCCTATCAAAGTACGAGAAGCAACGCTTAGGCTTTGCAAAACCTTAAGTCCCAAGCTATGCGATTATAGCATACAAATGAGGTCATGATTTCCTATGTTGGCCACCACTACTAACCAACCCTTTCGAATGCACTTTAAACATGTGCGTGTTCCTGTAAGTTCACTTTGTTTGCCTCCTCTTTTGTGGCCAAGATTTTCTTAACCCTAAAATGGGAGTCCGATTTTCATTTAGGCTTACGTAAGAAAGTTCCATTTGTCCATGCTACTTGACCACTTTTTTAATAATATTCATTATGTTCATGATGTAATCTCTTGAAAGTCTTTAGCCTTTATTTCACTTGCAACTTGATGTGGTACATTTGTGTAATCCCCTGCGCCACTAAAAGAAAGGTGATGTCTTCATCACATTCTATGTTTTTTTTTGCTTTGCCAGTCTATTGTGGAATTCTTCTATGGCTTCTTGGGCATGTTCCATATTCGACTCATTCATCCAAGATGCCTCTATTGGATGGTATCCTTTCCACTTAACCAAGTATTCTTATTTTCGCCCCCTTAGTTGCTTTGACTTGAGTACATCCTCAACTTCAAATTCTGGTTCATTATGAATGAAGTCAGGTGGGGGCCTTGAGTTGTGCTTTTGATTAGGCCTTGAGGTATCATGAGAGGCTAACTTCAAAAGTGAAACATGAAATATGGGATGAGCTTTAAGATTTTCTGATAGTTCTAATTTGTAAGTGTTAGGAAATTTCTTTTCCAACACTTTGAATGGACCCATATATGGGCCCAAAAACTTGTGGTTCAAACCTTCTAGCAATTGGAATTTTTTTATGTTCAACCACACTTCATTTCCTTCTTCAAATTTCACCTCTCTTCAAAACTTGTCCACAAAATCCTTGTACTGTTTATGCACCTTTTCAAGATTGGCCTTAGCCATTTCCCACAAATGCTGCTTCTTTTCATTAAGTTGTGTGACCATTTACATTTCCTCACTTACATCACTTGGGGGTTACCCATGTGCGGCCCAAGTTGTAGGCACAATTGGTGACTTGCCCATCACCATTTGAAAGGGAATGGAACTTGTTGCCAAATGCTTTGAATTATTGTTGCAAAATTCGGCCAACTCCAAATGGTCCACCCAATTTTATCGATCCACCGCCACATAATTCCTTAGGAATTGTTGGATAACAAAGTTCACTCTTTCAGTTTGTCCATCCGTTTGGGGTCAAAATGAGGTGCTCATCTTGAGCTCCGACCCCATGCGCTTTCACAAGGCTCATCAAAACTTGCTTATGAACTTTGGGTCTTGATCTGACACAATGTCCTTGGGGAGGCCATGATGCTTGAACACGTGTGTGAAAAACAACCTTCTCATCTTTTGGGCTGTGGCACTTTCCTTGGTGGGAATGAAATGTGCCATCTTGCTAATCGATTCACCACCACCATGATTGCATCAAATCCCCTTAACGCTGGCAAATTCACCATGAAATCCATGGACACACTTTCCCGCGGCCCTTTAAGAATAGGTAACGAAAATAATAATCCTGCTTGTTTTTTATTGAGTGTTCGATTTTGTTAGTAAGTCGAGCAAGTCTTCATGTATTCCTCTACATCTTTTTCAAATTAAGCCAATAGTAGTACTTATTGAATAATGTTATGGTGCATTTCGCGCCACCATGGCCCATAAGGGGCCCATCATGACATTCTTTTAAGAGCACATCCCTAGGCCTCCCTTTTGGAACATAGAGCCGATTATGCTTATACCACAATAATCCATTTCACAAGCGGAAGTGCGACTTCATTCCTTTTGAATGTTTTGCATCATTTCCTTGGCAAATTTGTCACAGCAGCTCGCCAATTGAACGTCTTTTTGAAGTTATGTTTCCCTCGCATACATCACCTTAAATTGGTGTTTGCGACTTAACGCATTAGGCACCACATTTTCCTTCCCAGGCTTGTGTTGAATCTCCACATTAAACAAGGCCAATGTGTTTTACAATCTCACTTACTTTGATGATAACTTTAGTTGAGTGGCAAAGTATTTCAAGGTGACATTGTTGGTCCACACCACCGCATTTTGGAACCTATGTAATGGCCCTAAATCTTGAGGCAATGTATCACAGCCCACATTTCCTTTTCATGTGTTGGCCACCTTTGTTCCATCTCGTTCAACTTTTTGCTTTCAAATGCCACCGACCTTCCATCTTGCATTAGGACTCCTCCAATTGCAAAGTCAAAGGCATCAAAGTGGATCCCAAAATCTTTATCGAAGTCGGGCAACTTCAACACATGCGCTTTCACCATGCCTTTCAAGGTTTCAAAAACCTCGTTGCATGCTTCATCCCATTCATAGGTTTCAGATGAGTTCTTCAAAAGGTTTGTTAAAGGCGTGGTTATCTTCACAAAGTTTTTGATGAACTTGCGATAATAGGAAGCTAATCCTAAAAATGATCTTAAAGCCGGAACCGACCTAGGTGGCTTCTAATCCAAAATTGCCTTTACCTTGTGGTCATCCATCTTTAAGCCTTCTTGGGTGATCCTATGTCCAAGGAAATCCACTTTTGTCACCCCGAATTCGCATTTCTCGAACTTAACATATAACTTGTTTTCTCTCAACCTTTGGAACACCTTCCGGAGATGCTCCACATGTTCTTCCATGGAACTGCTATAGACCAAAATGTTATTTATGTATACGACCACAAAGTCATCAAGCCACTCTCGAAAAATGTCATTCATGAGTGTGCAAAATGTGGCGGGTGCATTGGTGAATGCAAAAAACATCACCAAGAACTTATATGAGCCATACCTTGTGCGACAAACAATCTTTTTTTCGTCCCCTTTTGCAATTCGAATTCGGTAATACCTTGAACATAGGTCAAACCTACTAAACACTTTAACTTTCGAAAGTTAATCAAACAAATCATCAATTCAAGGTAATGGGTATCGATTCTTCATTGTCACCTTGTTGAAGGTTCTATAATCCACACACATCCTCAACATCCCATCCTTCTTGTGAATAAAAAGGATGGGTGCCCCATATGGTGACTTGTTAGGTTTGATGTATCCCTTTTGCGAGAAGTTTCTCAAGTTGAACCTTAAGTTCCTTCAACTCCTCATGACTCATTCAATATAGGGCCTTGGCAAGAGGTGCCACTCCTGGCATCACCTCAATTACATGGTCAACTTGTCTTTTCGACGGCAACTCATCGGGTAACTTTTCAGGCATCACATCCAGGAATTCATCCAAGACTCGCTTAACACACTTGGGAAGACTCACCAAGTTGGTAGCTTCCCTTGGTTCAAATTCGTTCAACACACGCATGACACACAACATGCCATAACCTTCCATACATTCTTTTTTCAAAGTCTTTCCTAACATCAAATGGATGGTCCATCCACCCACACTAGGCACTTCATGTGCCTTCATCCGGACAATCCCATTTTTGGATGGGATTCTAACTAGCCTATTGTGGCCTTCTATGAGCACATTGTTATAGGTGATGAATTCCATTCCCAAAATGCATTCCATTCCCCCTAAGGTGAAAACCAACAAATCCACCTTTCCTTTTTGTACCCGCTATATGTGTTGCACTTTAAGGTATAAACTTGGGGGCCGTGGATGTTGATTTTAGCCTAATAAGTTTGGTACTAAATCTAAAGGACCCATCACCCCCACATAGTAACAATTCTTAACAATTGTAGTAGTTCTTTTTTGAGCAATAATATATTTGCTTGAAAGGGTTAACTTTCATTTGGCAATTGTAATGATTTTGAAACTTAGTGTTAAGGAGAAGCTACAATGGGCTTTTTGAGCTAGGACATATTGTACTAGAAAATGATAATAGCAACAAGCAAGGAAAAGGTAACAACTAAATCATCGTCTCCTCCTTTAATTGTATCCAAATTCGATACTACACTGGAGAAGGATGAGGAGGAGCTAATCAAAACCCCAATGTGTTCATTAGTCCTAGCAAAACAAGATGGAGTCCAATAGAGCACCTCTTTTACTTTATAAACCTTGGAAAAAATGAATTGGAGGATGACGATGCATATTTGCAATTTGGTACCAATAATAATTGTAGATGTGATAATAATATTGACAACCATGATGATGATGATCATAACAATTTTGATCTAAAGAGGTCACACCTTGAAATGAATGCACCTAATATTGAAGTCTTTGTGATCACCCCACAAGCAAGGGCAGCCATGATTAGCTTTGGAATATTAAAACTAACATTACTACAAAAGTGGGTGCAGTTCACTAGTCCCTGTTCACTAGACCAATGAATTCATTCAAAATCCAGTGAAATCACTTGGCACATAGGGACACCTTTTGTTGTAGTGCAATATGATAAAGAGTCTGTTTCCAAGTCTTGCACACCATGCACAATTGTTGGGGAAGAGGAAAAAAGGTTTATTGAAGAAAAAGAAGAAGTGGAACTGTTGGAGACAAATGCTAGATGAAACTCCATTCTAAATAAAAGAAATAGTTCCAATGTATGAAAAAACTAACTTAAGGTAGGAGTGGTAACTATTCCTTATGACACACCTAATTCACATTCTAGGAAGTTTATGCTCTTATTCATTCCTACTTTCAAGAAGTGTACATCCTTTTTCATTCCTGCTTTCACAAAGGAAATAATATTATCCATTCCTGATTCTAAGAAATGTACATTATTTTCCATTCACATTTAGGGGGTGAAGATCATCCATGCATGGTTTGGTGTATCTTAACATAATTAGGAATGTTCCAACCTATTTATGTCCATTTGGTTATGCAAGAGCAAGTGACCAAAGTCTTTGATGATTGTGATTATACAATGACAACAATATCTTATCAAATGTTGAATCTTGTGTGTAGTTACATGATTATCTCCAACAAAACATCTATGATCCAATCAATATAAACATGTGATGATAATTTCTAAATTGAAATATGTATATTCACTACACCATGGATATCTAAAAATGTCTTCTTATATGAAGCATTCTATTCAAACCATTATCCCCATTTTCCAAAAAAACCAAAAGTCAATAAAAAAAAACCCATCAATCAATACTTGCATTCTTGTTCAAGACCTATCAAAAAGAGGGGTTTAACATATATGTGCAATGTAAGCTTGTCAAAGATCTTGCACTAATAATCTAATAGTTGAGAGGGGAATTAATGGGTATTATCATCAATTGTTATTTGTTCATCATTATGATCTAGATACATTTATCTACCATTTGCCAAATTTGCAAAATGTTGTCCTCTACAACATCTAAAGAATAAAAAAAGTCTATGTTTAAATATACTAGAAATTAGAAATCATGATGGTGTGGGGTATGAACAACAACTTTGGAGGCCCACCCTTAACATCCTTTATTGTTTGCTCTTCTACAATTCTATGACCAACCCAATTGCCCCATCCACATCAACTACAACATGCCACATAATTTTTTGAATCATAATGACCTACCATGTCAACTACAACCCCATGGCCACTTCAACTACAACACATGGTAGACATTTTGATTCATAACCAAGCATGAAAACATACATGTTGAGACCCCAAACCAACCTGTGATCAACATTAGACAATATGCCAATGTTGTTTCATTTGTAGGCACCAACATTAAGAAGAAAAATCAACAAAAACATTTGGAGGATATTACAATTCATTATTTCATTAAATTATTTTACATCATGGGGTGAAATGGAAATTGGGTAATAAAAGAATAATTTATAATGCAAGTTTTCCCCCCCCTAATATATAATGTAAATGTCTAATCACTTCAATGGGAAAAAATGGAATCACAAGTTCAAATTTTTACCAAAATGATAAAAAACAATTGACCTTTTGCACTATAAATGTCATCCAGGCAATTGGATTTTTCATTTGTTTTTGGGGAAAAAATGCATTACATTATGAAACCCTAAAATCACTTATAAATATTTTAAAAAATGGATAAATAACATGTACCACAAAACATAATAATTATTTTTGAGTCTTTTAAAAATGACATAATTTATGAAAGATCTTTGTTCCAAAGATGTCTTTTCTTCCTCAAATATGAAACTATTGAACACTTGAAAATGTATGTCATTGCGTGGTGATATTTGCATCCATTGACACCATAGGTATTGTCACAAAATGTAAAGGATATTTACCATTTGTAACAAACCCACATAAGATCACAATTAATGACAAAATTACGTGTTTTTATACATTAATGTTACAATGCTTCATTTCAAAACTTGATAAGTGGACAAAAGTATTGTTCCTAGACCAAACTTGAGTGTATGTAAGACCTTTAGGTTTACAATTTGGAATGACATGTGGAAACTTTCACAATGTTTTGATCTTGAAAAATTGATGTTCATATTCACATTATAGCTACTTCATGGGTTTGTAATTTTATTATATCAATCACTACATGAATATCACGAATCCCAATTAAAAAAAACACAAAAGCAAGTAACTTCTTCATGCGATGTGCTATTTTTTTTCCATGATTTGTTGAAAGATCATAATCAAATTTTGACATAAAAAGTCCATCTTGTTGAAATTTTTAAGTCCAAAATTGAAACATCCATGATTTAATTATGTGATGATCTACTACTTATGAATCTTGAATCCTTAAATTGATGGACATGCACAAATATCACAATTATTCAAAACTTGAAAAAGACCAAATCTTTTTCTTCAAGTATATGTTGAATTTGTTAATCTAGTGCATCATAAATGATAACAACTTGAGACCTTTATAGAAGCATCTATTTCAATATCTGAAAAACATTTGAGTTGGCTCATTTTTGGGCCAATGTGGCTAGGTCCAAGTTCCACTTTGTACAAGAAATGACTAATTGACATCCATTTCCTTGCCATGCATTGGTAAAAATCATTAATTGATGTTATAAATACACGATCACACTTATATCGTAACATTCTATTTATTCTCTCTCCAACATAACCACATGAAAGTAAGAAACCTTTGACTGTACTTGCCATTTCCTCTCTCCTCCATCTTTCAAAAACACCAAGTGTATCAAGCATCCCATCAACATTTATTTGGTCAACTATGATTTCTGCCAATTCTGGACTCCATCCCTTCCATCCTGGCATTAGTTTCACAATATTCATGTCTGGTTTTTCCCATTTCCAAGGTTGTGGCTTTAAATTTGGTCTTGGTGGCCCTCAAACTACATAGAGACGATGTTCTTTCAAATGTTGCGTTACCCATTCCCCAATCATCGAATTTGGATTACTCCCACTCATAACCACGTATATGTCATGATCGCAAATGTAATGTTTGAAATATTCATCCTTTGTTAGCCCACATGAATGGGGCATTGGTTTTTTATTGAAAGTTGCAGGCTTGGATGTCATTCCTAAAGGACACCCACAATCTAGCCATGGCTTGCTTTCATATACCATGGCTCCACAAAGCTCAAGTGTTCACGACATCAAAAACAACATGTTCATGGATATTGAACAAGTTAAATTATGATATCTTGGGAAAAACACTAAAATCATGTTTCAATTCAAAATTTTCAAGGTTAAAATTCTATAAGAATACATTGTAATATTTCAATTGGTTGTAAAAGAAATCATTGCTACAAAAAGTGTAAAAAAATGCTTAGAACAATTATAAAGAGATCATTATTCAAAATCTTAAGACTATGTTAATTTCTACATTGTATTAAAGACAAGAAAAGGTTAGAAATACATTAAGATCATTGGCTACAATTGATGAATTGAAAATGATGTCATTGTAGTCAAACTACTCATGATTTTGCATGGAAAAAACTCAAATTCATCAAATCATTTCTCAAGAAGCTCTAAGTTTGACAAAATTTGGAAAGAAATTGAGTTGACTAGTTAATTGGATTCCAAAAGTTGTGTTTGTCCATAATTCCAACTTCCACAATCTACTTTTTCATGGGTCTTTAAGTTTGGGATCAAATGATTCTACCTAAAAAATGGTTGGTTGTGGAAAAATAATTACTAAACATATGTTACCTAGTATTAGGGCTTCTTGCAAAACCACACAAATCAAGTCACAATTTTCATGATCACAATGGAGTTGGAATTTTTAAAATCAAGTTTGCAAAAAAAAATTATGATTAATTAAAAATTGTTGATGATCATTAGAAGTTTATGCAAGATTTGCATGAATTCATGAACATTCATTGCAACCTCATCTCACCAATGACTATCTTTTGCATATTCCTTCATGTTATTCTAAATTGCTTAAGAATGCGTTATCCTTACAATGTTAATCTTGTTCCACTAGGCAACATATTATTCTTCCAACTTGAACCTTTTTTGGCCTCATAAAATGATGCCATTTATAATTGATAAACATAATTATATATTTTATTATTTGGGCTTGTTCCACTTAAGTTCTATGTGGCAAGCGCATTAAGGCAACAAATTCCATAAATTGTATCAGATGTGGTTGCTATAAAAAAATGTAATGGATGTGAGAACATTGTCTTCCTTTTTTCCCTTTCCACCAACTAGCACCATTTTCATTTGTCACCTTCCTTTGTTCTTTCTGCCGAACCAAATAAACCTTATGTTCATTCAGAACATGTTTTTTCATATTGGTGATGCCATATGTAGGGTTGTAAGAAAAAAGACCTTTTTTGGATCATGTATTGTTGTTGCTATTGAAATTTAACATGTGGGATAACACATGACACATTTCATTGCCTAAATAGCTTAAACATGGACTCTTACAAATGGACATTGAACACAAATAATGCCCAATTGGAGGAAGTTCAACGATGTAAAAACTTTTGGTTCTTTTGTAGTTTAGTAAGTTGAACACCCTAAGATGATTTTCAATCAACATCAACCTCAATTCCCTTAATCATTAACTTTGTAATGGGTGTTTTGTCCATGGTGCTAACGAGTTGTTGTGATTCATTAGTGATGCCGTTAAATATAAGTTTTTCGACCTCCTCATGATTTGTTTCACAACCAAATGAAAAATAAGTATCATAGTTTGCAAATGTCATTGTACAAAATAAAAAACCAAACAAAAGAAATGATGAAACATAAAACCCTAAATCCTTCAACATCTTCAATTCAACACCTCATGTTCACAATGCACCAAACCTTCATAATGCACATCGGCTCTCAAATCTACATGGATATCATTACAACAATGGTGAAGGAAGTGAGCAAGACCCACAATACATAAACTAATCACCATAGAAATAGAATTATTGCAACATTGAGAGGCATCTTCAATCTCTTTCTTTGGTTCACAACTTGTGACATGTAGAATGTAGATTGAAAACATGAACACAAAACTAAATGCAAGCTTTGACAAAGTGTGAAGAGAACTTAATAAATGATTTGGGAAGCCTTCAACAAGCTTGCACTTGAATGCATTGAAGTTGGAAGTTGGTGTGAACAATTTTTTTTTTGTCATACCCTAAACTGCAAGACGTCCTTGCTTTTAACTTTCAATTCAACATCACATTCTACAACTCAAAACAAGAATCATGAATCATAAGTCTGTGAAGTAAACATTGATATTGAAAAAGATGGCTACACTAAACCCTAAACACTAGTATGCATTCTAGTATCAAAATTGTTTGGGCTAATAACTAATAACCATCATGGTTAAGGGAATTGAAACCCAATAGAAAATTGTTTCCTGACCACTTATCATCCATCCTTCACGTTGCATGGGTGAGTCATTTATTAAAATTGTATGAATTTCATCCAAATTTGAAAAAATGTACATTTTTCATCCCAATTCAAGGAAACGTTTTCCACCTAAATGATAATTTAACCTTTATTATATGAGTGATATTTACTGAAAATGATTGAGTTTCATCCAAATTCAAGAAGATATATTTTTCATCCAATTCAAAGGGAACATACTCTTTTCATCCAAATTCAAGGAAACATATATATTTTTTCATGCAAATTTAAAAAACCATACTTTTTCATCCAAATTTAATGAAACGTTTTTCACCTAGAATAGTAATGCAGCCCTTGATATATCAGGTGATGACCTGTAGAAGAAATGGATGAATTTCATCCAAATTCAAGGGGAACGCAGAGGTGGGTATAAACTCCCCGGACGCTTGCAGCAGCAAGTCTTCCACGGAAAAGGAGCGATGGCGGAGCGAAAGGACGGCCACGACGCTGCTGCTGCTGCTTCTACTTCGACGGCCCTTGACGGCGTTGAAGGCGATGGCAAGACGGCCATCCAAGACGATGCCTGGCTGCCTTCCGATAGCTTCGTGCATGAGCCTCCGGTGCTGAAAGTGATGCAGCCGAAGGGAACGTTTTGCGAGATTCAGGCGCGTTTCTCTGTCGCCTTGCCGCCGGGCGGAGTGTACGACATCATCACTGACCCCAATAATAGGCGCGTCTTCAAGAACATCAAGGTACTTAGACTGGTGTAACCTCCTGCTTCTTATTCTTCTTCTTCTTCTTGCGAAAGCGAATTACTCACGGATTTCTCCCTTTTTCTCTCGCTCACAATAACAATAATAATAATAATTTTGCATTCTCCTCTTTGAATCTTGAAGAATTTTCTTTTTCTCAGGTGTTGTTTGCGATGATGATCGTATCGGATGTGGTTGCTGTGGGTGTGCATATGAATGAATGGGCGTGCCGTCACATACTAACCCCCTTTTTCAAGCCTCCTGTTTCTTCTTCTTCTTCTTGCGAAAGCGGAATACTTGCGGATTTCTCCCTTTTTCTTCCTCATAATAATAATTTGGCATTGGCCTCTACAGAGCTTGAAGAATTTTCTTTTTGTCAGGTCTTGTTTGCGATGATCCTATCGGATGTGCTTGCTGCCGCGGTGTGCACATGAATGTCAGGAGTGTTCGTCCTTGTTTTGCGCTATATGGCCGCCACATACTAACCCCCCTTTTACAGGCTGAAAATTGCGACATCGGAAGAAGTAGACAGGGGATGCATTTTCTACAAGAGGCTCGTTCTGTAATTTGCTCGTTTTGGTGAATCTTTGAGTACAAATCTGTCTTGAAATCTTTTTTTCTTTTATCAAGCGCTTTTTTTGGCCTCCTCCGCGAGGTCGTGAACATCTGTTTCTGTAACATGGGTTTTTTCATCTTTTTGTAACAATTCGGTTTTGGTCTTTTCTCTGCGCTTTTGTTTGGGATAGAGTCTCGTAAGTGCAAAATTTGTGCACACTTGCACAGGTGCAGAAACAACATCTGGGAGCCTCCTACAACCTCAGTTTACAGGTCTCCTTGATGATGGTGGTGGTGGTGGTGGTGCTTTCTGCAATGGGTGACACCATGAACTGAAATAGGTCTTTTGTCAAATCAATTGTGTCTCTGGGACTGCAATTATGATGATGTATTGAGATTATTGACCAGCTGCATATGTGTCCATGATTCAAGTGGTGGCATGAATGCGGTTGATATTTGCTTGTGTTCCTGTTCATTTGTCATCCACTAATCAGTAGCAGATGAAGTGTAGATGGACAGCCAGTTTTTACTGCAGTAATGATGAGGAAGATGAAAAGTTCTGATACTTTTGTGAGCAATAATCACAACTGTAAGGACTGCACATATTGATGGGGTTTTGACAAGATGGTTTTGCCCAATCCAGGTGGTACCTCAAAGAGTTGTTTCCTCAACACTGATAGCAAAAATTGCATCAGTATGCTGATTTCAATAATGAGACAAGAATTTTTTTGGTCATTGGATACTTGCAGATGGAGTCTGATTCAAAGTTCCCCTTTCTACCACCTGACTAGTCTGTTGCTGTCCTTGTTAAGGTATCACTGCTTCTGCACTTACCTCTCTTTACCCACCACTTTTGAAATGCAGGAGGTCTGCTACCGGAAAGTGTTGGAGGATGATGGCAATCGACAGTTAGTTGAGGTGGAGCAGCTTGGACGGTGGCGCTTCCTCATGTTCTCTGGCACCTTCTCCAGCCGTGTTATGGTTGAGCAAAACCGGCAAGAGCACCAGGTGACATACTTATTCAGTACATGCAGATGGTACATGATCTTATTGTTAGCCTCAATTTGTCACACATGCTAGGTCACCATGTTCATATATGATTAGTCATGGGATGGTGCAGCAGGTATGATAACTTGGTGGATATTTTACCTCTGTTCTTCTGCTACAGATGTTATTTGACCTTGCAAAGCAAGGAATGATGCGAAAGTTTTCTGGATCCTGGAAGATTGATTCAATGTATGCAAGTGAGCAGAAGTCACAAGCTGCCGATTCAGAGTCAGAGGTAGTAGGCTCATGGGTAAATTTCCATCAGCTTCTGGAACCTGCCATATTGCCCCCGTGGCCACTCAGTAGGTATGTGCGGGGGGTCTCGGAGAGAATTATTCGTGAGATGTGTTCAGACTTACAGCATGAATGCTTACGTCTCTCACAACTCGACAGTGCTGGCAGTCAACAATGATTTTGCCTCTCAAAAGGTTTTATTTCCTTTCTTTTTAGTGTGCGCAACAGAGACCATGCTCGACAGAGTTTACTGACAACAAAACAACATTCATACATATTGATACTGCTTAAGGATTTTCACCAAGACCATTGTAGATTGTGATATTTTATTAGTGTTGTTTGTAATCTGTCATAATTGCACTTAGTTGTGGAACTTCAGGTGTAGTTATAACACTTTGATCAGATGCGCAAGCATGTGCATGATCCAGATCATGGTTGTTTATCTTTCCACCCATATTGCTGTAATGGACAGTGACATGGGGAAAAAACAGGTGGTGGACTCTCTTGTTCATTTTGAATTTTACTTGTGTAAGTTGCTCCTTTGGCAAATCAAGTGAATAGCATAGAATTTGTGTATGAAGGTGTTGCTGCACCTGACTTTGTGCTGTTGCAGCTCCCAAAGACAATGGTGAGATTCAAAACAAAGACTCTATCTACAATACACCATCTGTGCTAAACCTTGCTATCTTACTTTTGTCATTACACTCATTTGAAGATGTGAGCTTCCAAGTTGTGGAACTATTTGCTATCTTCTTTTGTCATTACACTTGTTTGAAGATGTGAGCTTTCAAGTTGTGGAACTATTTGCCAGTTTCTTTTGTCACGGCTATACTCATTTGAAGATGTAAGGTATAGGTATGTGTGTATAGGTTTGTATGTATGTATGTATGTGCATGTGTGTGTGAGTGAGAGAGATAGAGGGAGCATTGATCATGATGTGTGACATTGATCATTCTTTGGCCATTTCAATTAGAACAAAAGGATTTCTGGGTGATGAATCTTGTGTCTGGAGGGGGCAATCAGCAGCAATGTGCATTATTGCCAAGGTAATGATGGAGAACAGGTGAGCGAGTGAGCACCAGCACCAGCACCACAAATGCAAAGGGTAGTAGTCAGAGGTACGTACATATACAGTATGTGAATGCAAGCAAACACATCTTCTTCATTCACAACCCTCTTCTTCTCAATGGCTGATGCTGTGGGAACAATTCCTGAAGGTAAGATTTGGGCAGAGTTGCACAATGGTTTTGGAAGAAGCTGAAGAAGCAATGGGATGGTCAGCAACCTCCAAATAAGCACTCCTTTCATGGAGCGGGTGCAATGGGTTTGGGCCATTCTATCCTCATTTTTGGTGGCACTGTGTATGGGGAGGGGAGATCATGCAAAGCAGCCACCCTTCAGGACTGAAATTTGATGCTGAGCTTTATATGTTGCAATTAGTGGCCATGATTTGATCCATGTCAAAAAAAAACCCCACTAATGCTCCAGCTCTTGTGTGCAAATCAATTAGGTGAGGTGAGGTGAGGTGAGGTGTGGCAGCAGGTTGTACTTACCAGACACAAATCTGTGAGGTATGTTTTATTTTATGGGTTTTGCTTCTGAGTGAACTAACTGTGTTCATGTGGAGTCCACTACAGAAACATTTCCAGCAAGTCATAAGCACATAATGCTCCTCAAAACTTACCAGATCAGCAACGCAATTAGGTCTCCAGAAAAATAGGTACTGGACTAGTGCGCAGTTTGCAAATTCATCGCAGAATTATGCCCTAAGACATCGCCTCCAAACCCTAATTATTTCGCACGCATTTTGTTGAGCTTTGGGTGTTCTTCCATTTTCCCAGCAAAACGGGAAATTTTGAACTCGACCTGGTTCGAACCCGTGTTAGGCGGTTCTTAGAGTGAGGGAAAGATACCCAAAGGTTCTTCAAACAACTGGAACCAACAATTCCTGGATTCTGAATATTTTTTCCCCAAAGAACCGGAACTGTGGATTCTTTGATTCTGAAACGTTTAGAGAACCGGAATGGACGGTTCTTAAAAAATTCAAAGAACCGTGCAACACTGGTTTGAGTTTGAACTTTGAACAAAGAAGATGATGGCAAAGGAATAATGATCGGAGGTCTCCGGAGGTTCAAACCTCCATTTATCTTCACAACTTCAGCCTTCAAACCTCCATTTATCTTCACAACTTCAGCCCGCCGTCTGAATCGACAATGAAAGTGGGTCACATTTGTATGCAAAGATTATGTCGAAGTTGGAAATCAACTTAGGTGACCATTTATATTGTTGGGTCAATTGGTCCTCAAAAATTTTCACATGTGGGACATCAAATATGTGCATCAATAATTTTGGCATGCCATTCCCATGTACTCATAAAACCAAATGAATGAAAATGGTAAAAGATAAAAAAAAACTTATTTAACAAAAAAAAAAAAGTGTAAATAAATATGAAGAAATGAAAGGGAAAACATATTGATGCCTAGCTAGCACTTTCTTGCATGAATTCCTCCAATGAATAAACACTTTCAAATTTTGTTGAGTGTAAATTGAGGGCGTCTTCCTTGATGTAGTTAACTGTGATACCCGCCGGGTATCATGGCAATATTTTTAAAAAGTAAAAATCAGGTTGGTTGTTTTTTATACTGTGCAACACCTTTGGCCTCCAAGCCTAGGGGGCCCGTTATTTTGGGAATGAAGTATGCTAGAAATAATGTCCATGAATTGATTTTCTTTGGTCATTGAACCAAAGGAAGTCCCTTGCACCCATAGACAAACAAAAGTTGGAAATGGTTTTTTTTTTCTCAAGGGAAATATAATTTTTCTCTCAAGAAATTTTTAGTTCAAAGCTTGGTGGAGTTGAATTGATATTTGGTCATATTTTTGGTCTCATATTTTGAATTGGAGTTGCATAATTAGCAATTTTTGAATGGCACCTTCGTTTAGTGCCCCTCCAGATTAAATCCTTGGATGATTTAATTTCTATCATGTCCAATTTATTATTTTTTAAAAAAAGAAAGAAAATGTACCAAATATAAGAACACAGAAAAAGGAAAAAAAAATCTGGGATTAAATGAACATTCTGAGAAAAATAAATTAAAAATACAAATAATAATTATATATATATATATATATATAGAGAGAGAGAGAGAGGGAGAGAGAGCAAATGTCAAATGCCAAATGGATGAAAGGGATATGAATGAAATGTTGCCAATGACACTATATAGGCATGGTTACATAAAAAGCCATTGAAGTAGGACCAAATGTATATGATGCAACTTCTCTCTCTCAATTTCAGTTCAGTGTAAAGCATAAATTGAATATCTTTTTCCCTGGAAAAAACCCTTTTTTTTCAAGAGGGATGAATCAGGAATCAGGACAATACTTTCATAATTTAAAAATAATTTATAATCTTAACATTTCAGTAATATTTCGGCAATAATTTATTTCCTTCATCTTGCTTGTGAATTTCATACCATGTTTGTTTGAACAATCGTAAGTACGTAGTTTGGCTTTTGAATCCAATTGCTTGAATAATAAAGGTTTCTTAACATTTCAGTAATATTTCGGCAATAATTCATTTCCTTCATCTTGCTTGTGAATTACATAACATATTTGTTTGAACAATCGTGAGTACAAAGTTTAGCTTTTGAATCCAATTGCTTGAGTATTAAAGGTTTTTGATGTGTTTTGATGAAGGCCAATCCAAACCACGAGTGATCAGAAGCATGTGTGATATGTGTTGTAAGTAATTGTAATTAGATATTGTCCAAAGGATGTAGAAACAAAGTCACAAGAAGAACTAAAGAGTTGAATTCTACTTGCTGTGAATTTTTAAGAGCTTCTACGACTTTCAACATACCTGCTGTAGTAATAGCTCAGAATCTTGAAATTTATAGAGAAAAGATAATAATGAAAGGGTTGTCAAGAAATTGATACAAGTACTTTGATTGAGTGTAGCCACTTTAGAAGCTCAAATTCTTGATATTTCCAGTCAAAAACATCAATTGAGGGAGTTAAAATCCTGGGTTCTGTAAAGAACAAAAGACATAGATGATCCAATTTCTGTATTCAATTATGGTGAGTGGAGTTTAGGGTAGACCCAGTGGGAGCTGCAGCTGTTTGTGGGCATTGATAGCATGGGGCAAATACACCGAACGTTTCGATTTCACGCTTGAAAGTTGTGATGCTTGCCCAGCCACCACGACCAATGCCAATTACCACTGTCCAAATGATGATGAATATGTTGATGAGGTAGATTGCTGCCCAGCTCAACATGAAGAAAGGGGGCCTCACAACAGCATTCTGCAGCCAGGGAAAGGATTGTCACTTCATCAGCTTCAGTGTCATTTTTTTGTGAGCCAAAACTGTGAAGTGGATTCTTCTCACAGAAAGAAAGAGTGGCAAATTTTCAAGTGGCAAATTTTCATCATTTTGATCATGGTTTTTTCAAGAAGTGCTGCTTTTTACCTGCCATGCCTTGCTTGGCAGTGCAGAAAACACTCATGTGAGCAGCACAAGGAATGATGTACACTGTGAAAGTAACAAACATGGCTCCAACTGTTGAGTTGATGGGTCCAAAGAATGGGAATGCTATAGCAAAGAACCAGACAGGCAGAATCACAGGCATGCAGCAGACTGCACAAAGAAGCATGTTTTTTGTAGCGTGGACACCAATAAGCTTCTCCCATACAAAGTAAAGGGGTGTAACAGCAAATCCAACAAACAATCCAATCACAGGCATTTTCCTTGTAAGGATGCTCATCACTGAGAAGGAAAAATTCCTTTTTTTTGAGCCTTGACAACCATCTACTGTCAGATTTGCAGAAAACCATTTCAAGTTACCTGATGAATTAGCATGAGAACAACAGCAAGATCATGAGCACCGCTTCTGGGCAGCAAGGCTAGGGCATTTGCATTTGTCAAAAGCAGGTCTCCAAATGGCTAGTAGACAGCTATAGCAGAAGGTATGGTCAATGTAAACACATATAGGGTGGCAAACACATAAATGTACTTGAACTTCACCGGTTTCCACATTGCATACATAATCTCTCTGCAAAAAGAATCCCATGCAACCAAGCATCACAATGCCACCACCACCACCACCACCCATTTATTTGTCAGAAACCCAATCACAAAAAAACTTCATATGACCAGAAAAATCACAGATTGATTCATTCTTTTGATTCTTACATGCAACAGATGGCAAGTAGGTTAACTATAAATATCTATGTCATGTTTTAAGCAAATATTGCATATTATTGTCATTTGCCAATTGAATATGAAGCTTAGAGTTTTGTGGACAGAGCAGCACCACTTCTTGGAAAGCTTGTAAGAGAGTGCAGCACAGCAGACTTACACAGTGACAGCATGACCTCCAAATGTGTAGAGAATATTAGTGGCACCACTAAAGTATGGTACTTTCGCATTCAGAATCTAAACCCAAACAACAAAGAACAAAGGCCAGGTGTAAACATTTTTCCATCTAAGTACTTTCAGTGGATACTCACATAAAGTCCTACACATTATTCTTTCTTTCAACACACAGATCAAATTGAGGTTCAAGCATGGCAAATTATACTGCAACTCTTACTTAATTAGGTCCTTTAAAGTTCAAATGAGATTTTTTTTTTAACTTAGGTAGGTGGGTAGATAGAAAGTAGTAGCTACCTGTCCATGGACAAGTGCAGCAATCGTCATGAACCAAGCTGTGTAAGAAATCATTATAAGACCAAGAAAGACCAAAGTTGGTAATTGCAGAACGATGGAACCAGCACTGTCACCATGCAGCAAGCTCCAAAGATATATGTCCATTCTCTTTCATCCAGGTGATCATTCAACAGAAATATATTGCTGCAAATCTCTCTCATGAGCAACCCCCACCCCCAAAACAAAATCAAAACTATGTAACGTGATTTCATTTCAATTGATCCATTTTCTGTTGTTTTTAACATGGGATTATTGACTCAACAACACTGGGATTTGACTTGATACTGCAAGTTTTTCTTCTTCCACAGATGAAGGAAGAAGGCAATTTTAGTTCACCTCAAAAATCACCACTGCCATCATCTGCTCCTGCTGCTGAAACAACCAAAAAAATTGGACAGACAGAGAGAGTTGGGTTTTCTGGTAGAATGTGCATTCAGCTCACCTGGCACATGCAATGAGCTGAATTACAGCACCAAAGAGGAGGAATGTGCAATTGAAGGTGAGACCTGCAGCTTTCCAGTAAGGACCGAGTAACCCATCCAAGACCTCAAACCACTGTAACAAACAAACCGAACAACATTCCAAATTACTGCAGAGAAAGAATGAGTTGCCACAATATTCTCCAGAAACACACAACTGCCATCATGTTCCGATCTCTCTAGCTGCAATGTGGCAGAAGCCAATCTGGTCCAAAAAGTACTGTCACAACATCCTTGTCAAGGATATTCATCTTTTCTTTATTTTTTCAATGCTTTTAGTTTTGGTGCAAATAGGGAAGATTTATGGCATGTTACACATTGCATCATATCATTATTACCCTTAAACCAAAATTCATTTATATCGAGGTTATTTTAACATATCATATCATTGACATATGAAAATGCGTTGTTTAATTAACCTTCATATGCTAGCATTCTTCAAAAGATTGTTAACAAAGCAGTAGATGTCAATGCAAAAAGTGAGAATAAAAAATAATTTTTTGTATGTGGCATGTGAAAAGAACCACATGATGGAATCAATTTCATATTATGCATGGTACTCAATCTCTTTTTTATTTCTTTTTTTTGTTTCATAGACTATAAATAGTATAAATTTTGTGATTTCTTGCAATTATGTAAATATTATGCGAGAGTTATATGCACAAAGGGTAAGAGGAAGCAAATGAAGCACATTATGAAGTTGATAATGATTCGATGAAAATTTGTTTCAAACACAAAATAAGAATGAAGGTTGACCATAAAAATAATTGTCATGAGTTTTTTATGTTTGGGCATGCACATATTTTTTCTTTTTCATTGTAATTTGCATTCATTCAAGTTGTTACACAAGTGATGTTCACCTCATTATGTGTGAATTATGTGAAAAGAATTGATTGAAAGAATTAATGGACCACCAAAAAAAAAATGCCTCTATCGATTATTGAACCATTTTTTCATTTAAAAAAAAAACCAAGATTAAAAAAATTATTGGAATATGGGGGCATTCTTGGTATTATTGGAAAGCCTTCACCAAGTTTGATTTAACAACATTGATTCTATAATTTTGAGACTTAAAATGTGAACAAGATTATTGAAATATTAGTGGGTATTGTTATTGGAAATTCAAACAAATTGCACAAAAAGGTTTGGAAGGAATATTCAATTGAATGCATTCAAATTTGGGCCATTGACATAGGGTACATTAATTTTTAATGAGTTTTTATCATAAGTTTAAACAAACATTAATATATCATGTGTATAAAAATGAATAAACATTAAATTTGCACAATATTATTAATTATGTATCATTTCTTGATATGTTGTAATGATCTACATAAAAATAATAAATTACATGTATATTGAACATAAACATTTATTAGTAACATATATTTTAGATTTTCTTTAATGAACATCATTTGCTTGAAATTTCACGTATTCACACTTGATTTTCTAAGTGATTGCTTCCATTACATGATCACCCAAATCTATGAGACAAGCCAATTATTGATAGTGGTCCATCAATTGCTTCCATTTTTTAGGTTCAACTTGAACTCAATTTACCACATGGTTTGGAATAGTTTCCAATAACATTTTTCTTGGGGTGGTACCACTTGGAACCACTTTGCCAAAATCACAGGAAAGTTGGACCCAATTAAATTTTTAAAAAGTTCCATCTACTTATACATTGGTTTATTTGATTGGACTAGGTGGGCTATGTTTTCCTCACCTAAGCACACACTCGTGAAAAATAATGAACACCCAAAAACTTATAATATGCATTAACATTTTGAATTTTGAACCATTTTTTACCTAGTTTCTAACTTTTTTAAAAAAAATGTCCTTACACTCACACATTAGATTTTTTTCTTGTTTATTTAGTACATGCACAAAGGAATGATCCGAACTCATCATTAAAACAACAAAAGGTGAAAATAATTATCATTTCTGTTCTTGACATCAATGGCCATTTAAGACTTCACAATTTTGACTTTAAAAATTCATAATTAAATGAAAATTGATTCAATCAATTATCTATAAAAGACATTGAATAGGTTGGCATTTGAAGTATTTAAAAATTAACATCCAAAAAAACTTCCCAAAAAAATATTCCTTTTGTGTTCCTAATTTTAAAAAATCCCTTTTGTGACATTTTTAATTTTTTTTTTATGCATTCATTTGTCACATCAAAACACTTTTTTTTGTAAATTTAATTAGAGTTTTAATTTCTACATGACTTGGGGTAACCTTTTGATTAAAAAATTGGAATAAAAAGCTTTCTTTATGTGAGTGCTATGTTGTTTTGAAGTTGAATGACTTTCATAAATTTCGGGTGTGATGCTCTTAGTGGTAACACCCAAGGATAAGTTTGTCATTCCATGCGCATCATAGTAAAGGTTGGTTTGTTGGAGGTCACGATCTAATGCCAATGGTAGTACTCTTGATAGTCATACTTAAGTCAATAATATTATTTTAAAGCGTAGAGTCACATGCAACCTACTTCAAATTTTAATACCCCATATCCCTATGGTTGGTGGTACTGAATATAATAGTAGATTGTGATGTAAGCTAAGAACTCCCTCCATTTTAAATCCTCAATAGCATACATAGCTAGAAATTGTTGGTATATCTATCCTTGGAACAAATAAGGATAACAAGGACCAATGAAAAGTTTACATTCAAGAAGATCAGGATTTTGTTCTCAGCTTGGACCAATCAACCTGCTTCTAATTCAACAAATCAAAAGAACAGTAGCTTTGCTATTGCAAAAAAAATGTAAACAAGAAACGTTATATGGGCATATGGGATCCTTTAATCTTTTGTCCATTTCATTTAAAATTTAGGTTGAACTTCATTTGTTTAGGGTTGAGGGGGGGTGATAAAATCATAATCTATTTTCATCCCTTGAATGAATTATGTTCAACTTGCTCATTCCTTTATCTTTTTATCTCTTTTAGTAGCTATTAAAATTTTTTAGATCAATAAGTCATTAATGACTTCTTAATCCTAGGATTATTATTTAATCCTTTTTCTCTTTCTCCTATCAACAACTCTCTTCTCCCAGTCCTCTATTTCTTTGTCTCTTTTTCTGCTTACTAATCCTCCTTCCATTGCTCTAGTGCTTGATTTAGATTAAAATAAGAATTTACAAGGATGACCAACTAGCACCTTAGAATGGAACATGCTAATAAAGGACCAGCTTGGGCAACCTCTAATCAAGAATAAGTTGCACACCTAACCATTACACCTTTATCCAATCATCATTAGTCTCTTGAATGTTGACCTCTATGGCATTTCTAATTAAGTCCTATTAGCTTGTGTTTCAATTTGCCAATAGAGCTTTCCCACACATTTATTATTCCATCAATACTTCCTAATGCCAACAAATGTCCATTTGAACTAAAAGCAATGTTGTAATTGAATTTGTGTACCCTAAAATCCATATTCATAGTTTACAAATTTTATTAAGAGGTTGATTCCTTGTTATTCTTTATAACAATAAGTGTAAAAATGGAGTTCATGTAGGTTTTAATCATCAACAATGGAAAACATGACCATAATAGATAATATTTCCAAAAATTTCTTGCTTTCAATTATTTCCTTTCTATTTTTATGCACACAAACAATAATATTCGAAGGCAAAAATGAACAGGAATTGATTATTGTGGTTTTTCATTTACAAAATAACAATAGTTGAGAAACTTATTTATCACAATATAAAAATGAAGAGATGCATATTAAATCTATCATATATAATGATATTATTTTGGATGAATGCAACAAACAACAATAATCAATTTAAATTGTTAAGTATAGTAATTTTAAGGTTGATAGATTTTCAATGTGAAAAGAAAAGGAAGTGCAACAAATTTGAATTAGTGAAAAATGTTTTGAAATAATGGTAACTACACATGTAACTATGAAATGAATGTAATTTTTCATGGAAAATAATGCCTTGTTTTTCAAAGTAAGGTATAAATTTGACATGAGGACGTTTTTAAGGACATACCTAACATATTTTTATAGATGAACATTTGGAATTGGAAATTGATGTTGAAGAATGTTAAGTACTTGCATCTTCATGAACTTATTGGGAAGGTGAAATATTAATCATTTGAAGCATATATGTATGAAAGAAATGTATTTTTCCATATATGAATGTTTGGATATATATTGTGTGTGATGGTGATAAATAACAAGATGTATTTGAGATTTTTTTACAAAGATAAATGATAACCTCCTTGAAAGATTTGACAACATCATAATTAGAATGATTGGATTAACTATTTTTTTCATAGTTACATTTCATTGGGATGGTGTACTATTATCAAATTCAAGCATATATGTATGGAATGAATATATGTTGTTAAAAATGACATGTCCTTCACATTTTGTGGAACACATATTTGATTTCAAATGTTTGGATAAAGTTTGGGAACTTGCTTGATATGGGGAAGTGATACAACTCATCTTGAGAACCAATATATTATTTTATTATCTTCCTATTAAATAATATTAAGATAATAAAACTTTAGTTGAATTTGTATTTGCGCAATTCTAAAGATTAAAACTCCTTTGTATAAATAATAAAAAGTTGTTGCTTAGCGTGAAGATTTGGTGAAGTAAAAGATAACATTTATCATTTCGAGAGTTAACAAACATAATAGATGTTAATGCCAAAATGTAAAAACTAATAACACTTAAAGTTGACAATGATGGTAAACTATGAATTGCAAATAGTGTCATCAACAATAAGTTAGTTATAGAACGAAGTGGATTTTGGTGTTTTTCAAAGGATTACCAGCACTAACATTTAAAGAGCTAAAACCCTAAAATTACATGTTTTTAAGGACAATGAATGGCAAATTAACAAAATCAATTGGGATAAGGGTTGTTGTTGATGAATGAATTCAATCATTCAATAAAAAGTAGATGCATGACGACAAAAACGTGGAGGAAAGCTGGAAGGCGCATGGGAGGAAAAGGAACAACTTCATGGGGACAAATCCCAAATAGAGGCTATGAAGAAGAGCCATTGGAGGAATAATAAAATTATTTACCATTAAAGAGATGCAAGAGCTAGAGGGCATGGAAATATTAACGAGGTACTAAAACTTGCATTTGGAATATGACCTTCTTTATGTTTTTGTTTGTGGTGAAAATTTTGTTTTTCATGTACATAAGAGGTGTTTTTAATTATGTAGGAAGTTCATTCTTCAAATGTACAACTTGGGAACCAAGAAGTGAACATCTCCAAACCCTATCTTATCATTTCATCAAAAAAAGTTGTGTAGAAACATTTTTGGAATTTTTTTTTAATTAAGGTTTTGTGATGTACACATTCCCAAAATGAGCTCCTTTAGGGTTTTCTAATGTATAAATGAATGTGTTTTGCATTTTGTAGGAGGAGTTAAGTTTCTTCTTCCTTCAACCTTTGTGTTTCTTTCTTGTTTACTTTCTTAAGGTTTTAGGAACTTTTCTTAAGCTTTCTTTAAGGTGTGGAAAACTTTTTTTTGAAGCTTTTGAAAGCTTTTCCCAAACTTTCAAAAGCACTTGGAGCCTCAAGCCCTAGGATTTTGTTTTCTTCCTTTCCTTAAGCAACTAGGGGCCTTGCACTCCCAATTTTCTTCTTAACAAAACAAGAAGCACCTGGGGCTTGCAAGCCTTGGGTTTTTTTTCTTGAAATGTTCAAGAATCGGGGGTCCAAGGCCCTCAACTTTCTCCTTGCCCACAAAACAAACACTCTAGGTCTTGAAGCCTCAAGTTTTTTTTCCTTATGATGATTAAACCACTATACAGTAGCCTCCCGCCTAAGTACGCACCCGTTTAAGTACGCATCCCGGTAAAGTACGCATTATTTTCCCGAAAAAATAAGGTTCAGATTATGAAATAAGTAGTGGGTAACCCATGACTACGCCACTCTAGCCACCCCAACGCTTTGTGCTTTCATGTTTGGATTTGTAGCCAGGTTTGGCTAAATCTTTCTTCAGATAATTGCCCACTTTTTCCACAATTTCCTACAGATGATGGCCATTTTGGCTACAAACAAAAACAATTCGCAAAAATAGAAACCCCCGAGAGACGTTCTGTAATCTTGCATAGCTACAGTACCCAAAATCAGCAACGACCATACCAAAAACTTTCCAAAAAGTGACTCATGATAACTTCCCTCGGTGGGTGTTCTCCGGAGCAAAAGTTGCCGAGCTCCGTCAAACACAGTCCGGACCGGACCCGGCTCAGCACCCCGTTCTTCACGTCGGCTATCCCGGGTCTCCGTTCCACGCTAGAATGTTGTAACCTAATTTCCTCCAATAGCTTTGCCCACAGACTGGGAACAGGAAATTCCGCCCTCTGATTAGCGCCGGGCCCGGTCGGCCTGAAACCCGAGCTCCGTCAGGGACGTAGTCGATCGTTAACGGGTCCAGAAAAAAAAAAAGCAAATACGTAGCCTTAGATTTTTCTGCCGATTTCTTATTTTTTATTTTTTATTTTTTTTCTTCATTTTTGTTAATTTAAGAGAAGGGGAGAAAAATCCGAAAAAACAAATCCCAAAAGAAAAAGATAAAAAAAGAAGCAAACACATAGCCTTAGATTTTTCTGCCGATTTTTTATTTTTTATTTTGTTTCTTCATTTTTGTTAATTTAAGAGAAGGGGAGAAAAACCCGAAAAAACGAATCCAAAAAATAAAATAAAAAAGAAGCAAATATGTAGCAAAATCGGTCTCTGCGACTCATTTCTGGGGGGTTGCAGAATCGGCATCGCAGAGACCGTTAACGAGTCGAAACGCCCTGTGTGTCAGACGAACGGACGGACTAAGTGATTCATCTAAAGTGCGCACCTACCGGCTAAGTACGCACAATCCTCCCAGGTTCAAGTTGCGTACTTAGGCGGGAGGCTACTGTACTTTATGATGAATCTAAACACAATATCCTTGCATTGGTAGGCAAGGCCAACAAATGCGACAAAAAATGCATTATTATTAACTTGGCCTCCATGCTGTTGTGCATTACTAGGGATGATCGATTGATAAATTAAAATTTTGATTGTGTGGAAAGTAAGTTCCATTTGAATCAAAATATCAAATGACATTGCATACAACTTGAATTGAATTGGATTCAAAAAATTTTAATTAATTGAACTAAAAAAATTAATTCAAATGATAAATTAGATTAAAATTGAATGTAATTCAATTTTTTAAAATGGGATGCATGTTGGTGGAAAAGGTATTGAAAATTTGTTGATGAACACGATGTTGAAAAAAACGCTTTTGAAAAAGCACAAAGCCAAAAATATTTTTTTCTATGCTTCTTTACTTGAAAATAAGCTAAACATATTTCAGTTTGGAATAGTTGAAATGATCACCTCCAGAATCACAACTTATGAAATCAAAGGTTGTCTTGCCAAAATTAAAATTAGGGTATCTAATAAGGTAACTTTAATGAATTGTCATCATTAAAGTCAATTTATTTTAACTTTGAATTATTCTATGGTACCAATGATTATCAAATTGATGTAAAAATGAAATATTAATATATTTTCATTCGTTCTTTTAATTCTAAAATATTTAAAAAAATTCTATGATCCTATAGGTTTTCCATGAAATCATTTCCATTTTCATTAATATAGATTCCATATCTTAATTTATTAAAAAAATTATCTATAATTTGTGAGATGGGTGGTCAACCTACAATTTTAAGGGTCTTGAAACTAGTTGATACCCACCAAAGTGATATGCAACAATTTGTGATGTCAAAGATCATGTCACATGACAATTTATGTTTACCTATGATATGATGTTATGAATAGTCAAATTCCATCTTCTAGTTTGTAAGCATGCACTATGTTTGGAGAGGAAGCTTACAGTAGACTTAATTATGGTGGCCTTGGGTGCGGCATGCAGATATTGATTGACGAGCTTGTCTTGCCAAATAAGAAGGTGGTGGATTACCTCACATACATCACAGGAGCGAAGGCTGAGGATCTAGAAGGAGTCTCTCTTACCCAAGAAGCTGTTCAGGTCTGTTGTCAGTCCCAATTTACGATTTATGGTCTGTTGAGGATCTAAGAGAGGTTTCTGTCTTATTTAAGAGGTGCCCAGGTCATTTTCCAGCATTTGTGTTCCTGGGTTTGGGCAACTTCAATCTGATGGAGAGTGCAAATTATAGATTTTGTAATTAAAGAGAGCTGTTTCTGAGTTGCAGAGATGGTGAAGAAGCTACTGAGTCCAGGCACTATTCATGTGGGCCACAGCTTGGACCATGACTTAAGTGGTACAGTTACTCTTGCCTCTTGCCACAGACTAGGAGTCACTCGTCTCTTGTATGAGAATTCTGAACACATATACCATTGAATGGTTCTCAGTTGGTGTCTGACAGAAGGTGGTTGATGCTGTGAGAATTGCCCAGGTTTAGGGTTGATGGGGTTTAGGGTTATGGTCTTAAACAGGAAAAAGGGAAAGACCACTTCAGATATACATTAGTGTGATGAGGGTTATTGTATGCATGCCTACTACATCTAATTATGGTGTTTGCTTTGGTGGTCAGTTTTGAAAATTGATCACCAACAGGTGATTGACACCACATTTATATTCCAACTGAGGACTTGTGCATTGACTCGCTTGCCCAGCCTTGTCAACCTCTGTAAGGTACATGCTGAATTTTTCTGACTGAATTCTATGGCACAAGTTTACGGTTGGAATTTTGGATCTCTCAATTGACATGCAAGACACATGATCTCTTCTTGATTGTGCTAGAAATGAGTTGGGGTCTGTCAGGACTTTTCTTGTCAGTGGATTCACAGTATTCTTTTATGTGACTTTCTTATGTTGATCATTCTCAAATTCCTTTGGGGGAAAACTGGCTGTATTACAATATGATTTCAGGGTGGAAGGAAAGCCTTGCAACTGTTTGGATGATGCTATTGTTCCCATGCGCTTGGTCTTGCATAGGCTTGAACATGGCCTGGAGGGGTATGATATTACTCAGTCCAAGAGGGTAAGTTGTGACTTTTCCAGAAAAGCTTAGAAACCCTCTAGATTCTTAACTTTTCAAGTGTCTTGCTCTTGTTCTTTCTTCTATTTTTTTGTGGGTGTTTTCAGTCAGGGCATGCTAGATATTCCAATGGGTCTAAGGAGCCCAGAAATTTTCTTGGACTCTTACTGGTTAAATATCAGCGCGTCATAATGTGGTGTTGCTGATCACAGGTGAAGCAAGAATCAGTGTCCAAGCTCTTTTTGCACAAGCTGCCCAATTTCCTGACAGTCACAGACTTACAGACTTCGTTCACAATACAGTTTCCTTGTGAAATCCAGGTTGTTTCTATTTCCTACCTTTCTCATGGGCTGGATAATTGGGTGTTTGTTATTGTTAATTGTATATGGTTAGTGGCAAGGACTGGGCTTTGTTCTTGGCATCAGGGGAATTCAGCATTGAAGTTCAATGTACAGGGCCTAATTTTGCTCAAATCTCCTCACTTTTGCAGTAGATAAAGTCTCGGGTATGCATGTTGGAAACACCATCCTTGTAGACCACAATCATGTAAGGATGATGAGAAGCCGAATAGATAATGTCATGCTAGTTGAAAAATGGAATGGTAGGGTAGATGTATTTTTGAAATACTTGATGGGTGAAGTCCTTACCTATTTGGAGGCTTTTCATTCCACAAGTGACTCCATGTTTACTTTTGTGCAGCGCAAAATGTTATACAGCTTTAGGTGATACATAATTGAAGAGGGTAATGAACTTGTGTTTGTAAATCTCATGTTGACAGGAAATTACTGTGAAAAGTCAACACAAGACAGGCTCCACATATGCTGTTTTCAAGAGCAGGGAGGAAGCAGATTCTGCATTTGAGCAGTTACAGGGCTTTCATGCCGTGGTATTTGTTTGTCTAAACCCTATTCTGTTTCACTACCCTTTGTGATGATATACAATTCACAAAATTCTGTTCAGAAAAATAAGTTTGAGTATGAGATGAACCTGTAATAGCTGACCATTATGTTTCGTAATGTGGCTGGGATTAAGACACAGAGTTACATCTGTGTGCTCTGTTTGTCTTTAGGACTCATTTGGTTTTCCACAAAAGACAGTTGCCTTGGAACACTGGACAACAGTAGCAAGAGGGTTGAAATTCAAGTGCGCAAGATGGTGAATTTCAAAACACCCATTGTACCACAACCGCAGAACAGGGACTTTGGAGATGCCTCATTGATGAATTCAACACTAAATGCCTCCAGAAAGAGGCTACTTCCAGAAAATGATGATGAGAGTAGGGTTGCAAAACATGGAAAGTTTGAAGAACTTCCTGGCGCTGTTAATTATGGGGTGCTGACACTTCCAACCGAAGTCCATATGTTACAGGGTGGGGTTTTGGAGGATTTCAGAGGTTTTGGTGGGGTCCCAAATGCAGTGGTACCAACTGGGATAGTCCCAAGTGGATTCAGGTTCTTTGTCCATGTTTTCAGGAGTTGCACTATGCAAAGTTAGAACTTGCCAAAGCCCATGTGGAGCTCCAGCTTAGAAACATTGATGTCAACAGGATACAGCAATTGGTAACTGCTCTTTCACACGGGGAACACCTTTCTTGATTTCTTTAAGATACTTTGAGTTTGTACAATATGAGCTTTAGATTTAGAAGCTGAAATCTTCTTCACCTGTGTCTAGAGATTCAACTGCAGAAAGGGTTTTGTAGTTTTGGGGCCTAACTTCTGAGGAACAACTTTGGGGAGCAGACCTCCATAGCAGAGGCCACTTTATTTAACAAAGGGTAATAGTTCCCTTGGAATAAAAAATACTGAATAAGCTGCTGCTGCAAGTTGCAGATGGACCTTATACATCACCTGTTATTCAGGTTTGGAAGCTTTTTGAAAAAGTTGTTGACATGCAGAGAAGTTCAAGTATATTCATCTTCACCGCTCTGATGTCATCAGGGAATACTGGGGGCAATGTTCTATCGTTGGAATGGATGAACTTTGTTCTTCAACAAGAGCTTCTGGATGCTAAAGATTTTAAGTCAACCTGTGAGCTGATCTGAAAATAAGGTTTACTTGGACATGTCCAAGCTGAACACAACTATCATCAAAGATAGAAAAGAAAATAGAATTCATATGGCCTGTGAAGGTCACCACCCATTCATACTGCAAAAGTATCACATAAATCAGCATAAGTTGGTTCTCAAGACACAGAAATATCATTTGAATCTGGTTTTTTGCAAAATTTTGACAGCTAGTGTTGGAACAATATGACTTGTAGGTACAATTAACTGGACTTGCCTTTTGTATAAGAATCCAAGGACAACTTTTCACTGGAGTATTAATATTGTCATACAATGTATTATACTCCAGCCTGGTCCGATTGTGTGAAGATCTTGCCACCTGATGAATGGTACATATCAAATTTAGAATAAAAATCAAAATAAAAGCCACATTTAACAGATGTTAGAAAACACAGTTCAAGAATGGATTTAACTACTCACCAACAAAGTAAGGGCAAGCTCATTGCACCCGTTATTGGTATCCTGTCCAAATGGTTGTGTTGAACACATTTAAGTTGTCGGGAGTGAATAAAAATTTCCCTCTAGGAATGTTTTGGGGCAGACCGTCACAAAGCTTCTCTGCTGGAATCTCAAGGGAAAGACCGTCATATTCAACATCCGCGTTCAATGTTAGATCAATGTTAGAGATTGTATCAATCCTGGTATCCGACTGTAGTTAGCAGTGGACACATTTGGTCGTCTCCTAGGAACTTCCTCCCATCGCTCTACCAAAATTCGCCGGTCTCTCCGGTTGACGCTCAATACGATCACTATGCGAGTTCTCCCATCACTGTTGGTGATCCAAAAGGCAGCATCTCTAAGCAACATAGCAACTGACTCTGACACACCAACTTCAATAACAAAACTTGGCCATTCGTCTTCCATTCGACGAGAACGGGGTTTGTAACCAACATCTGCTTCCTTTGATCTACCTCCAAGGCGTCCAAATCTAGCAGATCCAGTTGCTAGAAGTGATTCACGAACGTCTAGAAGGAACAACTTCATATCGAACATTGAGGCAAATTCACGTGCTACA
>Ga0209611_10001646_pt1 | contig 38533 bp, 26 predicted proteins | sample S1TSphgellanicum_3_FD_187693 | JGI IMG/M metagenome (GOLD analysis project Ga0209611, IMG submission 187693) | Host-associated microbial communities from peat moss isolated from Minnesota, USA - S1T2_Fc - Sphagnum magellanicum MG (SPAdes) (version 2) | ecosystem: Host-associated > Plants > Peat...
GGCAATGTCATGTCCTAGGATATTTTTGGATATTTTTGACAATATCATGGCCTAGGATATTTTGGGGATACTTTTGGCAATATCATGGCCTAGGATATTTTGGGACTAGTATGGTTCAGGGTTATAAAAGGAGATAATCTGGGGAACAACCTTTCAGCAGATCAACACCAGTTGATGGATCAATAAAACTTGTTTTGTCTTGTAATTCTCCACTTGTTTGTAGTCGGTCCATAACATTTAATGTGTTTCCATGAGGTTTTGGGTTTAATTTTTGATGGATCCATGCCCTAATGTATTTTGTACAAATGCAATTTACAAACATATACAACATGGTGGATGCACAAACATGTCCATCGTGTTTAAATGGTGTCAAAACATTTTTGTTGAAAAAATAACAAAAAGAAAAAACTTTAATTTTTTTCCATGGCATGTAAATTTGTCATAGCATGTTGTGACAAATATGTAATTCGTGACTCCACGTTTTGGGGAAAAAAATGAAATACATATATATGATGATGATGTGACGTGTTATTCCATGTCATAATTTTTGATTAAAACTTATTTAATGCAACATGGGATTATCCAAAACAACTAAAAAATATTTCACTAAAAATATCCTAATCAACTAGTCTTTTTTGAACAAAACCATACAAGTTACATATTAGTCAATTTTGTCCCATTTCATTTAATACCTAATGATGAGTAGTGGACAGGACAAGATTTCTTCTTGTGTTAATTTTGATCATTTGGCACATTATAATTTTGAATTTGTTTTTGCTCTTGAATAACTGGTACTTCTATTTGCACTACATGTGTTGGTACAATTTCTCTTGAAAGACAACTCCCACTTATTGCCTTACTCGAGCAACATTTGATCAATATTTTATTATCATTTGATTTACAAGTTTGACAAAATTTCATTAACAATTTACATTCTTTTGTGTAATGGCTTTCATTATAACAATTTTGACAATATACACCTTTTCTATATGTGTCAAAATTCATTTTCTTCGACTTTTTCTTAATCTTTCTTTCATATTGTTTTTCATTTTCTTCAAAATCATCAAATTCATCACTATCAAAATTGTTTTGATGATACTTAGCCATATTTTTGCCAATTTAACCACCTTAGCCAATGTTTTCCTAGGCATGCTAATGATGGCCATTTTGACTTTAGTTCTTAGACCTTCTTTAAAAGCTTGTCATAAATAAATGTCATCAAGCTGTTGAGAAATAACTATACACAATCTTCAAAAAGGTCATAATAATCTTCCACTAATTCATATTTCTTTTGTTTTGCATATCGTAATGCAACAACCATTTGTCCTTCACTAGAAATTTCATTAAATCACATGATGAATGTTCATTACACCTTAGCCCATGTCACCGTTGGATGAGCCATTTCATATCTAGAAAACCAATCAACCATTCTTCCTTTTTTAAAATTAGGAAAATATTATAATATATGGTCATTTATGTTTTCTCCATTGGTTACACATACTTTAATTGATTGTCGAAGCTGCAAAATTGGATTTTCATTGTCATGATATTTTACTAGTTATATACATAGAGCATTTGCAAGGGGTACAACCATGATTGGATTCACATTCATTGCTAAAGTGATAATTGTTGATGGTGGTGTTGGGAAGATTCATGTTCAAGCAAATCTAGGGCTTAGAAAGAATAATTTAAATAAATCCCACACCACTAGCTTAACTATGCCACTACTAGTATTAGCTTTTGCTATTGGTCTTCCATTATTTTTTCATCTTAAAAGTACTAATTGTCCCCTTTCAGTCACCCAATTTAAAGATCCAAAACCATTGATAGTAATATTTGGTGATCTTAAATCAAACATTCAATTACAATTGATAATTTATTTTTTCCGTAATTGGAGAACTTGATTGAGTCGATTGGTTATTTTCATCATCTAGTTAATAAAACATTTCTTCAACAGTTGTTTGTGCTACTAAGACAATAGTTTATTTTATTAACAGCTCAAACACTTGATAATTTGTTGATGGACTAAAAATGATCCGGAATCCTTCCTATTTAATGGATTTTTTTTTCTTGTTACAATAAATAAATAAATAACCTTGTTTCTTCTTGATTTTGTTTTCTTCACTCTCCCAATTTATTTTTCTTTTCTTGTTTTTTATTATGATTCATAATATATTCCAAATGATCATTGCTTCTTTATCATGAACATTTTCTTAAGATTTTCCTCACTCAATTTCTCTTAGAAGGATATGGTATTAATAATATCATCCAAAAACTTTTGGATGGAATTCTTTAAAAACAAAATTCTTTGTTTCCTCTTAATCTATTTACATCATATGTTCAAGAATTTTGGGAGCCCAAAACATATTGCTTGGCATCCATTTTTTAAAATAATGCATTTATATTTGGTCTACTATATTCCCATCTATCAAGAAATTGGATGGTATGGTACATTGCTAAAAGAATTTCAAAAGTATTAGTGTAGTTATGCATGCAATTACTAGCACCCATCCTCAATATTTTGTAAGTTTTGTAGCATTAATAATTAACATCCTATACACCACACTCTTGTACATCCATGTAATTTTTCTAATTATTAATTTTCACAAAAACAAAACTTAGTTTTTTCCATTATCCAAATTCATTAGGTTTTTAATGAAATAGGCCAAAATTGACTAATATGCAACCTTATGGTTTTCGTATAAAAAAAAAGGTTGATTAAAAGTTTTTAATGAAATGTTTGTAACTCATATTCAATAGTCACATGTTGCACTAAATAATTTTTAATTAAAAATTTATGACATGGTGATACAAAGTTCCAATTTAATATGATGTGGAATAATGCACCACATCATCATTTTTAATTTTTCTCATTTTTTTTTCTCAAATTGTGGAGTCAAAAATTACATTTTTGTCATAACATGCCATGACAAATTTACATGCAGTGAGATAAATTTTTTAAAAATTGTCAATTTTTTCAACAAAAACATTTTGACATCATTTAAGCATGATGTACATGTTTGTATATTTACAATGATGTACATGTTTGTAAATTGCATTTGTACAAGATACATTAAGGCATGCATCCATCAAGGATTAAACCCATGACCTCATGGAAACATGTTGAGGTTTTAACTGGCAAACTAATTCAACATTTTATTAACAAAGATGAAAGAGTTTAAGTTTATGATGTTTGGTATGAAATTGTTTAAAAAATTAAAACTTTGACATACATTTTGTTTTGCAAAATTTATCCAAACGCTATAATGAAAAGATGATCTTGAAGCTTATACAATAATGTATTTAAATTTATTTTTAAATTTATTATTATTATTATTATTATTAAAATAAATTTACCATGTTAGAAAAACTTAAAATAGCAAATCAAAAAATATTTTTTGTTTAAATTGATTTAGAATCTTTGTAAATTCAATGTGAATTCAAAAGCGCATTTATTTTTAAGAAAATTATAATATATTTTTATTACATAAAATAACTTTTGTTTTTTGAAAATTTACAAGTTTTTATTTCTCTTAATATAATCAGGTATAAATTTATTTATTTATTTTTACGATGTTGTTAAAATGGTAATCATCCATAAGAAAATTGTCACATTTGTTTATTAAAAAATAGAATTTTTTTTGAATCCTTCAATATTATGGTTATTTAATCTATTTTATTGTAAAACATTGACAATATATATTTTAAATTTGAAAAAAAAATCTTTCAAAAGAATCCATTTTTAATGTTGATGCCCCTTTAAATTAGCGAAAAATGGCCACAAAAAAGAAAATTTTAATAGTCAATATACCCATTTATTTATCAAAACCATATTTTTTTAGCAAAATGAATCATACATTAATAAAAATAATTGATTGCCTAACTTTGAAAAAAATAGCAACATATTATTAATATTTTAATTATATATATATATATATATATATATATATATATATATATATATATATATATATATATATATATATATATATATATATATATATATTACAATTTTTTCTTTTTTTAATTTAAAAATAATTTGGCGAAATTTTTGGTTTAAATAGTTGGATTCCACCCACTCCCCAACCCCCTTCCCCAAAAACCAACATATGTTTATGGTTTCGAATTTTCATAACTTGCCAATTCTTGTTGGGAAATAAATGGAAAAATAGTACAAATTCAAGAAAAAATGTAAACAAAAAAATTGCTAAAATATTGAAATCGCAAATTTCAAAGAAAAAAGGTTAATCATAATGAATGAAGATTTTAAAGTAATTTTAATAATTCCAACATTAAACACATAAACAATTCCAACATCAAATTTATTTGAAAAATTTTAAGTTTAATCTTTAAAATCAATAGAAACCTTATCCAATTTTTTGAAATTTGAAAATAAATATTAATGATGTAACCAAGTTTTTTTTTTGTGATGAATTTCCAACAATTTGCAAACATAAAAAAAACCATCAACATCAACAAAAGATTTTTACAAATTTTTTACATTTTCATATTTTTAAAAATGATATAATGCTACCATGGGTTGTAGGACATATAACAAAAATATAAATATATTTTTACAAATGTGTACTTTTATTTTATGGCTTATAGCCAAAACATGGTTAAATTTTCTTATGGATGATCTTGAAGTAGATTACAAAATTTAAAAATTAGAACATTAAAAAAATCATTGATGTCATTATTATTATCACCATTTATAATTCATTCATTCATTCATTTTTAAATAATTTAAAAAAATTAATTTCTAAATATTTAAATATAAACCTGTAGCAAAATAAGTTTAATTTTTTTTAAAAACCATGTTTAAAATAAAATATTTATAATTATAAAATATTTTTCATAATAAAATAATAATAATAATTTTATAATTTTAATCTATTATTTTTAACATTAAATTTTTTTCATACACTAAGAAAAAAATGGGGAAAAAAATTAGGGATTATTTTTGGGGTTTTTTTAGTGTGGCATCATGAACATTCATAATAATAAAAAAAATTATGATGCCTAAAACAAATTAGGGGAAAAACATACATTCTAATTTACATAAATGTATAAGAATTTAATATATAAAAAATTTATAATTTAGAAGTCTACATGCATCCTAGACTTTACATGCATGAACATTTTGACTTAATCAGTAACACATTCAAATATAAATGTGAGACTTCTCAAAATTTTAAACGTCCATTTAAAAAAATTGTGGTGAGTGCAAAATGCAACTCATGAATATTAGACTTAACAACATTCAAAATGAATGATTCAATTCATGTGCAAATGTTAATATTTTAAAAGATGTGAAAAAAATCACTAACCCATTGAAATATAAATGTGAAGCATTAAGTTGTTATGTGTGTTTCAATATATATTAATAAGTGCAATATGCAATGTTTGAATAATGATATCAATAAGCTCAAAATGGATGATTCAATTCATGTAAAAATGTTGATAGTTCAAGAATTATAAGAAATTCACTAAATCATTCAAGTATAATTGCAAAATATTGAATTGCATGTGTTTTGATATATTATAATAAATGAAAAATGCAATTTGTGAATAATGGTTTTAATATTTCAAAAATGAATGATTCAACTCTAACAATTGAAAATATGTGAAAAAAATCATTAATTCATTCCAATATAAATGTGGGGTTTAAAATTGTTGCATATGTTTTAATAAATTATGGTAAGTGTAAAATGAAACTTTTAAGTAATGGTTTTAACACAACAACACATCTTGGGTTTTGCGATTAAACTTTCTAACTATGTCTTAGTTAGGAAGGACATATGTAACTAATCATTCATGAATTGTTAAACCCATGTTGTTTCACCCATTTAGTTGCAAAGGACATTTAGCCACAAACCCCAATCACCTCATCAATTAAGATTTTTTTTTTTGGTTTAATATTAAAATTTCATGTCATCATAATATGACATGTAAATTGCATGCCATTTCAATTCAATTGTTTTATTTGACCAAATGTTACAAAAGACACCTTGATGGATGGATGACATGTGACAAAAATCTATAAACACATTATGAACACGACCAAAAATCAACCTAGTTTAGCCCATGTAAATAATGTAATCAAAAGTCAACTTTACCTAACCTTGTTAGGCTAAACAACCTAGATTAACTTGCCTAGCCAAAAATCAACCTAGCTGAACTTAACTAAGCAAACTACCTATGTTAGGCAACCTAAGTTACCTTATAACCTAAGCTTAATGGTTTAGATTAAAAACAAACATTAGACTCCTAGCCCAAAAAGCCTAGACTAGGCTACCTATTTAAGCCAAGTGGCTTAGGTATCATAGGTTGTAAGAATGAATATTTGAACCCCTCACCTTCACTTTGAAGTTGAAGTCCTCATCCATTGCACTACCACATTTTTTTATACTAATTATACTTAACATAAAGTTATAACCTCAAAAGTTTTAGCCTTGAATTAATTTTAGCCACCGTAAGTTGACCTAGGTCAACCTACTTACTACTTACCAACCTAACCTAAACTTAAACCTCTTTAAGTTGACTTGAGATGAACTAGTTTGTCAACCTATACTACTTATTAATTTAGCCTAAGTTAATCTAAACATTTTTTAGGTTAAAAAAAAAACCTAGGATAATTATGTTACATCTAATCACATCATAGTCAAATTTAGTCACTTCATAATCACATAAACTTAAAGTGGTTATAAACTTGATAAAATATCTTGTAATGAAGCCATCAAGGTTGATTTGGCAAAAACCTACAACTAGGAGCTTAGGTAAGTTTACCTAAGTTAACTTATTAGTAATGTAATCTATAAAAAAAAATTGTTATTTGCAACTATAATAGGTGCAAATAATAGTCATTTACAATTGTAATATGTTGTTTACAACTATCATAGTCACAAACAACTAGTTGCAAATGACTTTTTTTTTTTTCTGTTTTTATTATAATTAATTTAAATATATTTATTTAAAGTATATTTAAACATATTAAATGTTCAGTTAAGTAGCTTACAAAGTAACCTATATTACAAAGTAGGTTTTTACTAAATAGCCTACATACATAGGTTAACTTAATAGGTATGTTAACCTAAGCTAATGTGTTGAGTAGTAAAAAAAATCAAAGAATTATGTGTCACAATTTTCAAATCAACTATTAATATTGTAATCATAATTAAATTAATAGTAGATTGTTTAAAATAATGTAATTACTAAAATTAATTAATTTCTTTTACTAGAAGAATATAAATTATATAATATAAAAATTTATGTTATAACAATAATTATTTAACATAACTTATGATTAATAAAATAATCATTTATAATTATTTATAAAAGTGAATTATTACGGATAACACTATTAGAAAAAACCCTTAAAACTCAATTAGTAAATTTCTGAATTAATATATAAATTATAGATTCCAAAATAGTAATTCAGAATTCAAATATCAATTTTTAGATCAAATCATGTTGAAATAAAAAAAATTCAGAATTGAAATGTCAATTTTCAAATTCAAATCACAATATTCAAAATTGAAATGTCCTTATTAAGACTCAATTAATAATTTTCTGAATTGAAATGCTAATTTAGAGAATTCAAAATAACAATTTGAAATTCAATTTTCAACTTTCAAATCAAATAATTTCTTTGAATTAAAATTTAAAAATTCAGATTTTAAATATCAATTTTCATATTCAAAGAAAAGTATTCAAAATCAAAATGTAGATTTTTAGGCTAAGTCATATAGTTTTGAATTCAAATATCAATTTATAATTCAAATATCAATTTTTAGATCAAATAATTTTTTTGAATTTAAATAAAAATTTTCAGAATGGAAATGTCAATTTTTAGATTCAAATAACAATATTTAAAATTGAAATGTCCATTTTAAGACTCAATTAATAATGTTCAGAATTAAAGTATTAATTTTGAAACTCCAAAATAATAATTCAGAATTGAAATTACATGGTTCAAATAAAAATGACTATTTAAAATTTAAATGAAAAAATTTCAGAGTTGAAATATAAAATTTCCTGTTCAAATAAAAATGTTCAAAATTAAAATGTGCAATTTTATAATCAATTAATAATTTCTGAATCTAAATACTAATTTTTGGATTCAAAAATAATAATTTAGAATTCAAATATCAATTTTTAGATCAATTTTTTTCTTAAAAGCTTAAAATTTAAAATTCAAATGTCATTTTCAAAATTGAAATATTAATTTTCAAAATTGAATAACAAATTTCAAAGTTCAAATATTAATTTTGAGGTTCATTATATGAAAAATATACATACATATGCATATTTAATGTACACACAAATATATCATAAATATATAGTTTTAATTAATACATAAAAATACACCCTTATGTCACCGTAAAATACTTTTAAGATGTGATTAATTTGGTGACTATTGCAACTAATGGGATTATCAACTTATTAATGGATGAAAATAGACCTAAAATCCATCCAACCACTAAGATGAAAATTTCAATAGTTGCATCATAGGTGTGAGAATGACCAAAATAGTTGAAATGTGGGCTTATAGTTGCAAGAAATTCTAAATTTAGTCACAAACAACTACAAGTCACATGCAGTCGCAAATGGAGTGGTTACATTTTGGTTTATTTTATTAGTGGCTTGTGCTAGCATGCTATTTGTAGTGACCCCAATTTCAAGAAACATCCCGAATTTGCCATCCATTCAAACTATGCAACTATACTTAGATGACTAGGTCTTCTTTGCATATATTGATCTCCACTTTCATGTTGTAAATACTATTGAGTCAAAGGTGTTTTTCAAGGTTGCAGCCAAAAGCACAGACATATCACTCAAACATCATGGTGGGGTTTTAAGTTGTGTTTGATCAACCTCTTGCATGAATGATACCAAACATATGGTATTACATGTTGCTAATGCAAATTGTAGATCAATTTATATCAAACAATTTCAATTATTATAGGCAAAGTTTTACATTTATTATATGAACAACAAGATTCTCTTCATTTTATTTTTACCTTCCCTCAAATAAATTTTTTTTAACAAAATGTTGAATTTACGAACCTTGTAGGCATTAACCATGCTTGTTGCGCAAGCTCATAAAATGTGTTGGCAACTATTACACAACCAAATTTCCAATTGGTTAGTGCCTTGCCATCATCCTCATCTTCATCAAGTCTATACCATCCCATGTCTAAGCCAGCAAGGCCACTGCCACAAACCTAAGTTTAACCATCTATTTAACACATGGTGCATTGTTTAGGGCAAATAAGGACATGGTTGGCAAAACATAGGAGTCTTCCCAAAATTGCTTTGGTAAATATGGAAATTGCTTTAATACTTGGGGTTGGGGTTCAAGATGAGAAGGGATGCGCTTGCATACCTCCCCTTGGACTAGGGTAACAACATTTAATATATGTGGAACAACATGGTCATCCCCTACCTCTGTAATTGTAGCCAAGAGCTACAAAGATATTGTTGCCTTTCTTTCTTCTTGTTTGTGTGTTTTTGTTATTATAGGTTGTAGCAAGGGCAACAATTGCATGGGCTTACAATCCTCCTACAACTCTAACCAAGTTGCTATTTTATAGAACTTTTACTAACATTTACAATACATTTGATGACAAGGGAGTGTTAGGTGACACTTTAATCATGCATTTACATGGAAGCTCAAACTATCTATATTCAAAGCATTCATTAGGGTTTTAATATATGTTATTCAATCCCTATATGTTTCCTATGGAAACCTTCCTCAAATCCTAAATCAATGGATCAAAACACTTGTTTCACATTTAAGTCAAATTAGAATGCAACAATCAATAATCATAAAACCATTTCCAACACTTTGATCAAAAGGATAGGTTAAGCAAGCTAATAGACTAGAAGCTTAAGACACATTGAACAATGTTCATGTTGTTTAAAACTTAGGTATGTTCAACATTAGGTTTCAAAATAAAACACAAACACATAAGGTGATGGACCCTAGGGAAATACCTAAGCATGCCAAGTGTTTGGTTTATTGTCATTGCTCACATATAAATCACTAGTAAAAAACCCCCCCTTTTCCAACTACATGTTTCAACTTAGGCTTGACTACATTATAGTTGAAAATGAACTTTTCGACTACAATTTATCTTTTCCAACTACAAGAGTTGGTAAGTACAAGTTGAACCCAAAATTGTGGTAGAAAGTGATTGCCACATGTCAACACCACAAAAATAGCCACTTTTAACGATTCGAGTTGGAAAATATTTCACCATTAGAATCAAAGTTGTTTTCAACTATAACTCCCATTGGATGAATTTCATCCATTAACAAACCATGACATCATCAAAAAACGAATTGAAATTTCAACTACATTCTAACTAGGTCATCAAATTATAATTTTAACTTTGTTACAACTAGACCAATCAAAAAGTCTAACCAATAGTTTGTTTCCACGTGACCCTACTCAGAATTATGTCTAAGCAAAGAATCTAATCAATAGTTTGTTGATAAGTGTCCCTACATAAAGTTATGTGTATGCTTAGGTAGGTATGTAGGTCCACATAGAAATAAATAGGTAGGTAAGAAGTTATGTTAATCACCTACTAAACCTACATATTTATATATACCTCCTTAACCTAAACCTAGGTAGGTAGGTAGGTCTAGGTTATTAAATAAACCATAATACTAATTACGCTTAGGGTAAATAAATAGGCTTAGGATAATCCTTTTCTTCACCAGATGGCCTTTAAGGTCAAACCATTCTTATTAGTTTGTCCTAGATGTTAATTTCAACTTTTGAAAATACTTCATGCACCAATTTCATTATGTAGTTTATAAACTTGAAATTTATGACAAACAATATGGGATAAAAATTATAGTTAATATTTTTTCTCGAATGGTTTGAAGAAAAAACTTTAAACCCTTTCTAGTTTGAAACTCCATATCTTTTTCATTTTAAGTATGTTATGAGAGATCTAAAAAACATTTGAAGAAAAAACTTAAATGTTTAATGTAACACTTAAGGTACACTTAAAACTAAACCATGAGGCACCTAAACCATGCCTAAACCTATGGTGCATGCCATGTGTGCATGTACCTAGTATTTCAAGAAATATTTATTTAATATTTAATTAATTTATAAAATTCACAATTTGAATTAATCATTATTTTTAATATATGTTTAATTATTTGGCAATCATTTATCAAATAGAATAATTTTCTATCTATTACATTATTTAAATAAAACTACTTTTTTTACCTCCAAAAATAAACCTTTTAAAATTTTAGTGATCAACTAGTTAAATAATAATAATAAGTTTTATATATATATATATATATATATATATATAACGAATTTTATTAATTTATTAAGTAAATATTCAATATTTTTAAATTAATCATTAATAGTAACTAGATAATTTAAGTTTTAATTTTTAAAATTATATTATTCATTGGCTGATTAAATATTTATTAATTATTAATCACTAGTCATAAACCATAACTCTTGATTAAGTAGTTAGATCAGATTATTGAAATTTTTTAGAATTATTAAATAAAGAATAATCAGATATTAATTATCTAAATAATGATTTAGAAAATTCGTTTTTATCTTACTAATGATTTAGAATAATTATTATTTCATAGTAACTAAGTATTAAATATTAATTTATAAACTTATTGACTTGTTAATATAAATGAAATAATTTCAAATGAATTAACGCTTATTACATAATTCTTAATTAATATTTATAATTAATGAATAATGAATAATTATTCTATCAATTTATGATTAATTTATGCATTCTTTGTAATGTTGATTTGTCATTGTATAATATAGTTGAGAAATAATCGAGCCATAGTTGCAACAAATAATCATGTTTTTACACTTGAGGATACAACCAAAACACACTAAAAAACATCCATGAATTCACATGAACAATTCTTGTATGCAATAACAAATTTATTATTATTATTATTATTATTTTCTTCTTTTTCTGCTCAACAATATGTTGAAAATATGTTTAAAACTTAATGCTCTTTCCATCAAGAGAAATGATGGGTTTGCATAAATTACGCTTCAAACTAAATTCCTTGAACACATTATCTACACGTTGGATCTTTTGGATTCAAACTAATAATTCATCAATAGAAGTTGGGAAGACGCAATAGAAATCATCATCTTATCTATTGTTGATCACATTGCATTGTCTTATACATTGTTCATTATGTCATGTTACTCTTCAAGAAGGAAACAAAGTTTGATCCTCAAATGGCTACATTTTAGAAGCTTAGTAAACATGTATTTTTCATCTTTTTCACTAGTGCCTTTAATAGTAAGCTCTTTTTTTAAAAATTGTCAAAGCCTTTCCTCTTTTGTCTTTTTTTATTCTCCTTGACTGACAACATCCGTCACTACCAATTATTTCCCTTGATGTCATAGTTGAAATTATTCAAACCACTTCTCTTGCCGAATTTTAATCAAAATCGTCTTTGGAATTGTCCAAGGATGACCATACGAAAAATTATAATTTAAAAAAATTTATAAAAAGAAGCCTACGAAAGATTACAAAAAACCACCCATATACCAACTCCTCAAAATTTCATCACTAGAATTATTTTGCCTCAAGATTCTTATGACAAAGACCTTAGCTACATTAGTTGCTATAAAATGTTCAAATGTGACAAGAACCAAATGCCTTATTGCAATGTACAAAATTTCAAAAAATGAAAAATTTGGGAGTTTTGGGTCATTGATAGAACATGGCTCACATTGGATAAATTTTATTAATCTTACTTTTATAAGAGAAAACAATAGATACTTTAGATGTTTATATAAGCTTTGGAGCAAATTTATTTCATTTGACGTGAGAAAAAAAAGGAAATTTAAAACATGTCATAGGTTTTGTGAAGAAAAAGGTGAATTTGGGGGTCCTAAAAATGAGTCCTTATGATTCAAATGGGGTGCTCCAACAATGCTTGGACAAGAACTAAAATAAAATGACATGATCATGTAAACTCAAGATTGCAAAAATACTATTAAATAATTTTAAACTCCAAACACAATCACAAATAACAAGGTTGATTCCCATTTAATGCCACACTATTGATTTGACATTTGATTTCAAGCATATTGACATAAACAAAAGCGATAATACTAAGTGATGACATTGTTTTAATCATATATAAAATATTTGCATGTGGAATCAAAAAATGTGAAATATGAATGTCAAAATTGAAATTAAAAATGGTTTCAATTTAAATGATGTGTTTAAAAGTAAAATACATTGAAACTTTTTGCATAAAAAAATTTTTGATTCAAAAATTTAATTTACAAAAAATCACATCATTTATTCATTGAAAGTTCATTTTACATTCAAAAATCGAAGCTTTCACATGGAGTTTTTGACTAATCTACAAATATCTATGAGGTGATAGATTACCAATATTTTAACCATAAACATAGGGGAATGCACTTTGGATAACATAATTTATTAAATGTCACATTGTGATTGTCGTAACCTCACTTTGAAGGAGTTGTGAGGTTGCCACTCACACTCCCGAAAATGGGACTTAGGAGTCCTCCGGGACTCCCGAAAATGTAGAGCGTAATTTCAGGGGTCAAAACACCTCGCATTGGGGCGTTCTTAGTACCATTGGAAAGGTCTTGAAGTGTAAATGTCCAAAATGGCCTCGCATGAGCCATTTGGACATATGCAGCACAAGTTATGGTTGAAAGAAGGGTCGAGAATCAAACTGGCAGTTTGACTCCCGACCACTAAAAGTTCGAAATTGACCCGATTCTGGTGCGTGCAGGTGAAGTGTGACACACCTTTGAAAAGCTTTCGACGAGAGCTACAACTTTGGTTTAAACCTCATCCCAATCCGAGTTTGGGGTGAGGAGTTATGAACGTCCAAAGTCTCGTGAGTCTAAATCGGGACAGTTTCGGGACTCCACTTTGGGAGTCCCGGGAAAAAGAGCCATTTGGATGCAAGTGCGACGGAGAGCTGTAGAGAATACTATATGAGGGAAGGTGGTGGCTTCCCCTAAGTCCGGGCCGTGGTGAGTCAAGTGAGTCCAAGGTAGCCCGTGGTTTGTCCTAACACCAAAAGGGTGCAAAATGAGTTCTAACCAACTTGTTGGTTGGATTTGGATGTATGACCGTGTAATTATGTAAACTTGTCCCTCTTCCTAGTCTATCCTGGAGCTTTTAGCACGCCCCTCTCACCCGCTTTAGTGCTGGAAGCTGGGAGCGTGCCCCGAGTTCCGAAATTCCGCAATTTGAGTGACTTAGTCCCAACTTGAGGCTAACTTGGGACTTGGGAGCACGTTAATGATTACCAAAGATTTTAGCTAGTGGAAAAAATTTGAACTTTCAAAATGCCATTTTTGAACCACCTAGCCAGGGTTTTACCTAACAAGGTTAAAAACATATTGCAAAATTTAAGAAAAAATGATAGACTCATAAACAACATATGAAATAAAAAGATCCTTAACATGCAACAAACAATCATGTGAAAGTACATGACAAAATGACCACCAATAGTTGAAACAACAAACATAGCCCAATCTTAATTGAAACAAACAATGACTTAAAAACACATGGTAAAATGACCACCAACAACAAACAACAAACATAAACCAATCCTAATTGCAACAATCAATGACTTGAAAATAATGATAAACTGACCACCAATGACAAACAACAAACATAACCCAATCTTATTGCAACAATCAATGACTTGAAAATAATGATAAAATGACCACCAACAACAAACATAACCTAGTCCTAATTACAACAATGAATGACTTGAAAATAATGATAAAATAACCACCAACAATAACACAAAAAACGTAGGCTAACCCTAGTTAAATATCACATTCAAGATCCTTTTGTTTTCATCATTGGAATAATGTAAATTCTACAATAACTACACCCAACTTTACATTCATAGCTCCTTTGGTAACTCTTAAATCTCATCTTAATCATCTTCAAATAACTCTTTTGGTAACTTTTTAATATCATCATAATCATCTTCAAATAGTTCCTTCTCCATAATCAATTTCTTGTGTTCTTCAAGCAAAGCTTCATATGATGATAAAAAATCTTGCATGTTTTGAATTTCACCTCCAATGCATTCAAAATAAACATCATAATTTTGGAGAATCAAAATGAAGTAATCCAAGTTTTCAATCCCCAACCTAAAGCATTGAAGATTAATGATGATTCAATCAACATTATAAAGGTGTTTAGTTTTGTTTTGTGAGATCACAATCCCATGCACTTTATGAGCCAAAATAACCACCTGCAAACCAAACCAATTTATTTTTTTAGTTTTGACGATCACACACATAATCAACAAAACGATTATAATTAATTATTTATGGTAGATTTGATTGCATCATCATTTCATACAACTTGCCCAAAAAAATCATTGTTTTCGACTACTATTACTTCAATTGGTGCACTTCAATTAGTGCCCCTTGTAAAGTTTAGATAAAAATAAACTTGTAATAGTTTAGGGGATACACAACTATTGTATCATATTTTACAACTTCACTAGTAGTAGAATTGTTCACATAATCTTGAATAATGTTCATGTTTTTGAAACAAGGGTCAAACATAATTGACAACATGTTACATATGCTTGAATCTAGATGATATTTTTTGAAAATGTCAATAATAGCCCCCGAGTACATTAAGAATTTGTGCCATCATCTTCAACTTAAATTCATGTAACTTTGAATCAAAATCACCATGCATGTAAGACTAATGCAAAGCTTGAAATTGTTTCCTTGCTTCAACTTTCAAAGTAACATGCACAAAATGAAAGTGGAAATTAGTGTATCTAACAACAACCAAAAGCCTTGAATTTGGTTCAAAACCACATTGTTTAACCATTGGTAGCAAGGGATCACAAATGATTTGAGTAACAACCCAAGTTTGGTCAATTGACACTTTTGATGTCAAATGCAAAGCTTGTTGTCATTCATAGCAATTATAAATTACATCTTGATATTCCAAAATCTCTTGGAACAAGAAGACATGTGATGTAAACCTTGTTTTCATTGGAGTTATTAGCATTTTAGGTAGTGGCTTGGTAATAATGCACAAATCCTTCCATTCTTATGACCACTTTCAAAATCCTTTAGTCCATGATATATATAGTCTTTTGTAATGATGTTTACACACCCTTCAAGTTGACCTTTGTAAATCCATAACACATTGTAACATCATCAATAGCATGTTGTGTTGTTTTTGACATGGCATGGCCAAGACGAGCAAACTAATGGGCACGACAATTGAAGTGAAAAACATGATACCACAAATGTTAATACAATAGTTAAAATAACTAGGTTAGACCCCTTGTTTTTCATATATGTAATAACCTTAACAAATAAAACAAGTCATTAGTACAAAAGCATGGTATAGTTCATTAGTTGCAATTACTATGGGGTCTTAAAAAATGAAATAAGTCCATTCCACATTAATCATAGCCCCTAAGTAGGCCCTAAATAGCCTATGTAACGTTCATATAGGCTTATTTTCACCTTAGGTAGGCATGGTAGCATAAGTAACTCCTAGATAGGTCTCGAGGTAGCTTACATAACCCGTTATGGTAGTTTACAATAACACTTAAATAAGTTACATCACCCATATGGTAGGCTACAAAACCCTTACATAGCTAACATAACACTTAATGTAACCCCTATATAGCTTGCATAGCTCCTAGGGTAGCCCATTGTAGCCCATAAGTAGTTTACATAGCCTTTGAAATAGCCTACATAACCTCTAGGGTAGCCTATAATAACTTATAAATAAACCTACATAGCCCTTAAGGTAGTAGGTACGATGGCATTTAAGTAAGCCTACATAACCCCTAGGGTAACCTATAATAACAACTATGTAAGTTTATGTTGTCCTTGGGTGACTTGTAGGTGGCCCCTAGGTAGGTTTATGTTGTCTATAGCTAGCACTTCTAGGTAGATCCTTAGATAGGCCTAGATAGTTGATAGGTGACTCTTTGTAAACCTTGGAACAACTCCTTAGGTAGGCCCCTAGATCAACCTAGGTAGACTTATGTTGATCATAGGCATGGCTAGGTAGGCCTTAGGCTAATGTCGCTTACCTGGTGATTTCTTGGGGGTGAAATTTCGTCATTTTTTGACAAAGAAATGGAAAAATTTTGGATTTTTTTTTTCTAGTGTAAAATTGAATAATTTTTCATTTTTTTAAATCGCCAAATTTTATAAATAAGTAAATAATCAAACACACTAACTTGAACCTATTTGCAAATGGGGCAACACCTCCGGTTTAGGCTGTAATTAAAATTTGAAAAATAGCTGATTACTTGGTTAGGTTTAAATGATGGTTCTAACCAAATTTGAAACCTCCATTCCCACCTAAACCTAGGCTTGAACCTGGCCTATAACCTGGCTAAATCCTAAAGCCTGCCAGCACTGGTTCTAACCTGGCAGACCAGGTACCTGCCCAAGAGTGATTTCTGCTCACTTTTTTTCAATAAGGTGGCTACTAAACACGACTTCTTTGTTCAGCTTTATATCCACCTTATTGAAAAAGGTGAGCAGAAGAAGTCCTGCTTAATACCCATCTTATTGAAAACGGCCAGCATAAGAAGTCACGATTAATAGTCACCGTATTGAAAAAGGTGAACAGAGAAGTCATGCTTAATACATACACCTTATTCAAAAAGGTGAGCGGAAGGTGTCACGCTTAATTGTCACCTTATTGAGAAAGGTGAGCAGAAGAATTCATGATCAGTAGCCACATTATTGAAAACGGTGAACAGTACAAATCGTGCTTAGTAGCCACCTTATTGAAAAAGGTGAGTAGAAAACCCTAAATTCCCCGTTTTGTCAATTAGGGTTTGAAGCTTCAAACCCTAATTTTCATCTGTTTTGTTGCTCCTGTCAGATCGGCTGTTTCTGGCTTTCTGTTTGTTGCCAAGCTCCGCAAGGGATCGAAGTAGCAACAGAATTTCTGTGCTTCTCGGATCTGCGGAAGTTCTTATCCCGGGACTTAAGGTAGCAGTTCGAGTTCCAGTGATTGTGGTAATAAGAAAAGGCGTTTTGTTGCTTGGGGCGGGCGAGCGAGCAGCTAAAGAGATGCCGCGCATGAAACCAGCTGCTTTGTTGCTGCATAGCAAGAGGAAGAAAGGACCTGCGCGGCGGAGTGTGACCAACATAGTGATATGCGCCACTCTTGTGATACTTTTTCTGCTCTCAACTGTGGTCATCCAGAAACGCAAAGCGATGCTGTTAGTCGCATTTCTTCCCCACCTGCATCCTAGAAAACCTAATCCACTCCTGTTGTTTGTAGTATGTTCTCTTTCATGAGCACATCTCTTGAGTATTCGCTATAAAAAATTTGCGTGGCGGACGCAACTTAAATCGAAGAAGTTCATGGTATCAGATTCTAAACCCTTTCCTCAAGGAGAAGAAGGATTCTCTCGATGATCGAAGATTAGGGTTAGTGATCTGCTTGCAAAAAATACCTTGAGCGAGAACAAGGGAGGGTGCCAGAGGTTGTGGATAATCTTATGGAATTGTGTTTTTATGTACTCGATTTTCCTGCAGAGCAATAGGTGCTGTGGATGGAGGAAAGGAGCATGAGATCACTCGGACACAGGTGTGTCCTTTCTTGCTGAATATGGTAAAACTCAGGGGTTTTGAGTCTGTTTCGAAAGCAGAAGCAAAAGGAAACATCTGTGCTGGAACTTGTCTCCAACTTGGGAACCTGTGAAACTTGTGCCAAGATTTAGAATTAGGTCATATTGTTTTCCCACATGTAACATCTTTTGTGCAGATGCAGGGTTTGGTGACTGTAGACTGATATATATAGGCAATCTATTTGATCTAATTGCAAAAGATTCAAACATCAGGTGAATACAGTGCTGGATGGGAAACAGAGATTGTGATGTTCTGTAGTTGAAAGTGGAGAATACTTTGTTTTCTTTGTGCAGGGAGCAGATGACAATGAAAGCGAAGAATTGAGAACAGATTCAGATCCAGTTAATCAATCACGCTATGCTGTAAGTTTTCGGTAGTGTGTATGAAGTGTGTACCTCTGTAAGGTGGTTGAATTGATTTAGGGATTCATTTCATACATTTGCTATATGCTTTTGTTGGTTAGGGATTTTGGAAATTCCTGATGTTTCAAGTACCTGTAAAGTCCAAAACTGTGCAGAATTTGCAAGACAGAATACGTGATGGTACTCTCACATTCTGTTTGAGTCATATTTTGTGCAGATATTGAACACAACAATGGGTGTCATATCCATTGAGCTCTTTGTAAAAGAGGCGCCAAAAACTGTGGAGAACTTTGTCACACACAGGTACTCTTCACAGGTTCAGTTTATGAGTTTGTTTTATTCCATGATACTGCAGGCAATTAAGGAGGCCCCCCATTGAAACACTCTATAATATCAAGGCCTGATATTGGTGGCATTCTGTTTTATACAGGCCACTAATCACTTTTTTCAGTGATAAGGACTATGGTGACCATAGAGTGTCTGGTTTTTAGCAGACCCATATGTTGCTCCTAGTTGGAATGCATATTTCACATGGTGGGATGGGGAAGCTGACCTCCACTGACCTCTACTATTGAGACTTTGTATTGCTGTCTTTGTTGCAGTAAGAATGGGTACTACAATGGCGTGTTGTTCCATCGGGTGATCAAGGGATTCATGATCCAGGGTGGGGATCCTAAGGGTGATGGAACTGGGGGCGAGTCAATCTGGGGTGGCAGCTTCGAGGATGAATTCCAATCTGGGTATGTTTATTGTCTGTTTTTCAATGCACAGTTTAGGTTTGGAGTTGAATAATTCAAATGCCAGAATGTCTGAAATGAGTAGTGGGGTTCCTTTAGAATGACTGCCATGTGCACTGCCCTGAAGTTAAATTTGGGCCACCTGGACACAGGATAAATCAGGATCCTATTTGAATGATGTTTTCTCTGTAGGTTGAAGCATGAACCATTTACACTGTCTATGGCCAACTCAGGGCCCAACACAAATGGCTCACAGTTTTTCATCACCACTGTTGCAACCCCACATTTAGATAAGCGTCACACTGTCTTTGGACGTGTGGTTCATGGTAAAGAGGTTGTTCAGGTAAGTGACTACATATTCTTCCTTGTTATTCTAAATTTGTCACAGTTTGAAAGTACAACACTTGCATCAACTCAAATATTGCATGGTTGTTAGTCTTTTTGTTGCATTGGGCACATTTTTGTTTGTTCCTCTCATTTGATCTAATGACACTAGAATGCTGAAATTCTTTACCCACCTCTGCACCTCAGATATGCATCTTTTGAGTATTATGCAGCTGATCAAACAACATCATATAGAAGGTAGAATAAACCTGCAGCACTGGTTTACAACTTGTTTTACCTTTGACAGGAGATGAGTTTTCTAGAATTAAGAGTTCTATTCTCTTTTGAGTTTACTGCAGGATATTGAGAAGGTGGAGGTGCAGACTTCAGATAACAAGCCTGTTGTTCCTGTCACGATTCATGACATTTCTGTGGTCGATGAGCTTTGATCAGGCATCATATGGATCATTGATTACCATCGCTTGTTGCAGCATTTACTGCAATGTACCTTCATGTTTAGATTCTATATTGGAAAGGCAACCCTGGTGAGAAGGGGGTTTCTCCAGTTGTATTTTTTCTTTTTGCCACATATTGGCAAGGGGTCAGATTACTCAATCCCTAGCTTATGATCTCTGTGTACTGTGCACTCCTCTTTTGAGCAGTGGAGTAACTTTGCATGGGTCTTTGTGCCCCAAGGCAAACAGTTAAAAGTCCTGTTACACCCATACGCCCTTTCTGATGGCTTTCATGCACCTGATTGCATGGATGGGATTGAAAGCAGGTGTTGAATGGGATCTTTTCTTGGGAATCCTACCTAGATTGCAAGCTGTTGTTGGATGCTTTAGGGAGACTGTAGGTAGGTAGTTGCAAGATAGTTTGATGTAAGCTATTTTTGGCTTGTAAGCAATAAAAGAGGTGATATATATTGCAGGTCTACAGGTTTCCAAAGTTTTCAGGAACTTCAAATTGAGAGAGAGAGAGAGAGAGAGAGTTGCCTCTCTCTGCAGGAATCAGTGTATGATTTTATGTGTGAACAAAGTTTGTACTGTACCAGCCATGCTCATTCAGATGATGTTGGAGACTATATGCTCTCTACATCAGTATTTGAGTGAAGAGCATGGATTATGGAGTACTGGCTGTGGGTGATTTAGAGTACGAGATCATGCACATATTTCTGTCTCCGTAGTCTGTAGTATGAACTACAGAATCTTCCTGAATTGTGATCCAGGTCTGACAGATATTCATACAAATTGAGTGTGGATATTTGTAAGATCCATTGGACCAATTGCCCCGGAAGCTCCTTCATTTCCTGTTGGAGAATATGGTCAGATACAAGAACATTTGCAGCTGCAGAGAAAAACACCACCCAAAACTGTGAGAATTCCTGAGGCTGTGGGCCCAATCAATCAAACACCCAGTAAAGCACTCAGAGAGATTTCCTCATGTATTTGAAGGGCACCTTATGTTTGTGAATGATGTGAAGGCACCTTATGCCTACAAGAGGCTTCTTATACCTACTAAAATGTAGTAGCGGTAAACTGCCTCCTAATCTAACTATGTTCAGGCTCAGCATAATATTCTTCACCTTGTTGTGCTAATGGTCAAGGCCCTTGTATGGGGAATATTCCTGTAATGTGGGGCTGGACTCAGCTACTGCCTCAACCTTGGCCCCTAATTCTAGGAATACTCCCACCCTAAGGCCATATCCTACGATTAATGCACCGTAAACAATGATGGGTAGCTATTTTGCAGGTTTTTCAGGTGTCCTAAATGGCAGAATTGGCAGTGGTGCGTGGTTCAGTCATTGTGGGTTCATTTCCTGCCTGCCTCTACTACTGTGATCCTATATGCCATTAAGGCACATCTTTGCCACCTAGTTTTGTCCTTTGGCCGTGCCCTAGTAACTCACTAGGAGGCAGAATGCACCCTAAAGGGCAGCCATGTTCTCTAGTACAATGAATGGAATCTGAACCCGGTTTCAACCCAATTTGGTCAGGGTCCGCTTATCATCCTGTCAAAATTGGCTGCAGCCGTCACACAGCTATTTCCTACCGCCCCTCTTGAAGCTTTGGACCCATTACTGTGTCCAAGAGGGCAGGCATAGTGAGAGCCTGAGAGAGACTGAGAAAGAGAGGCTTCCAAACTAAGTCAGTCAACTAAGCTCTTGAAATCATGGAGTTCTACTGAAACTAGATGGATCATGGGTGTTTTTTTTGTTGTTTTAAAAAGTGTTAGAAAAATTCTTGGGGCCTGAATGGAGCACACCCATGATGGAAAATGTGGATGTAGGTGGGGTTCATTGTGAGTACATACTACCTTATTTTTCACATGCACATAAACACAGAAAGAAAGAGCCAGATGGGTCCTTTGGAATGATAAACTTTCATCTCGTTTCCAACAGTGCACACCAATCTTCCATCTTGTTTCCTATAGTGCGCCTAAAACTGCGAGGATCAGATGACCTGGATTCTTTTGTTGAATCTGGATATAGAACTGTATGAGCTCCAGATTTTGAGATCAAACTCACAAGCTCTAGTGTTTTTGGATGATTTCGACCCTAAACACCTAGGGGTACCGAATTTATCAAAAAGCCACAAATCTGATACACAAATCTGATACATAACTGTGTTTCTATTCATCATGCCATTATCGTGTGACCCTTTTGAAGTCTACCCAACTTCAGCAAAGTGAGGATTATACAATTGCACTAGCCTTTTTGTAGGCCATAAAACTAGAATTTAAAAGCTAGCTTTTGATCCCCTGGCCATTCAAAGACCCTCCTTTCCCCCAAATTATGCACAGTGGGAGGGCCTGCTGTTGAGAGCCTCCCCAAATGTGGGTTGTAGCTCATTAGCATGCCTTCCCTCAACATAAAGTACAAAATCTTTCTTAGGAGGACATGACCATGCCTTCTCCCTTCTTTCTACAGGAGGATAGGCCTTTTGCCACTCAAATTTTGAGTTTTCTCATCACCTTGCCACCCTCTAGACCTCAAAAATAACTCTATGTAAGCTGAACAACTAATGTACAAAGCTTCTTCTCCTTAAGCATTTGTGGGAACACTTGGGTAGACAATTGCTTGAAGCACAAGGAGGAGGTCAAAGGAGGAGCCCCTTCCAAAAGCTATGGCAAGAAGCATGTGTAGTATGGGAGATGAGATCAAGAATGAGCACAAGACAGTCATAATGACCTCAATACTTCAAGGCATGCAAGCTTTCAATGGTGGTAGTTCTCAAACTGTTCTTTCTCTTTCAAACTTGTTGGAAAAATAGGTGTTAAACTTAAAAAGTAAGCCAAGGTATCAATTTTGAAACTTGGTAGGAGTGTTTGTGTTTCTTGACTTATAAGAAATTTGCCATACAAAAGCACTTAGCTCATGAAAAAAAAGGAAATTTCATGGTCAAGGATGTGAAGATTGGAGCATTTGAACACTTTTAGGAATTGGTACCCAAGCTAAAAAAAGGTTGACCAATTTGTGGGTTTTTCATGCCCATTTTTTGAGTTGAAGCAAACTACAATGGACATTTATTTAGATAGAGAATATTAATTAATGGGAGGAGGTTTACATGAGGGTAAATCCATGATAAAATAACACACATGCAACACCTTTTGAAACACAAGAGTAAGGAATTGACATTGGAAAGTGAGGTGGTGTGCAAAATTTATGTTTTAATTACACTTTTGAATTTTACAATATGTGTTTACATTTAAAAATCCAAATGATGACCCCAAACCAGTAAAGTGTAGTAATTATTCAATTTGCATTAATATGAAACTTTGCTGAAATTTTTTTGGATCAATTTTGATAATTCATATTCAACTTACTCAAGACATAAATAATGGTTATAAATGTTATATTTATTTATTTTTCACCCTCAAATGAGAATAGAAGTTATCCATGCTTTTATATGTCATTCTTGAGTGTATATTACATCATGATACATATACTACATGAAAAATATTGAATCCTAAGTTGAATTGAAAATTTATGTAAGCGTGTTATTCATGAGTGGTTACACATGTAGTGGGTCATTTTATCATGGACTTACCCATGAAAAAAAAGAGCCAAAAACATTCTAAGTCTAACAATAGTATTTAAGTTTTCTAAAAGGTTGGTGTTGATGGAAATACCTCGCCTTGTAACATAATTAAGCAATGTGTTACACTATGTTACAAGGCTATAATTTTATTATAATAGTCTTACAACTTTATGCATGCGCTACACTATAAGGTTGTAACACCACATGGTATAAAACAATATGTAACAATATAACAATGTTACACTGCATCACACATAATACAAACATTTAATAGACACCAAATAACAATTGACCTATTCTTCTATCTTTCTCAAGCATGCACATCCAACATCACCTTCATTGTTACATCTACACACAAAATAAAAACTAATCAATCAATACTCTCATTCATCCCTCAAACAAACCAACTAAATCTTCACATTACATTATGTTAGAATTTAATAAAATTTGTTAAAAAGATTATTTGCATAATTATAACAATGTATAACATTATGTATGTTGTATGCAACAAAATGTATGGATGATACATATATACAACGTTACATGGTGTAATGTGAACATCAATTTCATAATTACATTGTTTTCAAATGCACAATTGGATTTTGCTTCAAAGTTGAAAATAAAGGTTTAAAGTAAGATTGTGCAATATGTAAACACCAAGTTGGAGTAAGATCATAATTATGAATGTTGTAAAGATATTGCACTTCATAATGGTTTGCAAAACTTTAAAATAAAGGTTGTAAATTAGTTTCCAACCATCAACTTCAAATAATGATTTCAATCACATGTCTAATTACATTTGTTTCAAAGTTGATAACAAAGAGAGAAACTAAGAACGTGCATATACACACCAAGTCTAATTACAATCAATAACAACCTCAAAAAATTTATAACAAAGTTTGTTATGGGATAGGAAAAAGGGCAAAAATAAAGCCATTGAAGAAAGTTGAAGGTTGTTCAGGTAGTGGGAGAGAATGAAGATGTCATGTCGAATGCCAAAGAAACAATTGAACTTTCAACAAGTGGAACATCCCAACTACTCCTCTTCTATTGCAAATATTTATAAGATTCTCAAATTAATTGTGCATAAGTTAACTCTATATAGAGTCTACTAGAGTAGATTCTTAAGGAGGTCATTTCCATTTTTTTGCAAACAATGTGTAGCAAGTAAACTTTATAATTTACTTTAATGTAATTAAATAAGATTCCTAGAATTCATTATCAAAATATACCTAATATATTCCTAAAATATTTTCAATTTTGATGAAATATTTTTTCAATATTCTGTTATTTCATGGCATACCAAAAAATACCCCTTCATTTAAAGTCTTTCAAAAAATATAAAAGAAAACATGATTTCCTTGGGAACAAAGTTAAGTAAGGCCAATTGCAAAATAGATCATTCAAAAGCTTCCAAATTTTAGTAGTTTGACTCATAATGATAAACAAAATAAACCCTTCTAAAGAAATGATGACCCAATGATTATGATATTTATTTAGGAATTTTGTAAAAGAAAGATTTTATTGATTTAAAAGGGCTAAAAAAATCCCCTTCTTGAAAAATACCTCCTTCAAGTTATGATGCTAGCAAGAGGCATCCAATAAATGGTAGTGAATCATTTGGTAATAATTAGTTGTATGTCTTTCATTATACAAATGGTTAATTAATTAACCATCCTACCCTTTATTAAGCTTAAACCATGATTCATGGGTCAGATATGATAATTACCAATGTTGTGTGGTTTTGCATTTTTAAAGAAAACCTCTAATCCAATTTTGACATTGTAAAATTTATTTTGAGGTTCTCTAGTTGGGGGTTTGAACCCAATCATTCCAATTTTTAAACCCTTTGGTTTATCTTTTAACACATTTTTTCAAATTGATCAAAAACCCCCAAGCCCAATTCAAAAACCAGATTTAGTTTCATGCACACAACACACACTTCCCAATGCTAAATATTGTATGGGTACAAGTTTTTACAACAAATTAAGATAGGGGTTCATGTAGGTATGGAGTTCAACATAATTAAAATGAATACTTAACTATAAGGTTCAACATACTAATAAACTTTTCAAAAAAATCAATTTTGTTACTTAAAGATCATGACCTTGTTTTCAAGAATGTTCTTTCATGGTTTTGGTTTTGATTCTAAATCTGCAAAAAACTAATTCCATGGTCCAATTATTGCATGGGTTCCAACAAATGATGTCAACTTAGGTTTAGGTCATGAACCGAAACTTGAACCCCTCAATTTTAGCCTACAAACTATATACCCTCACAACGTTAGTAATTACCCTAATGATTATAGGTCAAATTGTACCAATTCAAATCAATGCATGCAAGATGGATGATCATTGACAAATGTGAACAAAAAATAGATTTTCATTGTATTTGTGCCCCATAGTTAACCATGGTGGTTAGCTATGTACAATCATCCACATGCATCTACCTACTTAATAACCACCAAGTGTGCACACCAAATTTAAGCAAGATTAAAATTGATGGTGTGAAGAAATTTCACCCCGTAACCATTATGGTGTGCAATTTCTTCACACCATTGACTCTAATGTTGCTCAAATTTAGGTGTATATATGCATAATAAAAAAAATTAATGTAATAAAATTTTCAATAATTAATGATTTATTCCAAAATGTGTGTGGTTGAACTAGGAGTGTGTGTTCAACACATCAAATTAAAAGGTAACCAAGTATGAAAATTTGTTAATTTAAATATAAAATTTTGCTTCTTTAAATTACATTGATTAAAAGTAAGCAGAATTTAAGCATGACCCACATTGACTAATATTAAACATAGAAACTATACATTCTATGCTAACATGGGTCTTGGTCCACTGACTACACAATGCACATTCTGCACATTTGACAAGAACTTACAACATTAACAACACCTACTTCACTTGAACATGATACCTCATGAATTCTAACACACTAAAAACAGAAAGCAAATTGAAATGAAACAATTAGTTGAAGGGCGATGGGCATAATAATCTATGAAAGAAGGTAGTTTATTTTGTTTTGTAATTATGAAATCCACCAAACCAGGGCGTTCAAATCATGTTCTTGGTATCTTTGGAAAGCTCTTAATAAGGAGGGGTGCATTGGCTTGATGTCATGACATTTTGACTTGTGATGTAAATTTTTTTGAATATTGAATGATTTTTCCATTGCAAATTAAATTAAATCATAACTTTTTTATAAAAAAAATTGGGATGTACTTTTGGCGTTGTTGGAAATATCAAGTAAGGAATAGGATTTAATGAAATACATTTTGTGTGATTTGGAAATGTGATGAAGGAGAAATTGAATTTTAAGTGATTTTTGTCACTAAAAATTCAAATAAATCACAAAAAACCATGTTTTGGAAGGAAAAATCAATTAAAAACGTGGTCACACTTGAAGGTCTATTATTCAATTCAATTATGAAGAACTGGCATGTGGGAGATATCAAATTTTATATGGTTTTTGTCGCTACAAATTCAAATAAGTTTTTTGAAAACCAGGTTTTAAAAGGAAAAATCAACTGAGAATGTGGTCACACTTGCAAGTCATATTGAACTTTTCAAATTTTGAATATAATGTCTAGGGTATAAGGTTTAATTTAACCCTAAATCCTAAACCCTACAAAACAATTTTCATATGTTGAATTTCCCTTACTTTGAAATGGGTTCACACTTGGGCCAATGACATAAGCCACATTAGTCACCTTGAATTAAGAATAAAAATTCATTTAGTACATTCAATTTCTTTCATGGCTTTGAACTTTCAATTCTAATTATGCAAGCAATCAAATATTATATTTGCTTTGACTTCAACAACTTGATCCATTATCCTTACAATTAATAAAAGACTAAATAATACTTGGGAAAATTCCTTTGTGATTCCTACTATTTCAAGCTCAATTTTTAGGAGAATGAAGCTAACCTTGGTTAATATTGTTGGCATGTTTTCATTTGCCTCTAGGCAATATGCACTTTTTGCAAACAATCTAATATTTCCACCAATTGATATGATCCACTTTCTCTTGGAAAAGGTGCTACCATGAAGACATGGCATATAATGTCAAATACAAATATTGTCATGAATTGTGTAGCAAGATGTAAGCTTACTCCATAAAAAAAGTTGTTATAACATTTGACAAATGATTATTTATTAAATCACTTCAAGCCATGTAACATAGTTTCTTGTTATCAAGTCCTAAGTTTGTTGACCACTTAATAAACTATGCATCAACAAGGTGCAATAATTCTATTAGCTTTGATAGACATCCACCACAAGTTGATTTAACTTTTACTTTATTAGAAGTGATCGAAAAGTTTGTAGGGTTAGGTTTAATCTACCTAATATTGGTGATCATATAACATTTATTCAACCCTTCTTGCACTCTCTTGATTTACAATATGATGTAAAACTACATGCATAGACATGTTTAGCATGACAAACATTGCATTTGGTAGACATCTAGACTTATCAACGAAGTGATTATATTTATATGCCACTTTCAACAAATGAACTTACAATATGGACAGACAACTAGAATGGGAAGATCCCCTTGTCTTCCAAACCCCAATAGAGGCCTTGATTTTGGACACAACACACAATCTATAGCAATAGACATGTGAGTTTTGTACAGAGTCTAATTATTAAATTATAAAATATCATAACATAAGTATACACATCTCATCAAATTTCTAAAGTTCATTTTGGCATGAAAATGAAACATTTTTTATTTTTTTTCATGAACATTGATTTTAAACACATATGTACAATAATGGCCATAAAGCAATTGTACCAAATCTGGATGTTTTGGACATGGTGTTTAGTTGCCACTAGATGATGTCACTTGCCACATATTCATTTTTAGGCAAGGGTTCATCTTATACCTAGATTTTAAGGTCTAGTCTAGGCCATGTGAATTTTGTTATTGAACAAATTGTTTGAACTTTCCCCACATCCCACTCATTGGAATTCTCATTCACTTCATATTGTTCATGGTTGAGACCTTCACTTGTCGTTATCAATTGATGCATTATTGCTTTGTGTTGCTTTTTTAAAAATTTGGATGCAAAACAATATCATTGCATTCCACATGTTCAATTTTTTCTCCCAAGCTATTGACCACAAACACTAAATGTTATAGGCATTATCAACCACAAAGACTAAGTTCTTTCAATCTCTATGGTCCTCTTATAGATCGTTAGAACTTTGTTTATGAATTTGTTTTCATGTGCTTTGAATTTGTCAAGTTTATGTTGATGCAACTTTGCTATTGAATGCATTTTTTGTTTAAAATCGTTGTTGTTTGCAATACACACACTAAGTTGCTTATAAAATCTTGGAACAATTTAAGGATTCCAACAAGTGTGTGAAAGGGGTGGCAAAAGACTTTTTGGGTTTTCCCACATTAGAGTGAAGAATCATTATATCCTTTCAACCAATTCAAGGAGCTTTCATAGTGAAGGTGTTATATTTAATTTTCCTACTTCCATTTTGTTTCTTTTTCACTAAACATGATTTTCATCATTATATAGAATGTAAAAGGTTACAAATTATTCCTAGTTTGTTGTTGCACTACTTTCTATAAGTTTGTGAACAACTTGAAATTAGGCTTCAATGTGTTGTCAAAGTTCGTCTTATTGTTTAGGTTTGGGCCTTTGTAATGCAATAGGTGATAAAAAAAACAAAATAAACAATGAATTGGAGTAGGCCATCCTTCTCAAAAATGATGGTTAACAAAGGAAAAGAGGAAGAAGGGACTTATGTGAAAGAAGGCCAAATATCACTACGAAAAAATGGGGTGAGTTACAAGTGGCCTTGTAATTAAATTTTTGAATTGTAAGATCATTTGCAACTCAACATATTTCTACATGCATGAATTTTATTAGATAAATCACATGAATTGCAAGGGATGTAACTCACCATATGTGAAACCGTATGCATATGCAACTTGTGCAACTCAATTATTACTATGTACAAACATCTATTATGCAGTTATAATCAATTAGTTTGCAACTATCATGGTGATGTCATGTTGATGTTATTTTTTATCAATCCAACAAAATCTAACACATGACATTATGGGGATTTTTGGGTTTTTTTTTTGAAATATTGATCTCCACCATCCATTATGATTATTCATTTTATATGGTCTTAGATTGTGATGTGGCATAGTCAAGAGTTGCCACATGGCATATTAATTGAAATTTGACAAAATAAAATAAAATAAAATAATTTTTAATAGCTAGGTAGGTTCATACACAAGCATAGGTAGGTAGGTCCTACCTATAAGGCTACATTACATACCTAGGTAGGCATGTAGGTAGGAAGGTAGAAGGGTAGGTGAGTTAAATAGTAACCATGTAAATATTCTCATTTCATTTTATGTTTTGTCTTTAAGGGTGAGTTTTAAAAAGTTCATCTCAAATTGACACATGTATTTTAATGTGAACAAACAACATATTGAATTGCAATTAGGAAAAAAAATCCACCTTATTTGTGTTTTTTTTTAATTTTATAAATTGGAAAATTAAATGGGTAATTATCTATAAATTATATATGTGAATTAATTAACAATAATTAATTATCTGAAATAATTATCTGAATTAATCAATTTAATTCAAATAATTAGTTAGCTGATTATCAGATAAGTAATGATTTGAATTTACATAAAATCAAATAATGTATTATTCTGATTTTCAAAATTATTTATTTGGATTATCTGATAGTCAATTATTTGAAATAATGATTTGAGCTAATTATTTGAATTCAGATAATTAGCTAGTTAATTCATTTAGATAATTCATTTTCATATATTTAACTCAAATAAATAAAATAATTGAATAAGTAACTAACAAATTCATTGAATTAATCAATATCATTCATATAGTTTGTTAGTTAATTATTTGACTTATATTAATTAACCATTTATTTTCTACATTTCAATTTTTTAAATAATTAAATTTAAATTTCACTAATGAAAAAATGATCTAAATTAGACTAATTAATTCAGATTTATAGTTCAATTTATAGTATTATTTTTTACTTCATGATAATTAATTAAATTAAATATTAATTACTAGTTAATAATTAATAATTTTTTTAATTTTTAAAATTAAGGATTAAATATGAATTTGGGTAAAAGACTTAGTTATCAAATAATTAATTGTATAAACTAATCAATGTAATTCATTTAATTTGTTAATTGGTTAGTTATATAATTAATTATCTGAATTTTTGAATTGATGATTACTTAATTGAACTAAATATTACTATTAATCAATCTAATTTTTTAATTAGTTATTTAATTCAATTAGAAATTATTTTTTGAATTAAATTGATTAATATATATTAATTATTAATTAATATATAATAAATTATTAATTTATTGAAAAATTAATTCATTATTAAATATTAAAGATCAAATATTACTATTTTTAGTTATTAATTTATTAATAATTGAACAATAGTCACAAAATAATGGAAAAGTAATACTTCTATAATGACAACATAGTGGTAACGTAATGGCACAACTAATTGTATCAATGGGAATCATGGTTGACAACTAATTGCAATGTTGTATGTAATGTGTGATGGAAATGTGCATATGTGGCATGATTGTATGTGTCAACATTGTACATTAGTTGCAACATAGTTGTTGATTAAGTGTTACATTTACACTAGTTGTAATGTAGCTGCCACATGTAACTAAAATGCAACTTGCCAAAAAGTCAAACATGATTAACTATGTCCTTATATATGTACAATGCATACATTACATCATATAGGTGTCCCATTTGCAATTAAGTTGCAATTGTAATACAACTCTTTTATTTTTTGACATGGAATTTTATTTATTAATTTGCTCATATTTTAATGCTTTAATTTTAGTGAAGTTGTATATTAGTTCTTTGCGAGCTTTAGTTGTAGGATAATGTGATTCCAACAGACAAGATTTCTCATAGTGAATGTTATTATAGTGAAAAACAACTTGTTGATCTACAAACAACATAAATACAATGTGTGATTTTTCAAACTAAATTCATCATGGACAAATAAGACTAACAAAGTTTAGTAATATCAATTTCTAGTGCTATCTACAAAGCACTTCAATTTTCTCTAGGTCCTTACAATAAAAAAGGTGTGATGAAGAAGGTTCTAAAAAATAACAAAGTTTTTGCAAACATCCCAAATTATGTATTGCGCCCAAGTTAACCTTTGCACAATAGGAAATGTTTATAGTGATTAACATATTAATGGTTGAAATTACACAAGCCAACTCCAATGCCAAGCTTGCATCACAACAATGTTCACTCATAGCAACTATTAGTGTAGATCCAACCTCATCAAATTGAAACATTATTAGAACGTTGAGAGTGCACCATTGTAATGTATGCTACACATTGCATTGACACTCAACTTCATTTCTTGTTAGTTCAATATTATGAACATTATCTTTTAGACAGAAAAAAAGATTGTGATGGGCATTAAAAAGTCACATCAGTCCTAATAAGAAGGATGTTATAAGAAATTGCATAGATGTAAGATTCTCTGATGAAAAGCTCACTCATTACTTGCTAGAAACACAAATAAAACTTTCTCCATTGCACTATAATAATACAATTCACATTTGCATTAGTTGTGACATGCATTCATTATACATGTTGCATGATCATAAGGTTTTAAAAGGGATTTGTATGATTGTGACTAAATGATCAAATCACTTGTCATGGTCCCCATGTATTTTTAAAAAGTTTGTTTTGTCCTTTAGAACACACTCCTTAAGTTGTCAACAAATATCATAGATATATACATAATGTGAAAGTTCTAAAATTATATAGGTACCATAAGCATGGGGTATGACTTGCGGATGATTTTGACAAGTGGAAAGGACATGAGGAAAAAATTGGTTGTCCTCAACCCAAAGACTTGAAAGGTGAGTAAACATTGGATGAACAGTGAATGCACAATGTTCATCTCGGATTTGGCATGTGCAACTACATGAAAAAATGTGTCATTTTAATTTTTGTTGTGTAATTGGGGAAGCATGGGACCACACTAATGTAGTGTACAATTACATTGTACTAAATATTGCAAGAATATTATGTACTTTTTACTAAAAAAAGGCACTTGTGGTTTGCAAATCCATTTTTCAAAGTCACATATAAATTCATGTGTGCTCTTAAAGGTCTTTGGAATAATTCTATGTGGTCTTATATTGCAATAATGCACAATAATGTCATGTTGGTGGTGCAAACCCACTTTTTGCAAGGTTTTTATGGACTTTCATCCAATAACATCGAGATTGTGGTGAACTATTGGGTTTTGTGAAAAAAAATATGGATGGATTGTTTGGGTGTGTTGTTTTTGAAATTCATGGATCAAGATGGAGTTTTCAAGAAAATTGGTGGACTATTAAGTGAAATGTTTGAACAATTTGTGGATTGTTAGGTGTTGTAATGCACTATGTAGGATTGTTGTGTGAGTTGTTATGGAAAATTGTGGATTTGCAAGTGTTTTTTAAGGAAATTGGTGTTTTGTTAGGTGAGATGCATGGAAAATTTGTGAATTGTTAGGTGATGTTAAGCATTGTACAAGGTTGTTGGATGAGTTATTATGAAAATTTATGGATTTGTAAGTGTTTTAAGGAAATTGATGAATTGTTAGGTAAATTGTTACAAACTTTTACAAATTGTTAGGTGTTTTTATGAATTGTGCAAGATTGTGGGTTATTTGTTATGGAAATATATGGGTTTGCAAGTGTTTTTAAGGCAATTGGTAAATTTTTAAGTGAGTTGGTACAAAATTTTGTGGATTGTTAAATGTTTTTATGAATTGTGCAAGATTGTTGGGTGAGGTGTCATGGAATTTTATGGGTTTGTAGGTGTTTTGAAGGTAATTGGTGGACTATTAAGTGTGTTAATACAAAATTTTGTGACTACTAGGTGTTGTTATGAAAATAGAACAACTATTTGGTGTTGTTATGAGTATTTACATGGAATAAGTTGTTATGTGTTGTAATGGATTATTATGTGTCTTAACATAATATAATTTTCTTGCAAGATTCAAAGATGCACCCATATGCATTCATAATTGAAAGGGGATTTTGGAAGTCTATGACCATTTTTTATCAAGGCAATGAAAGAGCATAACACATGCCACTGCATCTACCACATCCAGATGGATGAGCTTCACATTGCCTTGAATAATATAAGGATTGCCTCAAAGCTCCACAACAAAACTACCTACAACTACCAACACAAGGTTATATATTTTTTGATGCCTACCATATATGTGGTGCATTTTTAAAACATTAAACAATGTTAACTAACTTGTGGGAGGCAATTCATGTATGTTCAAAAAATGACATGCACAAATGGCATGCAAAGAGATGCCTTTTGGGTTAATCTGAACTTTATGTGGGGTGAACATTTTCCCATTATGTCCAATGGAAAACAATGGGTTTGGTCTATTGTTAGTTTATAAGTGGAAAAGGTTTGCATTTGAAAGCACCACATCCCGATCTAGTAAGTAGTTAAGAAATTTGATATTGATTTACAAATAAGCAATATCTAACGAGTTGGGTGCATTGATTACATGAAACCTAAGTTGAAACAATATATTAGGCATAATTTTGAAGTTTGATGGTAGGAAAAAATAATTTAAATTTGTATAAAATCCATTTCTATTGGCATTGCAATCTTCATAATTGATTTTGTTGAAAATTATAATTTTGAAGTCCAAAATGAAGTTTAATTGATGCAAATTGGCATAGTTATCATATCAATATTCTTCTCCATATTACTTTTCAGGCATAAGCCCAATGCATATCCTTATGATGAAGATTTTGGTTTACTTACTAAATATCATTTTAATGTTTCTGATGACAAAAGGCACGACTCAAAATTTGTTCAACATTATTTTAAACTATAGTGGGATTACATGGTTGAAGGTGGGTATGTTTCACAATGGCATGTTGTTTGGTTAGATGGTTGCACAAGCTAGTTTAAAAGTTCAAAAGCTTGATTTTTTTGTAAGTACTTTAATCTAAGTAGTATTTGTAAGATGTTTTGGTCTTTCTTTGGAAATCAACATGATAAGGGTTCACATGATGGGACAAGGGTTAATATCAAAATGTTTTTGCAAGAAGAGCAATTGAACGTTCATGTTGTAAAACTATAAAACATTAAAGATGTAATATGAAATTTTTGCATAAACAATTATATTACAAACGTTAAACATCTTATTTTAGCATTCAAAAGCCCTTGAAATGGGTATTTTGGCATGTGAAATCTAAAGATGTTCATAATAACCCATCTTTCAATTATGATTGTATAAAATGGATAATGCAATTACATTTTATTTGTGCAACAAACAAACATAACAAAACCTAGTTTCAGTGGTCAAGGATCTTGCATGCTCTTATTATTGTTGTTCCATATTATAAATTTGAAGATTAAGAGAACATCCAATGGATGGGAAAATGGTCTCCTAGGCAATTACAACTAGCTAACATCATATTCATACAAGAGGCCATGTTCATTGACTATAGTGGAAAGTTTGATTACATTGTTGATTGTGGTGCACTAGCTACAACCTTGGATGTTGGTGATAATTTTGTAGTGAATGCAAAGGTTGGTAATTCAAGAGGATAGGACTTGTGGATTGTTCTTTGCATAAGACCTTTAAACTAGGTTAAGAAGGCTTTCAATGACAAGTGGGGGACATCTTTTGAGGTGGGAGATGAAATGGTTACAAGCTTGTATTACAAAAAATGGGGTACAAGTGAACACATTTATGTTCTTCTAAAAGACTCCCATTTGGTTTTCATGCATTCATATTTTGTGTGTGGTATGCGACTTTTGTTGCCACCAAAACATTATCAAGTTGTAAATGGAAATGACCGTGTTTATGAATTAATGAAGACACATTATTTGCCATCAAATTTTTTCTTGCATCTTTGGATAATGACTAATTGCCCCATTGATGTGCCAATTAGTAAGGTAATTGAGTAGGGTCATTATAATGAAATAACAAGTCTTGCATGGAATGCCTCATGTTTAGTTTTGGCTTCTTATAGTTGGGATAAATGTGTGTGGACATATGAGGTGCTACCATGCCATGTGAACTTGAAGAATTGTGATTAGGTAGATGTCTGATTCTTAAAGTTTAGGTAAAAGCATGGTTAGGTGACTCATTTTAAACAAAAATTGAAAGCTCCACATCTTACACTAGCTACAATTCCTACATTATTATCCCATATGCTTTTGGTCACAATATTAGTAGGAAGTTTTATAAATATCCCTCGACATGTGATTGGTAAAAAAACATGTCAAAGTTTGGATATTTCCATGTGAAATGGAAAAAATTAATAAAAGTGATGAACATCAAAATATTTTAAATTTCAAAAAATGAAAATTTCTTGTATATGGAAAGTTTTGATGCATTTTACTCTTAGATTACTAATTTTATGGCAACATATTTTAATTTTTATTGTTGAAACTATTGTATCATACATTAAATCCACATTTTTCAAATTTTTGTGTGACAAACATAGTGTTATCATTTCGAAAATCCATTATGAATCCTACTTTTTTTTAGAATTCATCCATAATTTTAAATATGATTCCCAATAAAAATTCTATTATATTAACATGGATAATTTTTAAAATGACAATGTTAATGTCCAATATGACTTTACATTTTAACTTCATTTATAATGCAAAAAAACTATAATTGTGACAATTTGAATTGTGTCCACCCAACTATGCTTTCACCCAATTCCATTGTTACACCCACAACAAATGTAGAATGACTTCTTGATTATGTCAAATAGATGTTTAATTGTCTTCTTCTTGTATGTGGGTTAATTTGTTCTAGAACTAATGATGTGTTAAAATTTTGTGGCGTGTTTCTTGTAGATGGTTTTTTCAACTTTTAAAAGTGGTGACCAAGGAACTTGGCCATGTGCAAATGGAGATTTAAGGCCTAGCAAAGCAATATGATGGAGTCCTCCACATTGTTACAAATCTTTTCTCATGATGTGCATGCTTTTGATTTTTTATTGCTACACTTACAAACATGTTTAATAGATAGCTCGTCAAAGAGATGTGCAACTTAATAAGCTAGATTTTTGCATGAAGACTTCATAATTGTGTTATGTTTAATCTTTAATGATGTTAAAACTTGAACATGAAACCAAACTTCTTGTTTTTTGTGAAGTGCCAATAAGCTAAAATTGAAGCAAGTTATCATATGTGTCGCAACCCTACTTTGAGAAAGTGTCAGGATGAAACTCACACTCTCGAAATGGAGACTTGGGAGTCCTCCGAGACTCCCGAAACTTCAGAGTTCAATTGTAGGGGTCAAAACACCTCACATTGGGGTGTTCTTTGTATCATTGGAAAGCTATCGAAGTGTAGATGTCGAAAATGGGCTTACATGGGCCATTTGGACATTTGCAGCACAAGTTATGGCAAAAAAAGGGCTGAGAATCAAACTGGCAGTTTGACTCCCAACCACTAAAAGTCGGTAATCGACCCAACCTTGGTGCGTGCAGGTGGAGTGCAACACACCGTTGGAAAGCTCTTGAGAAGATCTACAAGTTTTCTTTAGACCTCATCCCAATCAAAGGTCTGAGCAAAGAATTATGAATGTTGTATAAGTAAACCTAAAAACAAACATGGGTTTGAATGTAAGCATTCATCTTCATTATGGATGAATGATTTTTCCCATTCATCTAATGTATGGATAAAAATAAATTGAATTTACATGTTTTTAATAAATTGAATTTCCATCAAAATTATGAATGAAAATTTTATTTTATCGTTAAATTTTAATTGATGATTTTTTCTCATAATTTTAATGAACTAGAGCTTCATAAAACACATTCTATATGATACAACACTTGTTGAATAATATAATGTAAATTATATTATACATGTATTTCATGGCTATGGTTTAAAATGTCATTATTTTTAATATGTCTTAACTATATTATCGTTATTATGCTAACATCCACCCCCATGGTCATTGTTTTTATATATATAGTTGGCAAACTAACCTAATGTCAATGATGATAATGGAGGTTTTTTTTCCCCCTCTCCAAAGGTGTCATAATTTCCTTCAAACTTATTTATAAGTGTTGTTGATGACAATGGGGATTTATTTTTCATGCTTCTTGGGGGGTGTCACAACTTTTTTCAAATCTAACTAGTGTTGTTGATAATGATGGGTTTTGAACGTTTTAGAATATTTTTAAACTACTTATTATCATAGATGACAATGGGGTGTTTTTAATAATTATTTATTTTCAAGGTGCTTTAGTTTTCCAAAAATACCTATATAATGTTATTGACAACATGGGAAGAGGGGG
>Ga0209611_10001647_pt1 | contig 38530 bp, 27 predicted proteins | sample S1TSphgellanicum_3_FD_187693 | JGI IMG/M metagenome (GOLD analysis project Ga0209611, IMG submission 187693) | Host-associated microbial communities from peat moss isolated from Minnesota, USA - S1T2_Fc - Sphagnum magellanicum MG (SPAdes) (version 2) | ecosystem: Host-associated > Plants > Peat...
AAAACCTTTGATAAAATTGTTTAATATTCAACAACATTGTAAGTTTAAACCAATGTTGTGTGAGTATGTTGTTTTTTATATGTCATGGGGTATATATATATATATATATATATATATATATATATACCCATTGGATAAAGATATACTAAAACTCAAAATTTTCTATCAAATTAGGGTTCAAATGTAAAACATTTTTTTAAAAATAGATGGGTAGGGTCCAACTACCGCTTATTATATATCTCTTTAAAAATGAGTATTTTAAATTTTTATTCAATTAAAAATGAAGAAAATGTCCACATGTTGAATTTTTTTTAAAAATTTGAAGGTCAAATCCAATGTCAAAATGCAAAAATCAAAGCATTTGATTCATCCTTGTTACAAATATACCTACATAATAACATATATTTTGGTTGTCAATATTTTTTCTTGGCACCTCATTTAATTATATTACATATGGTTAGTTATTGTCTTTTTACCTATATGGTTGGGCCAAAGGAAAAGAACTACATTTTCACATATAAACTTTATTTTGAGTACCCTTTCCACCAAAATCTTGACTTCTGTTTCTAGTGAATGAATAGTCATCGAAGTTCTCCTCTCTTCAAACAAGGCTTTGGAAAAACCCAACAATAATAATTGGTATTTTAAGTTTCAATTTTTTTAAAATATTTTTTGTGATGGGCCAATCAAAATGGTTCATTGCAAAATCAAATAAAAAAAGAAACCAAATGAAAGTTGGTTTAAGGTTTTGGCAAATTATCTAAATTAGAAATTCATGGGTCGCATATTTCAATTCTTGTTCCAATAATCAATGACAAAAAAATTATTGTCTAAAGTTTTTTCATTTGGTTTATTGCAAAGCATTGTTGACACAAAAATGTTTGTTTTGGGGTTATGAATTTAAATGAACATGAAACATGCATGATTGGACTCTTTTCAAACTTACAAAAGTTGAGGAAGATTGCAAAAAAAATAAAAATTACCATATAACTAATTAAGGCTTTTGCATATCCAATGTGACCTTGGGTGTATTGCCCATTCAAAGTATGTGCAAATGGATTGGAACCATATAAATATAATTAGAATTTTATTCAAAGTTCAACTTAAACGTGAATGAGCTTGAGGAAATTTGAAGGGGAAATAATGAATTATTATGAAGAGGGCACATGTACCATGGTGACACATGGCTATTATACAATGAATGGTTTCTTCAACATTAGATTGAACATAACTCTATCTAGAAAGGACATGTTTCAAAACTTTTTAGTGTGACTTATTATAACCATATAAAGAACTCAAATTCATCAAAAACATGTAAAGCTTTATTAAGAAACACATTGTAGATTAGGGAAATGTATAAAGGAGTAAAATAATAAAAAAAGGGAGAAGTGATAGGATGTCAAGTTGGCTCAAAGTAGTCATGAAAATCTCTCCGTGTCCATAATCGATCGCCTGTGGAAGGTTAATCATCTTTATATGTAAAAAACCAATGGTTTGCAATAAATCAGTTGTGGTGATGGGAGGTGTGTCTTGAAGGGGTGGAAGTCAAAAAGTAGTTAAGCCTATGGCTACCGCCTAACTTAAGATGGAAGACGTTTGCATCTTTTATAATGTGATTGAAACTTTTTGATGAAGAAAAATGACTAAGGTAAAAAGATGAAGGCTTTCTATCCCCTTTAAACTCCAAATGGTATTGGCACAGTCATGTAAAAACACATCGACATGTTTGTGTAAAAAACCAAATATTTGAATTCCTAAAGGGAGGAATTGATCAATGGGGTGTTGGTTGCGATAGTTCCTTTTCTTGGCTTGAGTTGCATCGGGGGCGATAAATCCTTGAGTTGCACAAGATTGGGGAAGTAAATCCGCTCATGTTGGGTTAGCAATGACTATGTTGGTTAAGATGCGAATGTCGCTTTTGGTAAACACAATGTTGACTCTTTGACAAGAGGAGTTGAATGTGGTTGAAAGAAACACATGTAATTATTCTCGTCCCATGTCAAAACTAGCATCTCACGCAATGGCGGCAAAGGTGTTGCAAATTGCATCATGGGTTCTAGTGTGTTCGTTGCCATGAACACAATGTAAGAAATGGATACCCATAGGGTCAATGGGATGCGTGCACACACATCAAGGGATGCCTACAATTGAAGGATGGGGTAATCCAAGTTGCCTACAAAATGTTATGCAAAAAAATGGGGAAGATAATTGAAAGGTTTGGAAGACTAATCGAGTTATAAGCCCAATGCCTACCCTTGGGCTAGAACATGATAAAATTTGGGCACAATGGGCTTCAAATGTCCCGTCAGAGAGCATGCTAGAAAAAGGTATGATGGTGCAAATGATCCGAAATGGAATCTTGAAGTTAAACCATTTATTGTTCAATGAATTGTTCAAATGGAAAAAGACATGCATGAGCTAAGGGTAGAAGATCACATGCCACCTTGAGGTGTTGCTAGAAAGGAAATGTGTTGTTATCGACTAATGCTAAGGCTTCAAAAAAGAAAAGGTTGATCAACCATAAACCTAACAACTATGATTAAAACAACAAAGGCCCCACTCCCAAAATAGGTTGGTGACATGATGGTGGATGTCGATATGGGTTTAACGCCACCGAAGGTTATTGGGAAGGAAACTTGTTTACAAGCAAAAGGTTTTTCTGGGCTATCAAAGGATCCTGGACCCAAAAGGCATCCAAACATTTTATGGAAGGTTTAGTCAAAGGAAATAAAGGATTTTATGAAGGTGGAAGATGGAGGTGTGTATTGTAAAAAATACGATGGATGTTGCACAAAACAATGAGTTAGAATTCCAAAGGCCACTTGAACATCACCCATTCTAGGGAAAAGGTCCACATGTTGAACATCCTTTTACATGGCATCTTTCATGAAGGATGATGTGAAAGTTAAGGTGCCCAATGGAACCCCCAAGATTTTAATTCCTTCTGATGTAGTGGTAAATTGGGATGAGGTGTTGAAATATGGTGGTAGGCCACAGGGTGACCATGCAACACATTTTTTTAATTGGATAAAAAGACCTATCGCACAAAGTTCGGTTTGGAAATGTTCATAAGCAGATGATATAATTGAAGGGGGACTTATGATGTGAGTGTCATTTGCAATGGATGGAAATAGACAAGAGGGGAAATGAGTAGTTATAGAACATAAAACCTTAAAATGGGCTAAAGTGAATAATGCCCCTCCCAAAGGATCACTTTGATGAATCTCCATGGCAAATGGGATGATTGTGACATCACCTTCATGATTATGAAGATTATAAAACAAAGGTGATTCAAATGCATAGAATGCACAAACAAAGGGGATGAGTTGTATGATGTCTACACTTACTGCATGAAGTTCTTGAAATATGACCATTTTTAACACTCAATTAAAGGCGTTTGCCACGTCCAGTTGAAAAACAACCTAGTCGGGGTGAAGGTCCAAGGTGCACATAATGCCATGAATTGTTGCTTCACAACCACCTTTAGTTGCAACTCTAAATTGGTGTGGGGAAAACGTGTTACAAAAGTTTCATGAAATTAAAAACATAAAACGTAGCTTATCAGTCAATACAATGTTTCCCTCATTGTAATGGGACGAATTCCACCTAAAGGCATGGTCATGGCTAAAAGGTGGGCCATTCCAAGGATGCATGCAATTTGGGGTGGAATGTGACCCTGTGCAATATGAAAACAAAGTTGGAACAATTGAGGAAATCCACTCACTAAATTTTCAGAGTGAAAATAATCCCAAAAGTGTTCAAAAACCATCCCAGAATGACTAGTTGGCAACAAATGTGGCATGCATTGGAACGCCAATTTGAAGGGATCAGAAAAAAAAACTTGAGGTCCTGGTTTGGCTCATAATCTTCAAGGAAAAAATGGAAGTAACCATTTGATTTGGGGTGTAGTGTGGTGAGAGTTGAAGTGGTGTTGAAAGAGATGGGTGCGGGAAAAAATGGTGCCATAACACGAATTGCTTGAAAGTATTCCTCTACATGGCCAAAGGTTAAACTACGAAGCAAGTGTTTGTGAATTGGAAGATCATGTTGGGGAAAAGGGATTGAATTCAAACTAGCCAACAAAGCTTGGGCTTGTGAAAAAAACTTTTCTTGCAAGTTTTCCCAATAGCCTGCTAAAAAACACTTGAATCAAATCCACATTTCCCTATGCTCTATTGCCCCACCACCACCACAAGGCGGTAAAGTGAGATAGCATTGAGGTAGGAAGATGAATAAATGCTAAGTTGCCACATTGTATAAGTCTTACATTAATTTATCCAATGGAAAACAAAATGCCACTTGTACATCACGTCGTAGAACAATGGGGATGTAGTTATACAAACAAGGACATCAAAGGCTTAAATAAAAGGACCCGAAAACATCCAATGTTAAAACCCAAGTTTAAGGTGATGCAAATGGAGTGGGAGTAAGGGAAGGTATTGGGCTACGATGATCACAAAGGTTTGGATTGGATGAATTAAATGTCTGACAAAAACGTTAATGATGAGCGAACCCTCAACTAATAAATTGGCACCCACATGTGGGGCACAAGACTTTAGGTGGAAGTTGAGGGCATGTTGAAAAAATGGGGGTAGGTTTAGGGGGTATGATCTTGGCCAACTGTAAGGACCAATAGAGTGGGAAAGGGAAAATGTCCTAACTATGCATGATCGAAGGGGTTTGGGAATTCACATGAAGGGTGAGGGACTAGTAAGGGGCATTAGTAGGTGGTGTATTTTTTGTTAGAATCGAAAGGGTAATTAATGGGTGGTTTGTGGTTTGTGGTTTGCATGGGATGAGGTGGAGGATAAGTTGGTGGTGGCACATGATGAAGTGAATGGGCAATGGGATTACAAGGTTCGATGAGACGTGATGAGTTGGGGGACATGAGACATTTGGTGCCCATGAAGTAGGAGGTTTATTATGAACATGGGCCCCATTTTCTAAAAACTACTTACCGCTACAAGGCAATTCGAAATCTACAAAGTTAATCACACAATATTAAATAAAATGAAAAAAAGGGTAAGAATTTTTTTAAAGAATCCTTTGCTAGGGCATTATGCCAAGGTCAAACCCTTGTAATCAACATAGATAGTGAATAATTTCTCCTTGTAAACAAGTTCATTTTTCATGTTTGTGATGTAGTCAAGTCCAATCACAACTACAAAAACTTTTTCCCATTCCATGACTACATTTTCAAAGTATTTTTCATAATCAACCACATTTAATGAAACAACATGTTTGCTTTTTTTTGGCCTAAACTAGGGATTTTTTTTTTTGATGTTCTCAATTTAGCTTTCTAGGTTTTCTAATAGGTTTTAATCCAATCATAGATCTTTGTGCTTGAAAGTTTTGCCTTTGATTTTGATAGATTATTTCTTGAATGTTTTCAAAATTGAACTATCATTACCGATTGAAAAAAAAATCTCTTTCAATTATCCAACATGTATAACTACTTAAATTGAATTTTAATAATAAAAATTATAGGGTGAATAAACTTAAATACATACGATCAGCTTGATAGATAGGTGGCTTATTGGAGTTTCCAACACAAAGAATAACATTAAATTTGAATTTTTTCCACCAAGTTTTATCAGATCAAAACAATCTACTAGTGGGGACATTATTAGATTTGAAAACACTAAAATAGAAATTATTCGTTGAAAAATTGAAAGAAAAATGATTTATTATTAAATAAGCTTAGCAAAAACCTACTACATGAAATAACACCATATTCAAGTCTATTATGGGCAACTTATGTTTAACTAAATGACTTTAGTAGTTAATATTACTAATGTTGGAAATAAGGTATAAACAACTATTAGGTTATAACCTCAAGATATTGTGATTTACAATACTTTGTTATTGTAGATAATGTCATATTACAACAAACAACACTCAAATTTGATCTATTATAGTTAAGTTATATGTAGGTAAGTGATTCCAATGTAATAAAAGACTATTAGCATTGGAATTAGGCAATATATGATAGTTGATTAGTAAAAATTTAAAATCATAATTTATAATAGTTAGGTAATCCTAGTAGGAACCTACTACAACTAACAACATTAAAAACATAACTAATAGGATCATACTAGAATCAAGTAAATGATTCTAGTGGCATTGTGTTTCCAATTACATTGCATAATAATGCATATCCTTGCCATCTTAGGACTATAACATTACTTTAAAAAATCATTTCAACACAAAAACAATTAAACACAAAAATTGTAGTAATGTAGTGCAATGTTTTCACACAAAACACCATTATATTATTTTAAACCAATATTGTCCAAGCTACTAAACTCCATAATATCTTAGTACTATTTATCTTTGTCCCTACTCATGTTTCTACATTTACACACCATATTAAAAAACAACCACTTAAGTAGTTTGAACTCTTTGGGAATCATTTTTCACCTTTTACAAATTAAAGTGAGAATTGTGCATTCAATAACAACCTAAAGATCCTTTTCACGTTGCATCTTATTATAGTGGTTAAATTTCAACTACCAATTTATATTTAAATAAACTGCTAGTTAAAATAGTGAAGGTAGTGACTTCCTTTGAAACAAAAGAATCATTGGCATTTTAACCATTCCTACCTACTATTGATAATTTTGAATTGTTAACCTACCAAAATAACCAATAAATCTTTTTTTTTTTCCTTTAACATCAATTTCAAAAATGGTCACACAATTTACCATTTGCCATGTTTTTGAAATAATCAATTTGTTTCGAATTTGAATGACATTTTTTATTTTCAAAGGAACATGCAAAATGAACCTATTTTGTTTATTAGAAAATTGATAACCATCATTGTAGGTCTAAGGTAGCTAATCATCACCATACATGTATGCCATGATTGTTAAATATTTCCAACAAGCAATTTCAATAGGAATATATCACCATTTCATTCCCTAAAAAAAAAATGTACTAACACCATTTATATTCAAAGTTCTCACTTGAACATGATAAATTGTCGTTTTCAATGCATAATCACCTAAACCAATAGATAATCTACCATGCCACATTAGGTAGAAAATGCATGTGTGGAGCACTTATTTGTTCTCAAATTTTAACTATTTGAATTAAGATATTATACTTATGTGATGAAATTGTTTAAGCATATGACATTCTACCTTGTTCATCGCCCATTTTCAAACATGTCATCTTTATAGGCTTGCCATATTTCCTCACATGCATATCATTGGGCATAATGTCATTTACTAAAAGACCATTCCATAGTCCATACACATTTCCATAGTTCAAAAAACTTTGCTACTCATGATATATGACATCACATTCTTAATTCACTCCTAGTAAATACACATGTCCAATTCTAGTTTGCTCGTTATATGCAAAAATTTCAATCTTGTACACCAAAATTGATTTTACAATTTCATTTGCATTAAATACTTGTACGAATAAAGGTTTTAATAATATTATCACAAATAACATTTTAAGAACAATAACTTGAATTTTATTTTTAAAAACTTGGTTAATTGCCTCCATAATCAATTGCCCCTAGGAGGCATTTAAACATCACATGTGTTGATTGTGTCTTATCTTGAGATTACAAGGTCAAACCAATTTTGAAATGACTTGTGGCATGTGGATCATATACATTTGCCATTTGTTATGTCAATTAATGTTAGGGGACCATACTAAATGAAAATTACTTCATGTTTTCTCCAAATTGCAAACCCTTTTAACATGGTTAAAACCTTATCATTTGCAATTTTAAACATCAAGCCATTCTAGATAATGACAATTTTTTTTAAAAAATTTGTGAAAAATTATCCTTTTATGTCTATTGTGAACTTCCATAAATATTTAGTGGTCAAGCCACCCCCCAAATAATTAAAACATGGGAACAACTATAACCTTACTTTCAAAATCATTTTAAATTCATTACCACTTGCCTTTACAATAATTCTAATGATGATGATTTCATCAAAGCTAATTTAGGTGGGATGGGGTATAGTTGCAGGTCATACAAAAAGACAATTCCAAACTACAAATTTATTAGAGGTCGATTCCAAATCAAAAAAAATTTAAATAAACATTTTACAAGATGTAATGTTTCAAAATGTCATTATGGATCCTAAGATATCGAAAGAGAAACAAATTTTTTAAAAAAATTCAATGTATTTTGGAATCTTTGTGTCTATCCAATTTCATACACATGTTTACATGTAATTTCATACAAATGTGAATATGTGTTATTGCATTTGAATATATGTTATTTCATTTGCATGTATTGAAAATTATTTCAAAAGATTAACATGTTTTTTTTTCTTTGAAATTAACTAATTTTCAATAAAATTTTCTCCTTTAAATACCTGATTCAAGGATTTAATCCCCACTTGCTTAGCTGATTTAATATATATCCACCCTAATTGTTTTCAAAATTTCAATGAATTAAAAACAAGGGTGACTAACATTTGGATGATAATTGGGCGATATTTTGTATAATTTGAATCCTATATATATCTGAAAATAAGAATTTTTTCAAATGTAAACCCTTTTTTTTTTTTTTTTCATTTCATCATCAATGGTAGTGCGTAGCAACATGGAGCCCAAGTAAAATAATAAAGTGGAAGTCCACAATCATAGAGGGAAATTGTGACAAATTGAAAATTCAGCGTCAAAAGTTCAACTAGGTATCTAATAAAACATTGTTTTCATATCTTGATGTTTTACTTATATAAAATCCATTACAAATTTTTTAATCACTATGAAAATTCAACATTATTATTAAAAGTGTACTTAAATACAATTGATGGCTTCCAAAATTACGATTGTGGTATCCATTTTGGTACACAACACCTATGCCATGTAATAATCATGTGTAAATTGGCTTGTGTATCTTTTACAACTTTTTAAATTGTTCAATAGAATTATCCATAAAGTCTCGCAATAAGGGGCCAAGAATGGCTAGAACAGGGCATCAAACATGTAACTAGGAATGAAAATTTTACAAAACGAAATGAAACGAAATAATTGGGACTCAAATTAGTTTTTCCACCAAAATTGGTGATAAATTGAGTTTCATCATGTCTTTCCTTTTGCCTAAGTGCCTCCACTACTAAGTATATCGTCATTGTTCCTATTTGTACAACTACTATAATTATCGTATTTCACTTGGACTTTGCGTTGCTACACACTACTAGTGAAGATAAACCTCTACTCACATTTGGAGGAATTTTACAATAATATTATAATAAACGAAAAAAAGATTTCTCAAATTTTTCAAGATAAAATATGTTTTTTTTCTTTTACAATATACGAATAAAAATGAAAAGAAAGATTATGAGTGTTGTCAAAAAAATAATATAGCAAGCTTCCAATAGAAAGAAATAAAGAAATTTCAAAAGATGCATGCAACAAAAAATTTAAAATATGAAATCCAAAAAGTTCCAACCATGTAAGAGCTCGTTATATTAAGATGTCATTTTAGGTAGTTATATAACAAACTTTGAGTTAGAGTAATTAATTTTAGCATATTATGGAAAGGAACACAGTAAGACGAACTGGTTGAGCCCGGTAGGGTTCCAATTTTAACTCGGGCCTGTTCCCTAACACAATGGGGAGAGGCCAGTTCCGGAACGCAATTGGTGGAGGCCTGTTCCAGAACACAATTGGTGTTCACCACAGTTCATTCGTTCGCATGACGACAGTCGTCCCCACGATTAACGCTTCACGTCACAAGTGGGGGAAATACGTGAATCACAAGTGGAACCGGTAGATGACCATCTGTATGTCCACCTCACCGTCCACTTAGGTTTTTCCAGAACCGGGCAGCAGATTTCAAGTTCTCAACCGACTATGTCTGTACTAGGTACCTACTTGGTAGCTTCTAGAATGTGCCATTAGCTTCGGACACGAGAAGCTTAGCCTCGGAACGAAGCTCTGAACAAAGCGTCTCCGCCGCGCGCTCTTCACGGCGTTCCTGGACTAGCGCTTCCCCCGCGTGCAACGTTCCGGCCTCATTTCCCATCGCTCGCTCTTCGCTGCGGTGTTGATCGTTTGCTGCCGACGACGACGACTTGTGCACAAAATATTATTCTTGTCAATCCGTCGCCGAACTTATCACTTGGAGTAGTACTTATTTTTCTCCTTGTGTATTCTTTTTCTTGCGCTCTTCGTTTTCGGCGGAGTTTTTTTTTCTCCCGGCTCTTTCTTTGATTGCGAGAAGGTAGGTTTTCTTCGGCTTTTTCATATCGAAATCGCCAAGCGCTCAGTGGTCGTCGTCGTTACCAGGCATAATGGCTGATACTACACAGGTATGCTTTCCGTGATTTTTGAAGCCTATTGCCGAGGTTCAATTTGAAACCCCCGCTAGTGTGTTTTGTTTGCTTTTCTTTGTGTTTTCGTTTGTGATGTTTTGATAAGTTTGTTCTTTAGCCATTCTGGTTTCGTGTGCTTCTTCCTGAGGCTTTCTCCCGGGCTTGAAATAGTCTATTCTGATTTTGTATGCCTCCTCCCGAGGCTTTCCCCGGGCTTCAAATAGTCTCTTCTTGTAGCTATTTTCTCGAGGAGGCGATGACCGCGATTCCTGTGTAGGAAGCTTTAGAATTGCCATAGCAGATGAGGTTATGCTGTTGCGGGATCTCATCATTTTCTAGCGTGTAAAAGTTTCCAGGTTTTCCACCACTGTCTCCTTGGCGATTCCGTTTTGCTGCTGCCTTTCATCACGGGAATTCTGTGGAATGGTCTTTCCTTTCAAATCCATGAATACACATGCGTTCTTCTTAGTTTATCATTATCTGAGGATTGCTGATCTCTTGTGGCGTTCTTGCGGTCATGCGCTTTGCAAATCTGGAGGTTCTTAGTAACTGTGTTTTCCCTCTAACCTGGTGCAGGAGCCGAATCTGAAGTATCTGAGCTTGGTTCACGCACTTGCCCTTGAGGCATTGGGATGTTTAGGGGCGTTGTATTCTCTTGCCAAGGACAGTTCGGGACCGTTGAAACCAAGTGTTGATAACGTCGAAGGCACAGTCAAGACTGTGGTGGGTCCTGTATATCAAAAGATTGAGGGCAAGCCTTTGGAGCTACTGCAATTTTTGGACAGCAAGGTATGCTGTTTTTTTCAGAAACTTTGTCTTCTTGTTTAGATTTCTTGTTTGAGTGGCAATTACCAGTTGTAAGCAGATTTTAGTTCAGAAGTTGCCAGGAAATCTTTGAGAATTTCCAATCATAAGCAGATTGTAGTTTAGGCTTTCCAGCAAAGCTTTGAGATTGTTTGCTGTGGAGTGTGACCAATGTTCTATTTCTGTGAGGTGTAACATTCTTATCGTTGCAATGTCTTAAGAAGTGTTAATCTCATCCAGAAGGTGAGTGAGTTCTCTTGCTGTACCCTTTTTGCATGGGTTTCTTCTTCCCAGGGATTTTTTTTTTTCTTCTTGTGGTGAGGTTTCTTGATATGCTAAATTTTCCGTTGGCAGGTGGATGAAACGCTTGCACTTCTTAATGAAATGCTACCCCCACTTGTGAAAGAGAAATCATCCCAAGCATATGATGTGGCCAAGCAGGCACCAGATGCTGCAAGGGCTGTTGTTGCAGATGTGCAGAATCAAGGACTCTATGAAACAGCAGCTTCATACTACCAGAAATACGAGCCTGCTGCTGAGCAGCTGACATATAGCGCATGGCAGAAGTTACTCACAGTGCCACTGGTGCCTCAGGCTGTTCATCTTGCTGCTCCAGCTGCTAAACTTGGAGCTCAGAGTTACAACAATCTAGCAACTGTTTTGAAGGATAAGCAGTTGCCTCTTGCCGACTTCATTCCTTTGGTACCCATTGAAAGAATCAAGGAGGCTACAAGGACTGTTCCTGCACAGTAGGTTATTTATCCTACCTTTAACCTTTACAGATTCTAGTCACCTTCCAGGTGGCTTCTGATGATGGTTCACAAAGCTGTACAGGTTCTGTATCCTATGAAGAAGGCTTATTAGCAGTTGTGGGATATATTCCAATTCCAGGTTTTACTGAGTTCTGTAAGGAGAAGGGTTCTACATCAAAGGGTTGTATCACAGTCCTTGTTCAGTTTTTGCATAAGGGATGGTAGGGCCTTGTGGTTCTGTACATCAACATTGTGAACATTGTACAGAAGCTAATATGCATTTTCTCTGGTTGAAAAGTATCTTTCAATAATGGTGATAGGCCTATTACCCAACAGGTTCAGGCTTTTTGCTCAAAATTTAGCAATGTTTCTTATCTGTAGGGTCTCATATACATTCTTTGGAATGTAATGTCTCAGGTTTGGTAATGTCATATCATTTCCTCTTGCAGTGTAGTATGTTATATTCATTACAAATTTGCATTCATAATGTATGTCTGATGTTTGTATGTGTGTGTATGGTTCAAGATTGCTTATTCTTGAATGTATGATGGTTTTGTTCTTTTTAATCAGAAGCTGATGAACTCAGTGGGTAGTCATGGCAGCTTGTCACTGCCATTTGTGATGAAGGTGATGGTCTGTCACTTTGTGAGCGACTCTCATGAGTTTATGACTGCACTCATTGTCGTGTTACCTTTAATTGTTGTTGTGGAGATTTCTATGCAACTTCATCAATCAATTTGTTTTTTTGATCAGAAGTGATCCTTGCTACTGTGTAACAGAAAACGACTGATGTTTACATCTCTAACTTCACTAAATGATGGTTGCTTCATCTGAATTCATGACATTTAAGCTTTGGGGTTGGTGGACACAGAGCATGAATTGTTGATTTGGTATGACTGGCAGTGGACAGTGACTGAAGGGGGAGTCTACTATTTTGCTCGTTTCAATTCCCTTGAGGGATTATGCACACATGCCCTGAACTTGGCCAGAACCTGGTCTTGACAGTAGAGTATGGTGCAGTTGTTGCAATTGTGCACCTCCACCAATTGTACCAAGCCAGTTGATGCACTTGTCCTGGCTTCCATAGCACCAGCACCAGCCACAGTTTAGTCTTCCATTTCTAGTTCTAACCTGCATGGCCTGCACTTGGTATCCTCTAAGATCATAGCCTGACATTCAAGCATGGGAGAAAAACTAAAACTTGTTTCCTGATAATCCAGTTTGCCATATGCAATTTGATGATGAAGCCCCACCTGCCCATTGTAGACCCTGAGCTCCCAAAGCTTCAGAAATGGGGGGGGATCGCACCTGTCGCTGATGTTGTGTGTTAATTAGTCACTAAGATGGGTTGCCAAAAAAAATGAAGATTTTTATTGAAGACTTGACAAATTTCCAAGGAAATGATCCGCCAACCTAATGTAGCCAAATTGTAATTCTACCACTAGATAATCACTATAGATGCAAAATGTGTATGCTGGACCCTTTTAGACTTCTTCTCAAATATAGTAATTCTGAGATGTTCAAATCGAGGCTGTCAGATCCAATTTTTGAAATAATTTGAACATGTTTGCAAACACTGCCTATTATTAGTTACAGGTACAAGGAGTTCCAAGGACATGGTGGTTGAGTCTGAAGAAGTTGAATTGAAGACTTACTTGAGAGGAACATGTATTATTTCTCACACTTTTGACTTGCACATTGAAGTGTACTGTAAAGCCCTTGGGGGTGGGCTTTACTAGAACAAATGCGCCATGAGGCAGAGCTGAGCGCAGGCCCAAATTCAGTAACCCCTCGGGGCTTTACATGGCATAAAAACTGTCGGTTGTTTTTTAAATTAAATTTCTTGTGATACCCAGCAGGTTCTTGCTGAATACCCACTAAGTATTATGGGGAAAAGAAAACATGATGGGAAGCTTTATGCTTTTTGAAAAGCCCATTGCCAGATTACACCTTGTAAGGTGTCTTGCAACTTGGTTGGAACATCTCATATTTCTCACATTTTAACTGTCTACCGTAGCAATTTCAAGTGTTTATATACAATATTAACTCAACATCGTTGAAAGTAACATCTAAAATGGCTTTGAACCCATAACTATTTGCAAGGTGGCCATGGGTCCTAAATAATGTGGGTTTAGTATCGAAGGTCATTAACTAGTATCAGCACTATTATCAAGTACCATATTAGTTCAGTATCTAGTGTCTAAATACTTTGTTGATATCAAGATGCATTGATATTGGATTAGAAAAAATTTAGAGAATACCCAATCAATCTAATATTAGGGTTTTGATACTAGCTTCAATACTCATACTAAGGAGCTCACCTTTTTGCTCCTTGGTTATCAACCCTAGTTTTTTTCTTGCTTTGAGTTGTCAACTATGGTAGAAGCTTATAGGTTTTTTATTGGTCAACAACTTTTCATCCTTTTCATTGATTGAATGTTAGTAGGGAAAAATTTGTGAATGCATGTTGTGAAGATCAAAGAATTGTGATTGGGTGGTAGGGTTAGTTGTTCAAATTGTGTGTGCAAAGAGGAACCGTTAACATTTAGGTGTGGTCTATAGATGGTGTATATAGCAACAAGTGTGTTAGGTGGGTGTTATTTGCACCTGGGAGTTAGTGACATGAGTTGTTTCCTCTTCCACCTTTGGTATTAGAGTTTTGAAATCTTTTTATCTTTGGAGTTTGATGTCTATTTAGTGAAGGAAAGGAAATGAAAGAACCCTTCCTCTTGTTCATTGTGCTCCTTTCTTTTCAAAAGAGGAAAATAAGTTTTGTAGTGAGATTTTTTTTTTTCTAGTTTAAGGATAGGTTAGGAAGGGGATTTGAGTTTCTCCCCTTCCATTTTTGTTTACACTACATTGAAGAACAAGTGAAGCTTCCAAGCAATAATTGTCAAATGTCAATTTCTCTTCAAAAAACAAAAACATTATCAATTCTAACATGTTCAAACAACATGAACAAATTCCCCTCCAAAGACATCAACATTTTACCCGTTCCAAATGTCAATAGTAGCAAAAATAAATAGCTACATAGCATCCTCTATTTATTATTGATCAAACCATAGACAACAAGTTCTTGGTTACTCTAAGAACATGGGGCACATCAATTATGTGTTTCATACCTTTGCAGTGGAGTAGAATCACATTACCCTTGCCTTCAACCATGTGACTATCACCACCTATTGATTTGATTTTTACTAGGCCAATGTCTATATTGTAAATGCTAACAATATTTATGTCACTTAATGTGTATTAAGATACCAAAATCCAAATACCAACTTGGATCTGTATCCAAATTTCATAGCTTTCTTGTGGCATAGCCTTTTGGGTGGAAGCATTCTCTTTACCAATGGTCATTTTTTCCACAATTATGACAAAAACTTGACTATTGAGTATTCAAACTTCCTTGTTTGATATTAAGTGGTTTGTCAAAATTGGACAAATGAATTCCTTGACAATAAACACACATTCAATCTCTTAGTCTTGTTGTAATTGGCTCCTTGACTTTAATTGGCTTGGAATTTTTCAATCTTTATGACCAAAACTTCATAAATATTTGTTGCTAAATTTTGATTCTTGATGTTGCTCCTCGTGTTGTAATGTTATAATTAATCAATTAAAAGAAGGTAATTTTTATTATCCAATGACACTAGAAGAATCCATGCCCTATGCGACCACTACCTAAACAATTGGTAGTTTTTAACAACTAAAAGAACAACTATGAACCATATTTGCAATTGTCCAACTTATGTGGCAATATTTGTAGTTGCAATCTAATGAATGCAATTATGAATTGTTTGTAAATCTCATTTAACATTAGATGATCATTACTCATCCAACAATATGTTATAGTTTATTGAATGGATGTTTAACATGATGTGAACATGTGGTCATATTATGTATATTTGGGCTAAAGATGTAAAGTTGTTAAAACAATTAAATAATTGTGACATGATGTGGCATACAATTTCCAAATAATATATATAATGTGTTGATGTTGTAGTGGTTGATGTGCCCATAATATACACATAGATTGTGATCTAGTCATTTCATACTCACATTTGAGTTGTATGTATATGATGTGAATATATTGGTGAATATGACATGGCATCTTAACTTGTATTTTGTGTCCACATGGAACTAAAAATCAATGAATTTTTTTTTTATTTTTTATGTGTGCAAATGTGTATGTAACAACCACATGTAGCCAAAATATCAAGGAGTTATTCTTAATAGTTGTCAAATGAATGATTAACTTAACTATCATGATACCTAAGCAGCTTCAACACTAATGTGGTGAATAATTAATATAATTTTAAGTTTTGATTCAACACTTGAATTTTTTATTTTGAAAATTCTGGCATATAATGAGTAAACACAATAAAATCATTTGATATTTCACAAGTTTTATGTTGTCCTTTCATTTAAATTGATCATAATTTATGTTACTTTGTAGGACATGGCATGGGTTCAAGTACATTTTGATTGAATTTTCAAAAATCTCGGCATAAAATATTATTTTATTTTAATTTTTTTGGCAAAATGAAAAATATATAATTTGTGCCAAAGCTACCTAGGTATTATGATAGTAAAAAATTAATACATGGACTCAAAAACCATGGAGGTCTCTATGTTCCGCACAAATTTCCTTTAGAAAGGAAAAGGAAAAATGAACCAATTTTCTCATCATGTTCACATACTAAACAAAATGAACATTTAAAATATGATTTCATACTAAATATGTCATATGCATTGTTTAATATTTCATTACCATCCATACAACTAGATGTTAAAAATTTATTGCTCAAATTCAAATCAACATCAATGTGTACTAGTAAATAAACAATTTTTAATCCTATATTCTAATCTAAATCTGGATTGAAATGTCATAAAACTAATACTAATAGAATCTACTCATTTAAATCTACTTAGGTCTAGTTCCAAAATAAAAATCCAACTATGAAATTGTGATCACAAAACATGAAAACATAAATTATGGCTAAGAAAGTTAAGTTTTTCTAAAAATCAAAGTGTTCTTTATCATACTCCATTAAAATTCAATGTTCTACAATGATCATCATCTCTTCCTATTCTCCAAAAATATTCAAAAAGAAAATAGTCTTATGTTCTATTCAAATTCAAATGGTGACAAAAAACTATGTGATCTAGTTAGTAATTCCTAAAATAGAAACTAAGTAAATATAAATATATTAACTAACTATTACTTACTATTACTACTCCTTTAACATTACCCCACCCGTATTCTGAATTATGTCTTAGAATTCTAGATCAAAAAATATGTTAAGAAAGCCAAATCTGATGTTATTTTTATTCTTGTGATCCAAAAATCTAATGTTATTTCTAATCATGTGATTCAGAAATCTAATGTTATTTCTAATCATGTGATTCAAAAATCTACTATTATTTATAATAATGTGATTCAAAAATCTAATGTTGTTTTTGTTGCACTATAATTTACTCTTCTATAGTTAATTCTTTGTTGTATTCATAATTTGTTGTTGTTTTTATAATGACTTTGTTAACATCTGTGTAGTCATCTGATGATGTGTTACTATCTACTCTTGCAACTTTGATATCCCTTGTGGTTGTTGCTTTGTTTACAAATCTAATGTGATTTGAATCTGTTCATGTGACTGTAGATCTAATAGAATTTGAATGTATTTTTATTGTTGTAGCCTTGATGTTAACTCAGTTTGATCTTGTTGAACTTCCTAAATCCTTTGTTCCTTAGTTGGTATCTACTCTCCCATTTCTATAGTTGCAGATGCATACTCCTAAGAACTAACATCCTACACAACATATTCTCTTGGTTCCAAAATCAGTTATAATGCATATGTCTTACTAATGGCCTCCCTGTTAGGGCTTTCCTTCCTTCCTTTGAGGTCCCCTAGCTCCTCCTCTATTGTTCTTGTACCTAATGATCCTGCACCACTAGTATATCCTTTGTTTTTTTCTTCATCTAAGGTTTTAGGTTCTAGAGAGAAAACCAAAGGTTCATATTCAAATGTTAACATGACCTTTTCCATCTAAAATATCATGTGCATGTATAACCTTTCACTTCTCTCATACCTTCTGCAAATTTTTCTAATATCCTTTTGAACAATATCTTGTATTACATCAGACCAAAGATTTGCATTTCTTTCCTCCATTGATAATGCTTCGAGTTTTACCTCAAGCAAAGTATTCTACTTTTTGTACTCATTGTTCTCTGTGAAAAACTATCATAATTGAAAGGTTTAACTATTCAAGTCTCCTCCAAAAGCTTCTATAAATTTTCGTTAAAGGCCATCTCCTTTTGCAATTTTTTGTCCATTTGTGCATGCCTTTGATCAGATGGCCTTTATATTTCATTCTTGGCCTAATACACATTTCCAACTTCCATTCTGAAGTTTTTAAACTCTTGTTGCTTCAAGAAAATCTATTCCATATTCTTGTAGTCTCTCTGAAGTTTATTGTGCTCCACATTCATAATATCCTTCTTTGCCTTCAAATTATAGTAATTGGCATCTATTTCCTTCAGAGTTGCTTGTAAAGAATCCCTTTCTATTTTGACATTCTCCAAATCCTTGTTTTACTTCTCCATGTTATTAATTTGCTACTTGGCTACTTGGGGTTCTGCCAATAATTGATTATTCTCACTATTCTTATCCTACATCTCTATTTTGAGCTTCTACTCCTTCTCTAAAGCCCCATGCAGATTTTGGACAAATTTGTCCTTCTCCTCTATGATTTGCTTATTTTTCATCTCCAAATCAGAAAGTCTAAACAATTTTTTTGTCATTTGTACATTATACTATGCTACCTATTGAAACATACTAGAAGTTCTTTTGTGTTCATCCAATTCTACTTCTATCCCTTGTTCAGACCCTAGTGTATGAAATCTAGGAGTTTGACCCCTAAAACTTATTCTTGAAGAACCTAGATTCCTATGTATAGTTTAAATTTTTCCAAACACATTTGTGCCTGTTGTAGAACTTGGTTTTGAAGGTAGCATACCTTCATTATTCTATTGTGTTGGAATAGATTGTTGTACTTTTGGTGGATCCAAGTCCAGATCTTATGTCTGTTCCTCTACTGGTTACTAGTCTAGAGATTCTAGCTTTCACTTAGGCCTTCTATGGTGCTCCTGCCCATCTAATCTTTACTCTTGCTTAGGACAGATATGTGGTTCTGAATCAAATTTAGGAAATACGGATTTCTCCTTTTGTTTTTAATGTTGATGTTATTATTTCCTCAACAATTCTGCTACATGTTGAGGATTAATATTGCCCCTCATTGCAATATCCTCTTGTCTCCTCTACCTCTTCTCAAAGTTTCCCTCTCCTCATCATCATCAAACTAGGACATTAGAATTGTTCTTTCGGTTGTCTTAATATCTAGTTATTTCTCTTTTTAAGGAAAGATGTGTGTAGGGTTCAGAAGTCTTTTGTTCTTGATAAACCTCTCCCTCAAACTTTTTTTTCTTGTCCTATCCTCATGTGGTTCTGCCTATTTCTTTTTCTCTTGTGGCTTTGCTCTTATTAATGGAAACCACCTCTAAAAAATAACTTCCAATACTATGGTAGAATGACACACATCCTTTTTTAGTTTTCTTTTAGTTGTTCCCTCAATCATGTTTTTTAATACTTTTCCCATTTGATCAACTCTTTGATAAATTGAGAAAACATAATTGCTTCCCAATTGACAAACTCTCCATGATCTGCTTTGGAAATCATCATAGCATATTTATTACTAAAATACTGCACCTTATCCTTTTGGTAAATAATAGGCAAGATGGCACCTATCCTATTGGCATACTTTGATCTCATTTTCTTTACAACCCACCTTTCATTGGTGTTGTAAGTATCTAGGACTCTGTTAGTTATATCTACTAATGCTACTCTAGCATTTAACATCTCTGCTTGGACTACCTATGTTTCTCCTCTATGGCAGATTTTAAAAACCTCTACCAAGAAATGTTTGTCAATTATTTTCTACTCTTCCCCCAACATAACCTTGATTTTGTTATGTTCAAAATCCAACTTCTAATTGTTCAAAAATTCTACCAGAATGTTGTGACAAGGAATTTGCCATTCAACCTCAAACAAACCTACTAATCCAACTTTGTTTGCCCAAGCTCTCTTTTCTTCTCCATAGCTTGTCCAAAGCAAAATATTCTTCAAATTGTTACTATAATTTTTCTTTGTAGGAGTAAAAACATATATGACCTCATCATACTAGTGAGTTTACATTTTCCCACGCAAATTTCCAACCATTGCTTGTCGATTAACTCTTTTTGTGTTTCTTGTTGGGAATGTGAACTTCCTTTGGAATTTAATCCTTGACAAGCTCCTATTGATGTAATGGCACATGTTGTTGTTGTTGCAAATCATCCATTTTTTTCTTCTTTTTAGAATTAGAAATAGAAATTGAATCAACTTGCTCACTAGGACCAACCTCTCTTCTAGGCTTCTTAAAACAATATCTCCTCAAAGTTTCCCTACAATATGTCTTGTTTTTTTTAATTGCTTCAAAAACTTTCTCAAACTTGGAAATCAAAGAAGATTTTTGAGAAAAATAAGAAAAATGAATAGGAAAAGGAAATGGTGGACCCCTTTCTAGCAACCTAAATTGCAAAAGCAAAATGTTTGCAAACTTCTACTACTCTCTTTGTCTTTCTTATTCTTCTTTCAACTTCTATGACCTTTTTTTATATTATCTTTGTAATTTTCCCACAAAATTTTCTTTTGCACTCATTCTGGAAACAAAAAACAAAAGCCACTTGCTCCTTGAAAATGAAAACAAAGAAGAGTTCTGGTCCTTGTTGCCTTTTGAAATGTATTCACCTTGTTTCATAAAATCATGTTTCATTTTTCACCTTAAGGTTGACATTTTAATGATTTGTTTTTTTTATAAATATTTTGACACTTGGCGTCTTCTGTGAAAATCCATATACAATGACATGGACTACAATAAATGCATGTTGACTTATAAACTTTGTGGACGTGGCACTAATTTTTTCTAATGACAAATCAAAATTTGATGATTTGGTGTTGTCTAAACTACAGATTACTTATGTCCTATGCTGAGTCATTAGATTAATAGAGTTTTGTTATGATTTGACAAATTTATCTGGCCCATAATCCAATGACCGTGAAACTATATTATCACTATCTATGAATATTTTCATAACCTATTGAATCATCAAATTTTTTGAGGGTTCTTTTAATATTATTATTTGATCAATACCAATTATCTCTATTTTTATCTAATCTTCTAAATCCTCATCATATTGTTTTTTCATATGATTTGAATCTATGGACTTTATAGAGGTGTGATTATTTGGATTCTGAATCCACATATTTGTATGGTTTCAACTTGTTAACATTGACCAATACTAGATTTGGTTCAAAATTGTTAATAGAATAAGAAGAAGAATATTATTAGGTAAGCAATATTGTACCCTAAATGGACCAAACCATTTATTCTTGAATTTGCCCAAGTGTGTCTTTTCTCCTTTGAAAAACCATAAAACATAATCTCCAAATTAAAACTTTTTCTCTATTTTTTTCTCTTGACTCCACAAAAATTTGTTCCACTGGTTAGCTCCCACATTATTCTGAACTTTCAATCTGTTATCTTGTAATTTTTTCAGTTATGTAATTATAGCAATTAATACTTTGGTTGATTTTGCATCTTTGTGGTCCCCATTAATAGTTAGTAGAACATATTCTGTTGGCATTAGAGGATGCAAACCATAGACTAATTGGTAAGGCATATAATTTGTTGCCACCTTGTAAGCAATCATATATGAAAAATAAATTATAAACATATATTCATCCCAACTTGTTATTTTCTCATTGACTAACTTAGTCAAAAGTCTACCAATGACTTTGTTAGTAATTTCCTTGTGGATAATAGGTAGTTGAACTAAAATGCTTGAACAAAAATTGTTTTGTCAAATATTTGATTATATCATTGATAAAATTTACTCCTTGATTTGTAAATATGGTCAATGGACATCCAAATCTAATTAGAATGTATTCATACAATAATCTAGTTGTCACTATTGCAATATTAGTTTTGAGCGCCTTTGCTTCTACCCACTTAGTTGCATAACAAGTAGCTACCAAGATATATCTATTTCTTGTTAGTCTTCATGCTAGTTTAATTGGACCTATAAAATATAGACCCCACTTCATAAAAAGTTCTTTTGGAAATGTTGTTACCAACTTGGCCATACTTTTTGTTTTGAACCTTCCCAATTTTTTGATAGCTATCACATTTTTTACAAAATTCATGGGTATCCTTGAATAAAGTTGGCCATCAATATCCAGCATCCAAAATTTTCTTTGCAATAATATCTACATCAAAATGTCCTCTTGCCACTCCTTCATGTAGCTCCTTCAAAAGAATATGTGCTTCTCAAGTGGTCAAACATCTATGCATTCTGTTATCTTGTCCCACTTTATACAGTATTCCTTTTTTCAAAGTAAAGGGTTCTGCCTTTCTTGCCAACTTCTGTTTTTGAGTTAGGTTCAGAGTTTATGGCATTTGATTTGTCTCCAAATAGTTATTCACTTCCTACATCCATATAGGTTTTATAGATAATAGTGATGCATCTACAATTTGATCTAGGATTCCCAATGGTTATGAACTATTTAGTAATATGGATAAAACATCAACTACCACATGTGTTCTACCAAGCTTGTAGACTATTGTGAATTCATACTCCAAAAATAACAATGACCATATGGTTATTTTTCTAGATACCTATGGTCTATTGACCAAGTAAACCAAAGCCATGTGGTCTATATAAAAAATAATATGTTTCCCAATAAAAAATGTCTGAATTTATGTAGAGCATAAACCATTGCTAAGGTTTCTCTCTCTATAATAATATAATTCTATTCAACTTTATTTAGTAGTCTAGAAGCATATATTATAGGCTAGTCATATTTTATAGTTGGATTCTGTACCAACATTGCACCTACTTCTAATAGTGATGCGTTTGTGTGCACATGAAACTCCATTTGCCAATTTGGAGGTATGATAATTGGTCTTTCTATGTATTTCTACTTGATTTGATCCCAAGCTTCTTGACATTCTATGGTTTAGATCTAAAGTTTTGTTATCTTCATCAGCTTTGTGATTGGTGCCATGATAAAGGCAAAGTTCTTGATGAAACATCTATAAAATTGAGCCATACCATTGAAGATTTGAATATGTTGTGGGTTTGTAGGTATTGGCTTATTCATTATTACCTAAACCTTCTTAGGGTCTAGTATTTTTCCTTCCTTGGAAACTATGAATCCGAAAATTATTCTTGAAAATACCATAAAGGCACATTTTTTTGGGTTAAGACTAATTATATATACCTTACATTTCTAAAAGCAAAGTTTGAGCTTCATCGAATGACTTTCCATATCGCTATAGACCATGAAGTCATCTATAAATATCTTCATAAACTAGTCTAAATACTTTTAAAAGGTTCTACTGATTATTTTTTGGAAAGTTGGTGGCCCATTTTTAACACCAAATGGCATCACCATCCAAACAAAAATTCCCTAATCTGTTATAAAAGTTGTTTTGTATCTATCCTCAGGGGGCTATAGAAATCTAATGGTATCTTGAGTATCCATCTAAAAATGAATAAGCTTCATACCCTACTACAATGTTTAGTACCTCATCAAAAAATGGCAAAGGATAAGGATCTTTTTTTATTACTTTATTAAGCTTCCTGAAATCCACACAAATATTTTTTTTAAGCACTACCACTATAGGTGATAACCATGTAACCTCTTTTACTGGTTGAATAAATCTTGTTGCTAATAGTTTTTCAATATCATGTTTGATAGTTGTAGCATAATTAAGGTTCAATTTTTACCTTGTTTGATGTGTTGGTGGAATTGAAGTATCTAACTCAATTCTATGTTGAACCAACTTTGGAGGTATGTTTTTTAGATCCTTATAAGTTTAAGTAAATACATATTTGAACTCCTTGAGCAACATTTGAAGCTCTTCAGTTTTTTCCTTTGTCAATTATGCATTAATTTTGATGTATTGTGGATTTGCCTTTGTACCAAGATTTAGTTTAACAAGCTATTGTTCTTCAATCAAAGTCCAACCTACTATTTGAAGATTTTGTACTTGTATTTTTGTTGGTGTCTCATCCATTTCAATATCAGCTTGACTATGATGATAATAGGTTTTTGGATAAACTTTATCTTCAAATGAGATTTCTGGTTTGACATGAAATTTTGTTGTGTTTGTTGTTGAAAGCACCACTTTTGTTGCTCCTTGATCTGATGTTTCTTGCTTTGGGTTAGATTCTCCACTAACTCTGACTTCTGACATTCCAATACTTTAGTAATGAAATTATTTCATCTAAGATAGTGATTATGCCAATTGAAAACGACTATGGTTCTATCTCAAAGATAAAATATTCTTTTTCATTTGTTAGCCTTTCTAGCAAGTCATAACAAACAAGTATTTAAGGTTGTCTAGTTTTTGCTCCCAAGTTCTTGTTAATTGATATTGTTCTGACTGTTCCATTACCTTGAATAGTAATGACATTGTTACCTTAGTCATGTGTAACCTTTGCATCTTTAAACCAAGGTTTCCTAGCAACATATAATAACTAGAATCCACCACACTGTCTTTCAAAAAAATAAATGTGGTTATATATGGTATACCATGTATATGAATCTTCAAATTTCTAATGATTCCTAAAGGTCTGATCATATTTTAATTTGCCATTCTGAGGTGGTATGGAACTAGTCTTGGTTTAAGTAAACCTAATTTTGTTTCAAGGTTTTTTATTATAATATTTACACTTGCCCCTCCATCTATCATAACATCTTCAACAATGTTTTTCCCAACTTGTATTTGGATAATTGCCATTTGGTTATCTACCTTTATAGTTGCAATGTCTAGTTTAGAATGTGTTTCAACCACTATGGCCACATTAGATTTTGGTATCACTTGAGTAGTTATATTAGGTTTTTTGGGCTTCAATTTCTGCCACATGTTTTTCTTAAGGTTTGGTTCTATCTTTAATAATTGACCTAACTTTAGGGTATAAGTAGTTTCCATTATCTATTTATTGATATCTTGGAATATATGTTCCATAGACATAATTATATAATTAGGAATAATAGATAGATTTTGTGGTACAATTGATTATATGGACACTTCATCCTTTAGTAATCTTGCCCAACTTGTATTCCTGATGCACTCCCAAGCCCCGGGTTGAACCCACTTGAGGGTTCAACTATGTGTAGGTGCGGAAAAGTGGGACTTGAGGGGCGCTCCCGACTTCCAGCACTAAAGAGGGGTAGAGGGGTGTGCTAGAAGTCCCGAAATTAGACTAGGAAGATGGATTAGAAGATCAAGCATGAATCTACATCCAAAACTAACCACAAAAGGGTTAGTTCACATACGAGAACACCCTTGGGTGTTGGGACAAGCCACTGGCAACTTGGACTACTTGACTCACCACGGCCCGGATTCGGGGGAAGCCACCACCTTCCCCCCATATAGTATTTTCTGTAGCTCTCCGTCGAGGCTACATCCAAATGGCCTTTTTCTCCAAGACTCCCAAGTTGGAGTCCCAAAACTGTCCCGGGTTGGAGTCTCGGGACTTTTGACGGCCACAGCTCCTCACCCCGAGCTCAAATCGGGACGAGCTCTAAACCAAAGTTGTAGCTCTCGTCCAGAGCTTTCTAACGCCATGTTGCACTCCTTGAGGCGACGTCGGGAAGAGGTCGATTCCCGACTTTTAGTGGTCGGGAGTCAAACTGGCAGTTTGACTCCCGGCCCTTCTTTGCCCATAACTTGCGCTGCAGATGTCCAAATGGGCAATGCGAGGCCATTTTGGACATCTACGCTTCAAGAGTTTTCCATTGTTATAAAGAACGCATCAAGGCGAGGAGATTTGACCCCTCAAATCGTCTTCTGAGTTTTCGGCAGTCCCGGAGGACTCCAAGTTTCCACTTTTGGGAGTGGGAGTTGCATTCTCCCACTTTGCCCAAAGTGGGGTTGCGACAACTCCACTATGCTTTCTCCTTTTGAATCAGATTCTCTAATGGGTTTTTTGCTTACATCTCCTATATAATCTCGACAAAAGATCGTTTTAATCTTTGCTCTTCTTCCAAGTCAGCTACAAACTTATTCTTGATCGGCTCTCTATCCTTGAACACATGTTTTTCAGTAACCTTGCTCTTAGTAATGGCCATGTTGACATCCACCATATGGACTAAAGGATTGGTAACCTTAGGTTCCATAATATATGGTTTATTTATAGTCTTCATTTGTTTGTTCTTAAACATATTTTGCATATCATTGTATTTAGGGCAATTTATGATCTTGTGTCTTGTGTCACCACAGATATGACAAGAATACATCACATGTATCTTTACTTTGATTTGTTGATTAATAACCTCAAAAATTGCAAGAACAATGTTTTCCTTTCTTTGATTCTACAAGTTTCAACATTATGATTTATCCCATGACAATTTGTATAGTACATTCCTATTTTCTTTATAACTATTTGAGGTTTCTGAGCTAATATTATCTTATTACTCTATGGTACTAATAGATTGCTTATAACCTCTACTTCATAAATTCCTTCCTTGCAAACCAAAGCTACTTCTTTATGTTGTTACAAGGTTTTTTTTCTTCATGCCTGTTGTTGCTACACACAAATATGATTGTAATTTAGATCTAAAAACAATATTTAAGAAACTATCTATTGTCCTATGTTGAAGATTATTGGCTAACTTCAATAATCTCTCATAATAGACTTCCACTCTTTCATTCTTCTCTTGCTTCATGTTTTTGAACTACAAGTAAATTTGCTCATCATTCTGAACTTTTTTGTACATTTTACAAAAAGCCAGCTATAATTCTACAAAAGTACAATTTGGGTAATCTCCCATGTAGTTGTTCATAATATCTTTAAGGGTAAAACTAAACAAATTAATAATCTTTGCATCATTTGTTTCACCATTTGTTCTAATGGCAACTTTAAACATTCTGACATGAGCATATGGGTCAACATCCTTCACATACTTAAAATAGTTCAATGGCCGACAATAAGGCATGTTTAAGTGGTAATGGTGGTCTCCTTAGATGTATCATTGGAAATCCAAAATATCTTGAAGGTTTTGGAGGTCATGGTGGCTTTGAACCTCCTTTTCCTGGATCTAATGGTTGTCCAACAAAAATCCTATCCACCTCCCTGGGCATTTCTATATGCACACCGACTAGTTGTGTTTTCCTTGGAGTTTGGGGTCTAGACTTCATACTAACAACAATATGAACTAGTGTTGTTACAAATGGAGCTTCAATAACTATAACCATAAATTGAGGCATTGCCATAAAATATAATGGTATAGATCTTAGTGGTTCCATTTTTAAATTAGAAATTACTGGATAAGTAACTCCAACATCATTGTGATGTAACAAACTTGGTGCAGGAGCTATAGAAACAAGTATTACATCTACCACAATCTGAGCTCTCATTTCCATTCTGTTATTTCTCCAAATTTATTCTCTTAGTCTAATTAAAATTTTGACCCTTTCACAATACAGTTCCTTTGGTTCACTATATCCATGGTTATCTATTTTGTAGGTTTTGGATTCAAATTTTGGAAATGCTCAGCAAATCTTTGCTTCACATTATTTTCAATAAATGGACATTCATTGATCTAATGTCTAATATGATGATAATATGTGCATTGTTGAAGATTAGGTCTTGGAATTGTATTCACATTATGAATCCTTCTTCTCCAGTCCCTTGAGACTCCTTTAACAATGTTTCCACTATGCTGATTAAATTTGGGTTCATTGTACCTTACTCTGATAGCCATAGGTACACCTTGTGCCATTGTTGGTTCTACTCTTGGTAAAATTACAATTTCTTGTCTAGTTACAAGTACTGGCTCAACTCATCTAGACATTTTGATGCCTTGAGTTGTAGTTTCTTACTCAACCATATAATGAATCAAAGGTTCAAAATTCTGAGCTCTTTGTTCAAACTCTACATTTTCATGACCCTTTTAATAATAAGAAAGTGAAACAAATATGTACCTTGGTACCATTTCCTCCCTTTCTGACATGTTGAATCTTTGCTCTTATGCATGAATCAGAGCATCAAAGTCATGTTACTACATCATACCTACTAATTCCAATATAACTCTTTATCAAGGTATTGAAACTCATCCCATGAATCTACATTTTCACTCTAACATTTTATTTTATTTTGGATTTCATTACAGACTATTGGTGTGCCTCTATGCTTCACTGGTTTACACTTCCTGAAAAATAATTAGTACTACTTAAGGCATTTTGTGGCCTATAGGTCTTTATTTTATCCACAAATGTTTCTATTCAAATTGAAAAACTTTTCTTGGTGGTACAAATTGTTGATCCTCCTGATTTGCACTCAAATTATTATTGATGGCAATGCCATTCTCCTCTTGTTCATGTAATAAAACTTGTTTTAATTGTCTCCTAAAACTTTTTGTTACAATTTTATTTTCCATCTCTCCACATTTTAATTCAAATCTGAACAAATTTTTGCATAAGAACAAAATCCTCTCATAGCTATTTTGTTTAGATCTATTTCCTAAACAAAAATTTATGATAAAAAAATTGAAAAAAAATGAAAAAAATGAAATTGAAGTTCACTATTTATCAAGATAAACAAAAATTTCAGCAACAAGACATAAACAACATTTTGAAATTCATTTTAAATTCAAGCCTTGAGATGGTTGCCAAATGGTAAATACAAAATATCTAATCCTATATTCTAGTCTAAATTTAGATTGAAATGTAATGTAATGAAATTAATATTAATAGAATCTACTCATTCAAATATACTTAGGTCTAGTTCCAGAATAAAAATCCAACAATGAAATTATGATCACAAAACATCAAAACATAAATTTTGGCTAAGAAAAGTTTTTATAGAAATTAAAATGTTTTCTCTCATACTCCATTAAAACTCAATGTTCTACAATGATCATTATCTCCTCCTCTTCTCCAAAGATATTAAAAAAGAAAACAATCCTATATTTTATTCAAATTCAAATAGTGACAAAAATTATGTGATCTAGTTAATAATTCCTAAAACAATAATTAAGTAAATAGAAATATACTAACTAATTATTACTTGCTATTATTATTCCCTTAACAATCACATCAACACTACAACAAAATGTGTGCTTGTACACCAATTGATTTCATTGGATTTTGATTGAATTCACTAATTTCAATGAATAGGACCTAGTGGGGATGTAATGAATTACTAGTCCACTGAACAAGGATTAATGATTTGCACCCACATTTTGTAATAGTGTGCAAGTAAATTGAAGCATGTTTAAATTTGAAACAATCAAATTGAAATTAATTTGAGCAATGGAACATAATTTTACAAAAACAACTTAGTAATAAATGTGAAGATGTTAGAAGATTTTCAACATTTAACAACTTAATTAACCCCACTAAAGACATTATAGATCGTGGTGGAGGTAGCTTTGTTGGTGGATGGAGTCCGTTAGCTTCCATTGTTGTGGTAATGAACACATCATTTGAGTCTTGCAATAGATTGGTGGGAGTGAACCTCTTCGGGTAAAAGTGCTTTCCAACATGGCTGGTTGTCATCTAGAAGAAAACTTGCATAACTCATGAAGGAAATACAAATGGTTCTTAGTAGACTGGCAACTTGTGCTTGAAATTGACAACCATAAATCTTGCATCATCTTTAATATATATGTTACTACCCCAACTATTTGTATGTTTTATCCACTCACATCTAAGTAATATAGTAGGGGTGTTGACAAGCCCATAATTTAGTTGCACTATGTCCTTGAGCACTCCAACATAGTTCAGTTGAATGGCTCTTGCATCAACATCAAGTTGTTGAAGCACTAAAGTAACACTACTATCAAATATTTGCAACAAGTTAGTCTTATGGTCCAAAACACGGAAATTATTGTTAGAGCCTTTTGCTTTAACATATTTTACAATGGAAAGCCCATGTTTAGTGCACAATAACATCAAATCATGGTCATCAAGATTATTTGCCTCCATGTCATGAACACATAAAACACCATGAACCCAATCGATGAATGATGGCAATGTGTTTCCATTAATGCCTCCTTGTTCGTCCCATTTCCTACAAATAATACTAAAAACTTGCATGTTTTGTCAAATCTTGCATTTGGAGCAATTGCCTTTGCAAGTTTCAATCCATGGATGTCCAAAGCACCAAGAATAATGCCAAAAAATGTCTACCCAACTAAACCTTCTTGCAATGTCAATGGCCAACACTTTTTAGTTGCCAAATTGCCCATCAACAACTTGCTTGTTGTAAGGTCTCCAAGTAATAATCCTCTTTGAAGCATATGATCATTTAATGCCTTTGAATGTATAACAAATATACTATTCCTTTAATTAATATTATTAATATTACTTTTAGTATTATTATAATTACTTCTATATGCACACAATTACCTCATATAATTTGAGGTTGTATGAGATGATATGAAAAGCATGCAAAAAGAGTGGTAATCCTAAGCCTAATGCATTGGATACATTAGCTAATTTTCCCCATACTTCTTAACATGACCTTGCAAATGTGTTTCCCCAATACGCATAGGCACAAGATATTCACAAAACCTATTACATTGGCCATAACACAGTTGCAATGATGGAGTTCTGATTTCAATCAAGGGCAAATAAATTTATGATGATGGGAAATAAGGAAAATAGAAGGAAAATAGAAGGAAAATCCCAGAATCATTAGGTGTAAAGCTTGTTGCTTTTGTGCAGAGAGGGAGATGACACAACCACCCCTCACAATTTCCACAAACAACAATTATTGATTTTATCCCATATCATTTGCCACATTTCATCATGTAAAAGGTTAAAGCATGATCCACACAGTGCTCAGCCCAAAGAGCTCAATGAGACCTTAACATGAAGAAACCAGTAAGGCTCTATTGCATTTTTGTGTGTTCCATTTCTGTAACCTGAAAACCCTGAGGGATGATAAAGCGTACCTTATCATGCGTACACAAAACAGAACCTCCTTTGTGCCTTGCCGGAAAAAAAGAGACATGTACATTCAAAAACAGGGACCAACTGCTTTTTTTGGGCCCAATGGTTAAATCCACACTAGAAGCTAAAACAAGAGAAGTCCAGACTCTTGGTCCATCTCCCAGCTCTAAACATCAAGTGGGAGACGTGGCTCTTGATGGCATCGATAAAAGAGTCATAGTCGACTGGGCTATCTGTGTGCACTTTTACTTCCAAAATCCGCAGCTTTGGCATTACTGTGATAAACAAAAGTAAAACTGCAACAGAGGATTCAAGTGTGTGGGGAATCATGTGCAAGATGAGCCTTGTAATTGGTGGCCAAGCCTGAACTTCTGTTAAACTTGAGTAGTGCACTGTCTCCATCGAATGCCAAAGCCCTGGACCAATGTTGAGGACTTGCATGTTCAGACACTCTGATTGAAGTGTCTCAAAGGATGGCACATTGAGTGCAACTTCAGGTAGCACACCCAGCCACTTTCCATCCTCGTCCAAGGCCATGCACGGTATGTCCAGAAACGTCTTGTCAAGGCGCAAATTTTTTTGCACGAGCTTTGAAAGCGTGGTGAATTGTGATGCACCATAAAGAAGCTCCCGAAGATTCTTGATGTGTTCAAATCCCACCAATGAGCAATCAAGGATCTCAAGGTTAAATGCTACAAATTGGAGGACTGGTGCGTATATGTGAAGTACTTCTGGACATGACATCTTCAACTGCAATTTCCCAAGATTTGGCAACTCAATCTTGACTGATTTTGCTTTTGTGGACAAGCCAAGACACAACACTTTGAGTTCAGGTAATGTTAAGTGGCCTTCTTGAACCCCAAAAACCCCAAGGAGGGCCAAAGTTTGCAAATTTCTCATCCGCATGTTTATTTCTTGGAGCACATTACCATTCACTTTCACACAGCGGAGAGTAAAACTTGCCAGGTTTGGCATGTCCTTGCACCCCTTTGTGTCCAGAAACATGTTCCTCAAGTCCAGTGTCTTCAAAACAGAGCCTGATCACACACCACACAATTCAAGACCTTTGTCAGAAGCATAAAATCTCAAGGCATGTATGAAGCATTGCATCTGCCATGAGTCCACATTATACATACACAGTTTGAAGACAACAGTAAATACCATAAATGACTTCACAATAATGTAGCTTTATTTGATGACAAAAGCCAATGATGTTAATGATTCAAGAGTAAACAACTGAACCTTAGTGAACTTGAAGGCTGATGTCTGGTTTGAGAACAAAGAGGTGGATGAGTACAGATTTCAACATCCACTGATCAGCAGATTTGCCAAAAAAATGCTTTGCAGATCTTGGCCACCCACATCTATAGGACTACCCTATAACGGACTTCACAATATTTGGACTAAACAACCATGATTTGGATTGTCCAGGTTCAGCAGGGCAAACTAGCCATTTGAGCATCATAATGTCCTTCCTGGCCAACATCAAAAAAAATGTATAGATGTGAGAACACACAGGGAGTGAACACTCACAAGTTTGTGATATGACTGTGAGGATGCTGGATCTCCTCATGATGGCTTGTTGTCCATAATCCACTATGCACAGATGCTGTATTGAAGACTGAACATACCGAATCCACTTGTTCACAAACAATGGATCTGTCATCCAATGATCAGTACACTTCCGTTCTGCCTCTGGAACCACCTTTGACTGCAGCTTTGGTTCAACCTCAATTCTTAATTGTGCAACACATTCTGACCCCTGCAATACTGTTGGCAGAATTTGGCGGAAAAAAATTGGTTCTTTGCCTGCCCCTGAAGTACTTGCATCCCCATCCTGTGGATTCACAGCAGTGAACTCCCCCTCGAGTTTGAGTCTCTTGCTACTCCTACTCAGGAAATTGTCATTGTCATCCCTTTGAGTTTCTTGCAGATGTCCCTTTTGGGCATCTGTTTCCTCCTTTGTCTCTGGAGTACTTGCTTTCCCAGCCTGTGAATCTTCCACACAAACATCCCCCTCAAGTTTGGGTTTCTTGCTACTCCCATTTGGAAAGTTTCCATTATCATCCCTTAGGGTTTCTGGCAGATTACCCTTAGAGGTATCACTGTTATGGCAAGTGTCTTGCAGAGCCTGATCACTACTATTCTGGTTGCATGGGGGTTGCTGATTGCAAACCTCAGCTTCACAAAGGGTTTCTCTTTGACCCCAAGTGCGCTTTTTGAGATCAGATCCTTTGATGACTTCATGTTGAGCATCTGGATCCTCAGCAACTTTCTCTAGAGGACGCTTGTTGGTGATTCCACTGTCACTCTGGCAGCCCTGGTAAACCCCATTTGGATTGCCACAGGAATTTTGAGTATCATCCCGGATTCCAACGTGAGTGCTGTCATTCTTGGTTTTCTGTATGCCATCAGTCAAACCATCTGCCTGTGATGTGGCTTGATCTGCTCTTATGGGTTTGATATCAGGAAGTGCTGTTGGGGGGTCATCATCTCGGACACTTGCATGATACTCTTCCTTGCAGATGATTCGAAGTGACCGAACACGATTAGATCCTTCAACAACTTCATGTGGAGCATCCGGACCCTCAGCAACTTTCTCTAGAGGATGCTTGGTGATTCCACTGTCACTCTGGCAGCCCTGGTAAACACCATTTTGAGTACCACTCGAATCTTGGGTATCATCATGTAGGGGTCCAACAGGAGTGCTGTCATTCTTGGTTTTCTGTATGTCCTCCGTCAAACCATCTGCCTGTGATGTACTCAATGTGGCTGGATCTGCACCTCCTCTTATGGGTTTGATATGCGGAAGTGCTGTTGAGGGGTTTTCATCCCGGACACTAGCATGATACTCTTCCTTGCAGATGATTCGAAGCGACCGGACTCGACTAGCAGCAGATCGTAAGGACTTGCACACACATTTCACTCTTGCAATGTGAACAGCATCCTCCAAGCGATTCACAATATCTTCCTGTAGATGTTGTGGTATCACCTGAACAGCATACACTTCATGGTGTTAATAGGCTGTTTCTATGTTCCTTTACATTTGGATCTGACTTGATAACATGTTGATGCAACCATTCCTGATGCTACTGCATAAGAAGAAAGTGCTTTCTATGATTATCACATAAAAGTCCATCCAGGAAACTCAGAATGGTGATTCTGTAAGTGCATAGAGAATGAGGAACTTACAAGTGTGAAGGGAATGTTACACATGATAAAGTTCGCTTCCACAACCTCCAAAAAGTGATCTATAGGGTTCTATCATGTGGCAGTCCCTCAAGCCACCCCCCAACATACCCACTCCACCTCTGGTCTGTCCTGCTGAAGACAGAGCTGAAATGAAGAACAACACAGTTCACCCAAAGTAAACAAACTGCCATACTGAAGATCAAGGCAAGGAGCCGCCTTCTGACTAAAAACTGAAATTGCTCATGCAGAAAACCGTTATTGACTCAAAGTTTAGGTCAAAAGAAGAATGATACTGAGAAGCAATCTGCAGAGAGGGGAAAAGAAGTCACAGCACCAACTGTCCCAAGCCACAATGTTCAAGATCTCTTCAACCGAAACAAGTTTGTCTAGATCCAAACCCTCTTCAGGACCTTTGCTGCTACAGTCACACAGACTCTCAAATGAACTTCCACAGAAAAACTTTGAGGTGCCCTGGATCATAGAAGAATGAATGGTTTCAAAGCTTATCTCTATCACCATTCTAACAATGGACAGAAAAGCCTCACAAACAACAAACTTTCATGACAAGAAACACTCCCACAAAACTGATGTCCAGTTTGGAATGAAACCCTCCCGGCATTCCAATGTATGTTGTAAGGGAAGATCACTGGCTCAAATTGCCCCATGGAGCTTCATAACAATTTATACAAACCGTGAATAGGAACATTAGAACACCAAGCCCCACACGCCTCTGTGATTAGGGCCCCCCACAAACTTGTCATGCCACAACCGCCATTGCTGATTGAACTCAAAATCATAAAGTGTATACAGAGTCCAAAACCCCCAAGGTCACCAAGATCTTTGCATAAACAAAAAACCACACAAAACAAAAGCTCAAGAAGGTAAATTTCAAAACCTCTGGTGTTAAATAATTTCCAAATGCAAAATGTAGAAAATCCCAACTCCTTTCAAAACATCAAAGTGAGCTTCCATTTCAAAGTGCACAAAAGGCAGAGGACTTATCAAAACACAAAGTAAGGAAGCAAACTTCAAAGATCAGCCCCATTCTTCCCTGAATTGATAGATCTTTAGAAGAATGGGCCCAAAAGACCCCCCAAAAAAGAAAACAAACACACCACCCTCCCTCATCATTTCCAAATGATGGAAATCCAACTCGTTTAAAACATCAGAGAGAGCATCTTTAGAAGCACAGGAAAAAAAGGACACAACAATACTTATATGAAAACAGAAGTAAGCTCACCAAAAAAAAAACGAGCATACACTTCTTCAAAGATCTGCCCCCAATGTTTCATGAATTGAAAGAAAGGAATATAGGCTTACCTGTAGAAACAAAGCCGTGTTGAAAATGAAGAAGAAGAAGGAGCGTAGAAAAAGCCCCCGTGAAAACGACCTCCAGTTTGTTGTTCAAAGGCCTCTGGAGCAGCAGAGGCAGCAACAATAGCGTCGCCACAACATCTGTACCGCATCCTTTTACGACAATGAACAAGAAAGAAAGAAAGAAAGAAGAAGAAACAAGCCGCGCTACAGAGAAATAACACTAGTAAGCTCGAGGCCACCAGGGTTATAAAAGAAGGATTCGAAAATGTTTCTTATTCAAAGCAATCTGGAGCAGCCGCAGCAGCATCACAACATTTGTACCCGCATCCGTTTACAGGAACGAACATCAAAAGAAGAAGAAGAAGAAAACTAAAGAAAACTGGGACAAGAGAACAACAAAGTAGGAAGCTCGGAAAGGGGAAGAACCGGGCGGTTGGGAAATGATTTGTGGCTTGATCTTGTTCTTGTTCTTGAGGAGCTTTGGTGTTTGCTGGTGGGCTGGTAAACAGCATGTGCAAAGAAAAGTCTCAGGGGAGGGGCGTCGTCGTCTTCGCCTAGTCCACCTCCTCCTCCCCTCCCCACTGCCTCCCTACGCCCCTCCCCTGTTCTCCAGGAGGTCCCGCAACGACGAGTCAAGCCCACGCACGGCGGAGTCGCGACAAACTGACGGCAGCGGATTTTAAGCGTCTGAGACAGACTCTGACGCGCGAGCGCATCTTCCGTCTGCCAGACGGACGGGAGGACTGATTAGGGTTTGCAACCCCATTTCCGCGTCCCTTCCGTGTCGGCAGTAATAACTGGCAGCCAGTTTTTTTTTTCTTTTTTTTGCTTGGAGGCGAATTTTCGCAATTTGGCGAATTATTTTTCCAATTTTAAAAATAAAAAACAACACCATACCACACGAATTTTTTTGTGATTGAAAGTGATTTTTTTGACTTTTTTGAAATAATAATAATTAAATTGGCCACATCTAGACCTAAGCACTTCCTAGATCGCCAATTGAAGCAGCACTTTTGTAAAAATGCTACAGCCCACTTAGGATAGTTGCCATTTCATCCTAATTAATTAATGCGGAGGATCCCACTTTGTGGACCTACTCAAGGAATTTTTGAAAAATAGAAACTCCAAATGGTAGTTGTGTCCCCCCCTTTTTTTTTCTTTTTCTTTCGCACTTTACTCAAATTTGGAAATTTTGTGTCGCAAATTCAATGGTTTTTTAAAAATAAAATAGCCAAAATTTGAAAAAATAATTATATATATATATATCCAGAATTCCAAAACAAATTCAAAGAGAAAATTTTTATCTTAAAAATCTCCAGCTTTCTGGTGCAAGTAGGTAATAAAACTATATAAGAATGTTTAAAATTTTCCTTTCATATTTTGTTACTACCCAAATTTGGCTAAATCCGCTTATGGATTATTGCAACCTCAGCTCACCCTTGCTATTCTTTGTTTGGCGTGAAATTTCACACCAATGCAAGATTTTGACAAAAACAATTTGTCACAAATTCAATGATTTTTAAAAAGAAAATCATCAAAATTCCAAAACAATATTAAAAAAATCTTCAAAATCATCAGATTTCAAGTACGTAGTTAAACATATAGATAGGAATGTTCAATTTTTTTTATTTAAAAAAAGCAGCATCAATTGCTATTTGGCTAGAATCAACCATAAAATTTAGCATTAAAAAAAACCCCAAAAACCACCTTTTTTATTTTTAAATTTTTCACCAAGTGATAAAATTTCACCCCTAAAAATATTTTCATAAATGGCAAGTATTGGTATCGGTCTTTCGCCTGGTATATGGTAAGTATAAAACCTGGTATTTGTATTGGTATAAGGTAGGTATAAACCAGTGTTGGGCGGTTCTTGACTTTTGTGAAGAACCTGCGGTTCTCATTTTAAAAAAAATTAGAGCGATTCCGGTTCTGGTTCCAATCACGCAAAGAGGTGGAACTTGGAATCTGGTTCCAAATCCGGTTCTTTAAAAACAAACGAGATCTCAGTTCCCGTTCTAAAAATCTAACTCCGTTCCAGTCCAGTTGGGAGTAACCCAAGTGTGAACTCCCTACCCAACTAATTTTTCCTTCCAAAACCTTTTGGGGGGGGGGTAGTTTAGTTGAATTTTTTGTCACAAAGTCTGAAAATTATCAAATCATCTCCATAACAATTTTTTTAACGATTTTTTTTTTCAATATTCTCAAATAGAGCCTTTGCTCAAAGCTTTTGGATTTTTTTTAAGGAAAAGAAATTAAAAAAATCATAGTATAACACAATGTTAGGTTCACACCTATAATTTAATATCCTTTTCCTTTCCATTAAATACAATTCACATTAGTTAGGTACATTTATCCTATTGTTGATTGTTGGCCTTGCCTACCAGTGCAAGGATGTTGTGTTTAGATTCATTATACAATATAATAGGTTAAGGGATTTTGGCCCCTTGGTAATAGGTCTATTTTTATATGATGATTTTCGAAGAAAGACGATATTTTGGCTTGTGCTGAAACTTGAGATTAGTTATAGAGTTATAATATCTTGAAGGATTTTGGTTTTCTTTTTAGAGGATTGTTTTGAAGATTACATTTTTGCATGGTGAAATATTTGAGTTTTCATAATTCTTTTTTTTGCCTTAAGATACTTTTTAATGTAAATGGCAAAGCCACAATTTGATGACACACCCCTTGTTTGTTTGTTTGTTTGTTTGTTTATCCAACAATTATTTTTTATTGATGAAAATATGTATTTAATTTTTTTTTGAAAATGAACTGATTTTGGAGGTTTTCAATTTGGTCTTTAACGTGTAGTCTAAAATATAACAGGATGATCAAAGGTTTTTAATTCATATCTTGGTTATAGTTTGGCTAAGTCATCTTAGGGATGATTGCCACTTTGGCCACACACAAAAATTCTTTAAAACAGACTTTTTTTCAACAATATCATGAACATGCCACAATTTTCATACAAAGAATTACTTTCGATTTTGTTCAATTTTCAATCACAAAATTATTCAATATTATTGAATAACTCACACACCACAGGTCTAAACATTACAAAGCCACATCTAGAAATTACCTTTTTTTTTTTTTTTTTTTCCAATAAAAAAA
>Ga0209611_10001648_pt1 | contig 38527 bp, 18 predicted proteins | sample S1TSphgellanicum_3_FD_187693 | JGI IMG/M metagenome (GOLD analysis project Ga0209611, IMG submission 187693) | Host-associated microbial communities from peat moss isolated from Minnesota, USA - S1T2_Fc - Sphagnum magellanicum MG (SPAdes) (version 2) | ecosystem: Host-associated > Plants > Peat...
ATTAATAATCACTACTTGGAGGCTTATAAGCATTCAAATCATTAGTACTAAAGAAAATTACGGAACTAAGGCTTAACTAATTGTTGAGCTATAATCCATGGCTCACAAAGTGCCTTGCATTCCACACAACAACAAAGCAGGTTTCTCCCAATCACACAGATGCCGATCAGGGAACTCTTTCATTACATTTGCAGAGTATGTACATTCCCCGAAAGCACAAGCTCACTTCTGCATTAGATGTTCACAAAAACACCGGATTCCCAGTGCCGTCTACTCTCTCTCCCTCTCTCTCCAATTCTTCTGTAGTAGTTTGACCGATTGTCAGGCGTAGCGACAAGTTCTAACATTCAGCCAAACTTTCTCCCAATGTTTCCATCAGGATTCCTCCTTTGTGCTCTCTCAGTGGCTCTCTCCATCTCTCTCTGTCTCTCTCCAATTCTCTTCTCTACCCAGCCAAAAATCTACCTCCCTCCCCTTCACCAAACTTCTTCTTCTCCAAAACTCCGTCACACCCAAGCGTTCTCCCGTTCTGTTCTCCACTTGGCTTCTTCATCAAGACTCCTCCTCCTTTTCCCTTTTTCGGCGCATCAATGCAACTCCACTCCTCTTCATCATTCGCGCCGCCTTCATTCCTGTACACCTTCACACACAAAATGTCCCATGCACAGCCATGCAACCGTCATGGAAAAAACATCCGCCGCCAAAATCAGGATGGCTAATTATACCAAAGCACACCCTCAAGGCCCGTGCATTCACACTATGTGGAAACCCACTTTTGTGTTACACAACATGTTTGGATAAACCTACTTTGGAGTTTTGTTGATTTTGTTTGTCGCTTGTTTTATTGGTACAAGTCATGATCATGCCCGCCATGTTTTTAAAAAAATTTGAGGTGAAATGCATTTATATTATGACCCAATGGGATAGGAAATTTAAATTGTATCTTGAAAATTTTGACCATAAACTTTGATAACTTATTCTAATGATGAGTCAATCAAAGAGGTTCATCGTTAAGATGCTTATTTGTGATATATGCTTATGCTTTGAATTAAAATACTTGCATGCAAAAATCATGACATTGCCTTTCTATATTTTTTACTTTTTATTAGTATGATTTTTTTCCAATCTAGAGTTTTTTCCCTGGTCATAGGGTTCTAGTTGAACTATTAGTGTTCAACTAAATGTTGTGATTATTTGTGCAATAACTTATAACTTAATAATGATACAAATTCATATGCAATATTCTATTCAAAAATATAGTTCCAATAGTTTGATTATTAAATATTAATTACACTTAATACGCTCAATTATTATGAATTTATTAATTATAATACATAATTAACTATTAATCTGAATAAATAAATGTAATTCGTATAATTAACTTTAAATTAACTAAATAAATAATTATGTTAATAAAGCTAAATAATTTAGATGTATAGGAACAATAATTATTCATCAAATAATAATTAAATAATATTTATCTAAGTTGGGAGTACTTAATAATGAATTAAATTGATTCATCAAGATAATTATTATTTCATCAATAATTATCAAATAATTAATTATATAAATTCAAATAAAAAAATTTATTTGAATACATATAATCAATTTAAATGTGAAATTAAAAGAAATGTGTATATTATATTTTAAAAATTCAATCTGGGTGTACATATGGATAGGCCTATTTATGCATTTATGTTTTCCACCCAAATTCATATTTCATTTTTATTAATGAAATATTTTTCAAATATTATTAATGATTAAATATTAATTAACATGTAATTTATTTAAATAGTATGCACTAGTTATTTAATTTAATAATTACCTATTAATATGAATAATAAATAACTTTCATTCAAATAACTTTTTTATTAAAATAATAATAAATGACTAATTATATGAATTTAGATAATTAATCACATGACAATATACTATTTGAAATCAAAAAATTAATTACTTGAAGCAATTAACTCATAGATTATATGAATTAGTCGAATCATTGAAGAAAATATTATTTAGTTGATTAAAATTATTAATTATCTTATAATAATTATCTAAATTTATTAACTAACTAATTTTTTAAATTAGATTAATCAATTAAATAACTCACTCATTTATTGATTAATTTAAATAATTAATTTACATATATATATAATAGAATAATTATTAATTCAATTGTATGACGTGCATTATGAAAAACAAACACAAAGCATGTGGGAAAATCTTTTTGTAGTTGTAACTCAATTTGCAATTAAAAAATAGACTAAAAAAATTAACCCATATGTTTTGTCTTTGAATCCCATGTCACAAATTATATAAAAAAGGTGTTTTATCTTATGTGAACTCACATTAAAATACACGTGTCATTTTGGGATGAACTAAAAAATGCTTAACCCTAAAGGCAAAACATAATTTTAAAAAAAACAAAACATGATTATTATTTAATCCACCTAACTTGAAATTTTCCTAACCTTGGTGCCATGTGGCCTAGGCTTACACTAGCTAGTGCCTTGTCGAAATACAGCCTAGGTCTAGGTGCTAAATGCCCTTGCCCAACATTGGTGCCATGTGCCCTAACTTAACATGGTTGCCACTTGGCAAATCCTAGGCCTAGGTACCATGTGGCCTAACTTATCCTAGGTGCTATGTGGCATAACCTAGGTGTACATGCCATGTGGCATATCCTAGGCCTAGGTGCCATATGGTATAACTTAGCTTAGGCACCATGTGGTTTATCCTAACCTAAGTGGCATGTGGCCTAGCTTAACCTAGCTTAAGGGCCATGTTGGCTAAACCTAACCTAAGTGTTATGTATGTTACCTAGGCTGAGCATTAATGCCATGTGTTCATTGATGATTCATTTTCATAATAGGGTACGTAGGGAGGTAAATACCCTAGCTTAGGTACCAAAATAATTGAACAATAGTTACAACAACATCCATCATATAACATATGACAATGGTTGAACTAGGTTGTAATAGGACATAAAATACATATGTTGCTTACAATTGATTGTCGGTTGTGACTTGTCATTTGCTACCAAGAGATTTTTAGTCTCAAAATCCAATTGTAAATCCAAGATTTTCTTTTAATGGTAGGTAGATAAGTAATGTAACTTAGCTTAGGTAGGTATTGACCTATATTAGCCTAGGTTAATTAATTAACTTAGGTTTACTAGTTTATATTATTAGGTTATTATACTAGCCTAGGCTATATTAACCTAGGCTACCTATGCTATATTTAGTTTAGGTTATATTGGGTTATACTACTTGGGCTACTTAAGCTATACTAAGATATACTAGGCTAACTAAGTTATTTAGGCTAGATACTAGGTTATACTAAACAATACTATCAGCTACTATTGAGGCTATACTAGGCTACCTAATAATATACCCTACCTTATAAACTTCCTACCTCCTTGCATATCTTGGACCTATTTATAACCTACAAGTATTTATGTAATATTATTTTCCAAATTTTATGATTATGTGCCTTATTTGATTACATGTTTCATTTGATGACATTAATGTCCTTTTTTACTAGAGGGTTCATGTTTTGTTCTATTTGACTACATATTTCATTCAACTACATCCCTCTCCTTTTTTATTAAAAGTGTTCGTTTGTTTTGTCATATTTGATTACATGTCACATTGATTAGTAATTGAAAAAAGTAATTTTAGTCAATCAAATAGTCAAAATAGACATGGTAATCAAGTTAGACATTTTGAAAAAAAGTAATTTTAGTCGATCAAATAGTTAAAATAGACATGGTAGTCAAGTTAGACATTTTGAAAAGCCATGAATTCTTATAATGAATGTATGTTAGGTTGTAACATGAAATGAAAATTAGGAGGCCTAAGTCTCTTTGATCCAAAAAAAATTTGAACACCCAATTCTGCAAATGGATACTCATGGTGTTAAAACCACGGTTTATTCATGGTTGAAGTATGCAAAAAAACTATTCACCGAATTTTTTTTGCAAAAGACTAATTTGAATTTTTGCAATTTTTTTTGCATTATAGTTATTATGGATTTTGGTAGCCTAAAATTAAAATGATGTCGAATTAAATTAATAAAAAAATCTAAAAATAGATTGGATACAACATCAATGTCCTTTTGAGTCCTTTTAAATAAATGAAATCCTTGTTTTAAAATAGGTCTTTTAAAAAAATCAAAAGGAATGCATTAAGCAATGCAATCAATTGACTTCATTTTTTTTAATGGGTAAACAATGCTTATATCTATGTTTAGTGATACCCATTGGATGCATTTGATTAGATTATACATCATGTGACAATTTTGAAAACTACAAAATTCATTCCAAAAGGCTATAAGGAAAATGATTATTTTTTATCCCATTGGGTTGGTTTTTTATATTCATTGCATTTATAATATATAACCCTAGGTCCAAATTTCATATGCATGACTTTATCATGCCAAAAAAAAAATCCTTATATATATATATATATAATTTTATTTAAATATTTTTATATGTACACATGAGAAAAATCAACACCACCATATGAGTTATTTTATTTTGAAATATTCAAATTTTCTCATTTAAATTTGTTTAATGCAAAATAAATAATGAAAAAAGTCCTAGAATCCTTTGTCAAAAAAACACCTCAACTATGAATAAGCCCACCATGGATATCAAATCTCAAAGTTCTTTTGACATATTGCATAAGCAAAACACACCCATCTAAACACAAACAATTGTTTCTTGATATTCATTAGATGTTGGTTCTAGGACATTGACATATAGTAGGTTCAAGGGTATGGAGTTGAATATCCAAGGCTTGGAAAGTTATGTGTAAAGCAATTCAACCTAATCCCTCCATGTAATTAAAGCCATAATGAATGCATGTGTATTTGATGATCAATCAATTTTAGGGCCCATGAGTTTGGGGTTTCTATACCATGAATTGGACAATTACACAAAAACATCTTTTAGACCATATGAGACTTGTTGAATGTTCAAACTCAACAATGTGTGAGTTGGATCAAGGTTAGGGACACATACAAAATGGAGGAGATTGAACATTGCATTTGGGAAAAATTGGTAGAGATGTTACCTTACTATCGAAAGTCCAAGCTTGTTGCCCCGCATGATAAACAATTGTTGAAAAGTGGCTAGTTATGTACTTTTAACATTGCATATATGTCCCCATATAAATTGGTGGTTTGCATTTTAGCCACATTTTTTACCTACATGTTCTAATGTAGATGATAGTTTTAACATTCCTACATACCTTCTTGTTTACATCCTTAATGAAAGTTTCAACACCTTCATCTTAAAAAAAAATGAATTGAAACAATTGTGTCACTAGATGTTGGCACAAAGTGCAGGTTTCCATTTTGAGGAGAGGTTTGAAAAACAAATTCTTCCATCTCTTTCATGGGTAGTTGGGTTCACTAAAATCTGACCTAAAATAGTAGTGCTAGGTAGACACAATACCAATGTTGGATTATTGGTAAGGCCACTTAATAAAATGATTGAGTGGAATACTAAAACTTTTAGTTCAATAATATGAATTTTGCTATTGAATGATTTTGAAACCACAAATTTAGGCAAGGTTTTGCAAAGTAAAAAAAATTGAATAAGAATTAAGAACCCTAAAGCTCTGAATAATAGTTATGTAGTGTTTTAAGCTCAATTGGTTTCTACTGAAATAATTTGGTAAGTAGTGAAAATACTCATAAATTAATTTGTAATCCTAGACAAATTGTGTCCTCAATCCTTTGTAGAAATTCAAGAACAAATATTCATAGTTTCTAGAAATCAAATTTCATACACAATTCACAACTTTTCAAAAACACTGTACCAAAGAAGAAATATATTTATGTATAAAGAGAATACACATTAAAACAATAAATTATTTTATGGAAGTTTGGTTTTAATTAATGATTATATAATTTTTTTTCAAACTATTGAAAAGAAGATATTTTAAATTTTAAAAATGGGGTTTAAGTCCTTTGCCAAATTGTGGTGTTGTTTGTTTTGAAAAGCTATTGAAAATGTTTTGATGGAGGTAATATTGACCAAAACATTTGGCTGGTATCTTTGCTAAACTTTAATGATTCTTCAAGAGGTCACCATCTATAAAACTATTAATTACCGACCTCAAAATCAATTCAATTCAAATTTATTATTCAATATTTTAATCATTACCAAAAGTTCAACAAGTTCAAAATTTCTTTAAAAAAAACTCCCTATAACAATTACATCATAAAAAAAAGGCAAGTTTTATTTAGCAATAAAAAAAACTTGCTTTGAAAAATCCAAAAATCCAAGTGTGATGTACCACAATTACAACATCCAATGTAACATGGCATGGAAAAGGAACCGGGCCAAGAAAAACATTTGGTTCCTTTCCAAGCTTTACATTAATAAATAATAGTTATTAGCATTTGGAGAGCCAAGGTATGTAAAGAAACAAAGGTCAATTGTCCCATGTGTGATTTGGTAGCTTTAAAAACTCAAACCTAGATTTTATAATTGTCCTAGGACCAAGCTAGCATGGACTTGGGTTACCACTAGCTCAAACATCCACCATTGATTTAAGATAATATAAAGAAATTGGACATTTTATGACATCTATTCAACAAAATATTCCCTAAAGCCTATAAAACTTGATCCTCTATTTGGTCTCTCCTAGAAGGGGTGGTGGTTTTGAACATATGGATCAAACTTAATGTAAGATTTTTTGTGTTTATTCTAACTATAGGTTAGGCTAATAGATCATGGATGGCATTATGGTGTATGGAAAATTAAAATGGGAGAAAGTTTTTTAGTCGGCGTTTGAAGTGCCCATTGCCAAGAAAGCACACATGGAAAATTTTAATAAGATATGGTGCTTTCATTCACTCTTTGTGTTAGAAACAACTTTAGGATTGGGTGGAAAATATCAATTACCTAGGTTAATTTACACAAATGACTATTGTTTTGTAGTTCTACTTGATGTGCTAGGGGGTGCCTCCCCTAGCCTATGTTGTATTTGTTTGTTTTTGCAATGGATTTTTTCCATTTGTTTCAAGGGAAAAAAAAATTTGAATACGAAAATGAAAAAAATTCAAGGACACACATGTGTTGCTTGCAAGAAAAGAGAGAATGAAAAGAAAGAGAACTTGCAAGCTTGCCAACAATGCTCCTTGATGAAACATTAAAAAAATCGTGTGGATGTTTTGAAAAACACAAGCTTTAGAAACATAATTTGAAAGCTTGTTGAAAGATAAAAATAACATGAAAAAACACAAAGACAACGCTCTTTGTCATAAGCTTTCACAAAAACATGAATTAAAAAAAAACAAAAAAAAACAAGAGAGAGAGTTCATTGCCACAAGCTTATGAAAAAACACAATCTCTAGGTTGCCACAACTTTATGCATTTTGTTCAAAGCTTGGGCTTTTGCAAAGCTCAAGAAATGTACATGTGGGTCCAACTTTGGACCAAAATTTATTGAGCCCAATTTGTGGCACAAAAACAAGTTTGGATCCCCATTGAACTCATGCGAACTTTTTTCATGCAAATTTTGGCAAAACATAAGGTCCCAATGTTGAGTGATAACTTTATAGTGGTTAAAATACAAAATTTGAAAAACTACAAAAAGATTGGTGTGACATACATGAAATGACTTTGTGTTTAATGCTAATAATACTAATTAGTGCATCTTGATCTTCCATCATTCTTCCTTGTAATAAAAGATATTAGAAAAGGCTTAACAAAATGCCAATAATGGCATAATTCATTTTAAAAGAGAAAGGAAGAGGTGGGAAGGGAAGGGGGAGGTTGGAGACAATTAAGTAAATAGGTCTTATTGACAAACAATGTCATGATGGAATGGAACTAGAAGATGTTTCAAATCATGGTTCAAATTCCAAGGCAAAAACTTAAATTAATAGAAGGATTTCAAACAACGTGATCATGTTTTTGATGCCAATTTAAGTAATCTATGTGGTTGATCAATGGTTGTGTGCAATATAAAAATGTTGTGTTTGTGCTTCATACTATGTAACAAATGTGTTGTAAATGAAAGGGATTCATAATGGATCATGTTCATTTTTGATGTTTTTCATCTAGCCTTGCCACCATGTAAGGTTAAATGGTTGTTGGAACATATATATGATTCCAACATTTGCTTTGATTTTGGTCAATTTATTATTTTTTCAAATTTGTGACTTCACATAATTTATAGATACATAGATTTTCATTGTTTTGAAAAGGTGTATTAATTACCTTACATACAAAACAATGGTGATATGTATCAAAATTGAATGTTTCAATGTTAATGAAAATGTTTGACAATCAATTGATGTCTTGTCAAAGTATGGTGTTCAATAAATATAACAATAACAATTGTCACAATATTCAGTGTAGGCTCAAAATTAATGTGGTGCACAATACTATATGGGTGGGAAAATCAAACAAATATTGAAATTATTGAAGTTAATTCAATTTTATAGCCATAACAATGATTTTTTTTGGCTTTGATAATCTCATGCAAATGATTCATTGTCCATATAATAGGCCAAGTTGATTACAACAATTTTGAATATCATGGAAAATCAATAAGTGTTTATTCATTGTGGTTTAGTTCTCTCCTTTATTAAAATCAAAATTGCATTTGCATGCATCAAGCCTTCAAGATCTTGGACATCACAAACTTTCAAATTGGTATGCATATAACATAAAATTGAACAATTAGATCTTTGCCCTTTTCAATCTCCAAAAAATGTGAGCCATACCAAGACTAACTTATGAGGAATCACCCATTATTTGTGCATGTGTTTTCCTTGAATATTTGCAAGCAAGGGTTAGTTGTGGGTCCTTTACCTTTGTTCATTAAACAAATGTCACACACATCCACTCTTTAGATGAAAACCTATGTGACTTTAGTAAAAAGAAACCAATGCACAAAAGTAGAGTCAAGAAAAAGCAAAAGAAATGGGTGACCTCTATTCTCATGACACATTGGCCATGGAACATTGACACGAAGCAATTGAAATCATGAATGTTGGATGGCATGTTGACAAGGGAGGGAAGTTGGAAGAGGCCATCCATCCCATAATTTGCAACTTCATCATAGGATCATCAACTATCACAATACCTAGCCTAGTTAGGCATTAAAAAATTAAAAAAAAAACTTTTTGGTTTGCCATGTTAAAAAATTTCAAAAATTGTAAAGGAAAGTGTCGAACTTTTGAATCACAATTTTTAGATGTGTGAAAATCACGTATGCACAAAACAAGTCTTCTCTTCATTACTAAGTGGATATCACTTATGGTTGTCATGGATTTATGCATTTTATCTAATATGTGTTAGCTCAATGCTTGTGTTACATGTCATATATTGCATTTTTAATTCAACAATTAATTAAAAAACTATTTTGATTGTACAAGGCTTCTCTCTTAATTAACCATTAGACACCATTAATGACTATCCTTATGTCACGTATGACCTTTATCATCATTGTCTACACATGAATATCAAAAACATCAAATTATAAATAACCAAAAAAACACCACAAATGACCCAAAAAATAAAAATAATTAGACACCATGTTGCCAAACTAGGCTAGGTTTCACTATTGATGTGAAAAATGTTTATGGAATGAAAAGGGGCAAAGCCCGTTAGGTGAGGCATTTGGTGGCTAAGTGTGTGTAAAACTTTGACATGGCGAGAGTAGACAATGCCAAGACACATCACACTTCATGGCCGGTCGCATGAGTTTGAACACCCCATTCCAACACTAAGAGACAAATACATGTATGATGGCAGGTGGGTACACAAATGAATGAGTGTGGATGAGAAGTGGACTTATATATATATATGATGGCCGGTAGGTAAGTAGGTACCACAAAATCAATCTGTGTGATGGGTTTAGGGTTGCAATTCACAAAAATTAAATTTGAAATTGCCTAACCTCATTTTCTAAAATAAATAAATAAATAAATATTCCATGAAGAAGTGTGAAACCTGAGTTGTGGGTATAGTGATTCATATTAATAATTAATATTCATAATAATTCATATTCATACACCCCTATTTGCCTTTCATTTCATTAGCCTAAGTTGGAAATGGTGACAAACATGTTTTTTAGAAATGAAAATTTCATGCAGTGCACGAGAAGGTTCAACATTCACTTAGGAGGCCGAATTTTTTTCATTTGGTTTTTTTTGGGGGGGGGACACACCAGGATTTTTGGTTTTGTCTGTTCCCAATGTGTTTGCATCAAGTTCTCAAGATGTTCCCAAAAGCACCAAAATTTTGCCCCCCCATGTTTTATTAATAATAATAAAAAATAAATTAATTAATTAACTAATTAATTTTGTTTCTTTGAGATGGGCCAAAGTGATCCAACTTTGAGCACTCCCAAAATAGACATATTGTGCTCTTTTCATTTGGGTTTCCTATATTACCTACAAGAGGCAAGCTTTGGGCAAAGGATAAGGGATAAAGTATGATGCTTTTGAAAACAAATTGGGAACACCAAATTTTGGAAAAAAATAAAATCATCCCCACCTCACCCTCCCAAATTAAATTTTAAAATAAAATAAAATATAAAATATTTAAATTTAAATTAAAAAAAACAACTAGGCTTCTAGGGTGCATGTTGCCTCACCTCATTGGCTGGGTAAGATTTCTATTCCTAATTGGACACCATTTTAAAACCTAGGCTAATAATAGATGGGGGATGAATGTGGGGGACATGGGTAGCCATTGCAAGGAAAAAAAAACACACACACACACACACAAATTTCTTTTATATACAAACACAAAATGACAACAACATGTAAAGCCACCCCCCACACCGCCCCCACCCCTCCCCTCCCCAAGCCCCCACACAACCCGCCTCCCACAACCCCCGCCTGTGGGAACATGGAAGTAATAAAATAGAAAAATGACTTGTGGCTTGAAAACAGCCAAGTAATGGGCCCACAGGGACAGGAAAGGGCCCACAAGAAAACCACGTGTCATACACAGGAGCAAAGTTGGGTAAAATCCACCAATCATCACTCTCCTCATGTGCGAAGTGCAGAGTCAGGTCCAAATAACTAACGTCACCCACTTGCGTCACACACTACTACGGATTCAACGTGCAAAGTTAAGAGTTCTCCCCCAAAACAAAATTGCACACAAACAAACAAACAAAATAGATTGACACAAACAAACCCAAGTATCTAATACACACAATCAACAATTGAGAGAGAGAGAGAGAGAGAGAGAGAGGGATCGGAACGAGATTGATTGATGGATTGTGTGTGTTTTTGGTGGAGTAGAGAATTTCATTTCTTTTGTTTTTTGGTTTCTTGGGTGTTTGCAACAAATGGGTGGGTGGCTAGCTAGGTAGGCATGTGCATCAAACAACAACAAACGAGTTTAGATTTTGTTGGAGACTTGAGGAGAGTGGTACTGGTGGGAAGAAGAAGAATGAGATATGATCCAAGAAGCCATGGCCATGCTTGAAAGTGGTGAGTTATTTTTTCTTCAATGAGAAATTGTTGTGGCGGTTGTAGTAACCTTGAGGGAGGTTCTTTGATGGGTGCTCTATGAAGATTTTCATGGCTTCATGTGTTACACTGTGTTGTGTGGGTGGACTTTTGCCAGAGGCTCCTCTCTCTCTCTCTATTGAAGGCCAAAGAAACAATGGACATGTCTGAAGTATGTTCATTGTTTGTTTGGGAAGACAATCAGTCAGTCGGTATTCAGCATGCCTGATGAGCAAATGGGTCCCTTCCAAATTCACCCTGGAAGCTGCTATGTCCATTGCCACAACAGACCTAATTCTGTGTGCTGGTCCATTAGATTGGCTCTGCCCTTCATGGTAGAGACATTTGTGATGCACCCCAGAAACATGCCAAACTTTAGTATCCCTACATTCTAGGGTCATGTGGAGTCCACTGTAGAAACATTTTGGGCATAACAGAAAAAAGATCCACTTCAGCTTCACCATGCTAATCACCATGTGTTTCCAATTTAGTGTGCTGAATGTTTATCATCCTTATGGCTAGGGTCATGTGGAGTCCACAGTAGAAACATTTTGGGCATAACTGAAGGATCCACTTTGGCTTCATCATGCTAATCACCATGTGTTTCCAATTTAGTATGTTGAATATTTATCATCCTTATAGCTGTCATTTGAAGGCCAGAACCATTATGCCAGAGCCAATATGCGATCAACCACTTGCTTGTTCAGGATGCATACTGATGATGGCCCTTGTGGCCGTGGACTAACTACAGGTTGCTAACATGTGCACAGGTAGGTAGGATGATCCTTATGGGTTTTTTTTCTTTTTTGAGTTAGCAGTTCTACTAGAAAATAAACAGGGCTCAAAAGCCATCTCGTAGCTCTGTGACAAGAAGAACGTTGCAGTGTTTTTTCTTCGGAAAGGATGTGAAGATCTTTTTTCTCTGGTGATGTAGCTAGGTTTTCATTTCTCAATTGTCTGGATGTGTGTGCCTGTGTGGTCAGTCATACATTCATTTCATCTGCAATGTTACCAAGACAATTATCTATTTGATTAGGACTGAATCACATCTGGCTATTCTACTTGTCTTTTTCGAGGGTGCTATTATGCTTGTTGGTTTCTGTAGAGGGATTTGGTTGCTTTTGATAGTGCTGCAACTTCTGTCTGATTTTTGTACAAAGGGATGTATGTGATCGAGCTTACAATTTTGCACATGCTTCTCAATTGTGTGTTCTTGGTCAGTGATGTCTTTGGAGTCTTATCTTCTGGTTCCTGGTGTAGTAGAAGGTGCAGCAGTGACAGAGCAGATGAAAGCTGAGCCAATGGTTCTTGGCAGTGGAGATCTTGCTTTCTACATGAATGACACTATGTACACAGAGGAGGATGTCCATATTGTCAATCCACCAATGATGAAGTTTGACTTGAGTGGTGATGATGATCCTGAAGAAAGTGATCTTCCACTATATCGGAAAGAGAATGACCTTGGCAAGATGGATTTCAATTGGGATAAAAGCCTTGGCAACATGGAGGATGTTGACAAACTCTTCAGGTTGTGCACCACTCTTCAGATGTGTTGTGGTTGCCAAGCATGTCGGATTTTTTCCAGAGCTTCCTCTCAGAACTTCTTTTGTCAATCAGCTTCTTTTAGTAAGGTTGACAGGATGAGATTTGTTCTTCTGTGGAAAATGTGCACCTAGTCATGAAACTGTTTCTGCATACCAGCATGGTCTGGTGGCTTCTTTCTCCTGCTGCTGTGTGTTGGTTGCATGAATGATCAATCTGGAATGGGTTGTCAAGCTTGCTAAAAAAGTGTTGGAAGATAGAAGCAAAGAGGTGCTGACAAGCAATATTGTGGCGAATGTAGGATGGATTCTTCCTTTGAGCAAGTATGCAAGCCCCCTGGCAACGGATTACAATGGCAGGGGGTGGAGATCATCTCTTCTTCTGGCTTGCCAGAAACTAATTGTGATGCAGCTGCCAATGACAAGGTGGAGGGTTTGGACATGAAGTTTGAATTTGTCTCTATCAACCCTCTGATTTGTCCACCATTGGATATTCCGCAAGTTCCAAAATTTGAAGAGCAATGTCGTGGTGGCACTGATGTTACTAATAAGATAGTGCCTGGTCCTGCCCAGCTGCCGTTTCACCCACAACTGCCGGTAAGCATTGCTGGAATGGAAACTCATTCAAGGCTCTACTTCTATGGTGCCTAATACTTTGAAATCCCCCCAGCTATGCAGTTGTAAGGCAGATTGCTCAATCAAACACACATATACTCTCACTCACACACATGATGCCACAGTTTGAAATACTGCAAACCCATTCATCTTCTTTTCTAAGACATCGAACCAGGTACTTGTATGGACAATTATATTTTGGCTACTGCAAAAGACTAGATTGTGATCTCCTGTTAGTCTTGATGCAGGAGTCATCAGGATCTGGACAAAGGGTTAAGGGTATTTATAATAATGCTATGACGCCAGCCATATGGAAAGCCAAGAATGAGTCCGAGGTGCCTTCTGTGATCTTTTCCAGTTCTGAAAGAGCCAGCATTGCCCAGGTATACATGCACCCATGATTTCATTGCATGCTCTACTTCTTGTTATATTTGTACCTCTGGTTGTTTGACATGACATACTGGAGAAGTGCTACCTGCCATCTGGGTTTATGTTTCCACCACTATGATTCAAACAGCTCTGTTTTCTTGATCCATGTGCCAGGCTCATCGTGCACGGAGGCATGCAGCAAACCGCAAACGCTATGGAGGAAGGCTCAGAGGACATCTAAACAGCCAGAGAGGTGGGAAAGAAGTGCCATATGCTCATCAGGAGTGGCAAAAGCCTCAGCCTACTATTCCTGTCCAGACTGATCTTCATCTGCCATCATCAGCAAATCTACATGGGTATTCAACTACTGTACTACCACTTCCCTCAACAATGCAAGCTGCGGATCAACCTTTGGTGCCCTATAAGCATACAGGCTATCCCCAGCCATACCATCTCATACCCAGTTTGGCACCTACTCCCTTCCCGGGCCAGGTGCAACAACAATCACAGGAAATGTACAATGGATATGAACAACCCTTATTAACACTGCATCCAAAGCTGCTTCAGAACCAGCATCAGCTGAGAACATCATTAGAAACATCTATCGCAGTCCCCTCTAGTGATCCAATCATGACCAGTCATGATATGTCGGAGAAGCTGAGGTGGCAGCAGCAGCAGCAGATGCAGGCAAGGTTGGCAGTCGAGCATCTGGCCGGAGTTGCAACTTTCGATGTCCCTGTGCTCAGCAAAATTCTTGCACAACCTCAAGAGGTGATGCCTGCTAGTGAACCTGAAGCTGCTGCAATTGCTGAGTCAGTTAACACATCATCCAGCACCAATCCTGACACTCCTCTCTCAGTTCGCCAAAGTAGTGCAGAGGCCTCTTTTAATGAGGAAGATGAAAGCTTGCAGGCTGCTGTCCTGCACCAGCTGGAAGGCACCATGATGAAGGTAGTGTTTGGGTTTCTTGTACCTTTTGGGTTCTTTGGAGTAGATAGCTATTTGGAAGTTGTGATCACCACTTGACCACAGCTGAAGTTTATGAGATCAACCCACAAGTTATTCTGTAGGCAATCCTTTGGAGTTCCAAGCTGATGTAAATGGGTCAACTCTGAGGTCATGTGGTACTGAGTATGTGACATGATATGAGGGAAGATTTCATCAATAGCCTGGCTTGACTATTGCTAGCTTGATGCTTTTGTAATGCTGTTATGTAATTGGTACATCATTAGAGCTCGGAAGGCATTGTTATGGTTGACCCATTTGAGGATTGACCTATTGGGTATACAAATTCACATGAAGGATCTTGCATGTTGAATAGTATGACTCTTCCCCTAGGCATGGTTAATCCCGAAAGAGTTATTGTAACTATTGGACTGTGTAATTTTGCAGCTTGATCTTGGGACAAGGTTGAGCATTCGGGATGCCTTGTATCGATTGGCCCAGAGTGCAACACAGCGGCGATTGACCTGTGCAGATTCTGGCAACAACAGCCAAACTTCTGGGGATACTGATGCTTCATCCAGTGCTCTTGAGTCCTCCATTGGCAGGGACCCTTCATCTCCATCTCAACACAGGGTTTCCAGGTACAGTGCTCAACTATGTATTGGTTTTTGAGTGTGGTTGAGACAGACATAAAACTCTGTTGATAGGTCAATTCCTCATTTTCTGCTCTGTGAAAGGCTGCTGCAACTGCCAACGTTGGGAACTTGCTACAGAATTGGAACTGACAACTTTCCCTTTTTCCAGGCCTATACAGCCAAGTTCAGATGCCCTGTGGATGTATCACTCAGGAGGTTTGCCAACCAACTGGTCTGGTGAAGCTTTAGCCAATTTGGTGGAAGGGATGGATCCTGTCATCGAAGAAGGAGTTGAAACTGGGTTTGCTATGTTTCCTGAAACAAGTATGTGTATGTCTCAAGTGACATACAATCCACAGTTGACAATTAGAGCTCCAACAGCAACTCAGTCGTGTACAGATGACTTGGCCGCACCATTTGACCAGCAGAACAACATGCTGTCCTATGTATCAAAGGACAGCAATCATCAATCTCAGACATTGCAACAAAGCAACATAGCAAGTAGTATTTTGGCTGGAGAAACTTCCACACCTTTGGGCATCAAACGAGGAGAAAAAGTGACTGACAGCTCACAAGCCCCAACTACCCAGGGTCGTTCTTCAACTTCTGGACAGCAAGACTGCTATGGCATTCAAAAGAGAGTTCAACCAAGCCGGTTGCAGCGTGCTGCAGGGATCAAAGAGCTTACCAAGTATGCGGATGAGATGGCACCAATTGGATCTTCCAAAGTTGAAGATGAAACTCTTTCTCTTGCAAGTCCATCACTGATTCTGTCATCTGCATCTGATAATTGGCAGGCGAAAAACCTTTTCAAAATTTCAGGTGAGCAAACACCCAGAGGTGTTTCAAGAGTATGTTAATGGATGTACAGTTGAAAGAAGGTGGTGGGTCCTGCTTGTCCCTTTCATTCACTATTCACCCAGTTCACTAGGGGAATCCCAAAGTGCTTACAAGGGTAAATGTGATTCCTTTTGCTCCTGCCCAGAGCTCCAATGCTTGATCCCAGCTTTGTTTGGTAGAAAGCCCTCAGTGATCCTGTTTGTGTAGGTTAATGGGACTTCAACTATGGATATGCAAAGGGCAAAGGATCTGCCCTGCAATGTGCCAAACACCAAAACCCTGGAATCAGATTCCAGCAAAACCCTGGATTGCATAGACCCTGGAATCCAATTCCAGCAAAACCCTGGAATTGGATAAACCCTGGAATCCATTTCCAGTAAAAGCCTTTTCTCTTCTTTTATGTGGGGCATGTTCTAGAGTGCCATTTTTGTATCAAAATGTCAGATCACAAGAGTTCTGAACTTTTGATATGTAGTCGGCAAACTCTTTGTGCAATTTCATTGTCGATACTGTGATTCTATCTTCATCGTTTCCAGCTTCACTTCGGCGAGTGAACAATTAATGAATGAGCATGTAATCAGTATGTAATCCATGCATTCTCTCTTGTATTTGGCAGGTATTCCAGTTCCATAAATCCTGGAGGGTTTCTCACTTTTCCCCTAATTTCCCAGTGCTGTTGGATTGGAGGTTATTTCTGCCGGCACTGCAAAACTTTCTGGTCTCTGGAGGCAAGCCTTAAATAGTTGTTTCTTAGTCTTTGTTGATTTTTCAATTCCAAAGAAACAGAACTCACTTCCAGAGGACAGATTCTGGCTGCAAGCTGATGGAAAATATGAGGAGCATGGTGAGTGTGGTCTTGATGGTAAATCATGGTGCGTGGCATTGCTCAGAATTTAGTGGTAGGCTTTCATGTGTTTAATGGCTTCTGTAATATACCAAAATCTTCAGTGGCAAGTGCATATGATGTGGCCATATGTCATGCAGTTGCCATTACAAATTAGAGTTGTATAGTTCTGTGTCATCATCTGGAGAAGTCTGAAATCTGAAGGATCTTTGACACATGCTGATCTTTGAGGATGAGGTGTCTCCTGATCCATTTGTTTTTTTTTTCTGTCATCTAAGGTCATTGAGCTTGTAGATTGCTCCTTATCCAGCTAGACTGACTTGAATCTGATAACATACATTTGCATCTTTTATGAATTTTGCCAAAAACACATTTCATGTGTTAGCAATGTGAAAGGTTGCACAACCAATCATGTGTGGGAAGTCTGAGGGTTTGACTTTTGTAAGTGAACTGCCATTACGCACCCAAGCAAGGAAGAATAGCACACTCCATGATGTTGTGGGTGTTTGGATAGCTGTGGTGATAGCTGCAAAATCCCAACACCCACAATGACTTGTTCTTTTGGATTGGGGTGGTAAAGAAAATTCAGTCCCAAAATGGTTTGTCACAGTCACGGTTGCAAGTACCAGAATATAGAAAATAAGGAAAACTAATGTGAAGGAATTTTGGTTTGAACTTCATCCCTTGTAGTAAGTACACTTAGCAAATCTGAAGGGGTCTACTCTCACAATTCCCTAGTTTCAACTTCTCCTCATGGTATGCAATGACTGCATACCATTCCAACTAGTGCCTCAGTTTTTTTTGACTCTTGCACCATCTCGTTGGAGTGTCCCCTCTCTCTAACACATTCTCTTCATATTTCACTAGTTCTGAAGTAAATTTTTTAATTTAGTTTAAGTGTAAATAGGGTGTTAATAATTTTATTATGAGAACATATTTAAAATATTTTATTATTGCATAGCATACTAAAAAATAGCTTTTTTTCTCAGTTGCTTACTAAAATGTGCAAGGACAAGGAGTGACCTCTCCAAGGACTAGCTTGGACTCACTTCCATGCCATACATATGTGTGTGATGTATGGCATGGAAATAGGATGGGGCATGCTAGTAGCGCCTATTGCGTTTGGGTGCAATGATATGCTCATCTTGTTCTTGCTTGGGTTGTGATTTCTTAGATGTCTTAACAATTGCAAATTCGTGCTTTTGCCAAGGTGTTGTTATTGCAGGATTTAATTAGCACATAAGGCAAGGAGGGGACATGATGAGTTGGGAAGGCCTGAAGTGGAGGGGAGTGCCCTGGATTCCAAAGAAAAGAATGGCTTCTAGTGGCAATCCAAGTGAGAGATTTCATGACCATTTGATTCATCACAATTTATCTCATTTATGTAGGAGGGGTGGGATTGTTCCAAAGTCTCAAATTCCTTTATTGGATTTTGGGTAATAACATGGCTTGACAAAAAATTGAAGCTTTCTACCATTTTGTTGAACCAAAAAGGGGAAATGTGGTGATTGGTTTTACTGTGAGGTGAACGCACACTCTTTGGTAGCTATTTAACTTTGGTTCAACAGAATTAGTGGTTTCCATGCAAAATTGGAATTGGTTCAAGAATTGGCATTGTAGTTTGATAATCTCAAAACACTGATAGTGGAATTGGGTCACAATTATTGTTCCATAGTTTAAAAATTGGAACTAGGCAGACAATTTGTGGCTACATTGTCTTCCAAAACATGTTGACATTGTGGTTTTGAGTGTTCTGTTTCTCTTTATCTTTTCCTTTACTTCATCTTTCAAACTTGTAAGTTGATTTGTTACTTGTTGCTTGAAATGAATTGGTAGTTCGTACTTTTAATGTTGGGGTGTAGGGTTGGGTTTAAGTGTTGTCATGGTCATGGAAATGGATTTCAACTTGGAGTCTGATTTATTATTTCCCTTTTCTTTTGTGGTGTTTCCAGCTAAGTCTACTTTTTGTTTCATTTTCTAGGTACTCTTATTATTCTTTTGTAATTTAAAAAAAAAATTTGTTAAGTGTAAATTTATCGCACACCTAACATCCTAATCTTGGGCCATCCCATCCCTTGGAGAACGTCTAGAGTGTGTTATTAGCAATAACCTATTTAATTTGGTCTCTCTTTCCCTTAGCTTGAACTACCTCATTGGAGCTCCCTTAATCAAGAACAAGAAAAGGTTCCTTCCTAGGCTAGATGGGATGAAGGGGTGGATCATGATTTGGCCCTCCCTACCCCTCAACACTTCAACATGTATATTAACCATTGGATAGTTGTCCCTCCAAGTTAAGACAATCCTACACCCAAAACCCTACACACACACACACACACACCTTATTGTAACATTTTGCATAACAAACATAACAACTAACAACACCTCTTGTACTTCTACCCACCCTTCGTCTACCTATATTTATTGGACACCAACAAGACACGAACACCCCCCAACAAGACACAACTCCTTGTAGCAAGATAACTTGCATGTTCATACGTCCACACACACTCACAACTTCAAGTTCTACCAAACCTATAATGTGACCCAACTCAACATATATAGTGAATCATTATCCTCTTGAATTCATCCTTTCAAATCTTCAATATTTTTTGGCAAATTGTACATAGAGTTCCTTCAAGACTTCTTCACCCTAGTTCTACTTCCTAAGGTTTCCCACATCATTCTAAACATCCTCCAAGTGGTCTCCTAGCTCTCACATCATTTGCCACTAGAATGTACTTCCCCAAAGCTTCCCCTCATGCTTCAAATCCTAATCAATGAAGTGAAATATTAAAAATTCCAAGAAAACCTAGGAAGTTCAATTCTAAATTTGGAAACCTCAAGCTTGTGATGAAAATGCAAATCCTAAGCACCAAAAATAGGGCACAAAACAAAAAATGTATGTGAGGACCTTTCCTCCATTTCTACTATCCTCTTGTCTACTATTTTTCCTTACCTATTCCCTTTCTTGTTTATTCTTCAAAACAACCTTCCATTTTTTAAAAATAGTCTTTCCATCTTGCCTTGAATAGACCTTTTCATGAAATGTTTCCTTTCACATGCAGTTGCCACCTCTCTTGCCCCTTTTTACGATCTTTCCACCTTCACATGAAATCCATTTCCCTTGAATTTGAACTCACCTTGAAAGCTTGCCTCTCCATGAGTGAGTATCTCCACCTTGTTCACTTGTTCATGATGTGCCAACTTTTAAAGTTTCACAAAGCTCAACCATCAACCCTCAAATCCTACTTTCACATCTCATGAGCAAACCAAGCCCAAACCAAGTTCCTTTCTATCAAAGGGTCATGAAAGGTCAACAAGGAGACCCTTCATGATTAAATTTGACGAAGAGGCCATGACCTATCTTTAGTCTAGGCCTACCTATTGGAAAAACATTAGGAGCCTCCTCTCACCTTGTTGTCCCTTAATTGGTGCATTAACTAGTCCATTGATAGGATAAAACATACCTTATCTTGCACATTCAGGCTATAACCTCTTTTATTTATCTAGGTCACCCCATACCTCTAATCTAGGGTGGAATAAGTTCTTTCATTAATCCCCTTAAACTATGGGTCTTACCCAAAACTCCTCCCCCCCTTCTTACTTACCTTTATCCTACTTGAAGCCCTCTTTACTACTTAGTAAAATGCCCACCATCCCAACATAGTGGGTTAAATTTATTTTTGCCTAACAACTTTTGCCTTGTCTTTGAGCTTTTGTTTTAAATCTATTTAGTTTTAAGCACCCACTATTTGTTTTTGAGTATCCATCCTTTAGTTTTGAGTATTCACCATCTTTTTTTTTCCTTTTTTCGTTTGTCATTCATTTTGGACTTTAGAATGTCTTCCCCCATTCATTTGTTTTCCTTAGTTGTTTATTCTTGTCATTTGTTGCAAGTTCATGTAGTGTGCAAGTGGTTTTACGTTTTGTGTCATTTTTTTCCATAAAACCATCATTCAATTATACTTGAATCAACTTTTATTTGTGAACCTCATTTGTAACAATTGAACTCATATCTTTTTATTGTCCTTGTAGATTGGCATTGTGTTTGTCAATACATCCCACAATGACTCCATCCCAAGTTTGGATAAAGTCCCTTTTGATTATATTGATTGTATGTCCAAAAGGCATTTTCATCTTTAGAAAACTATTGATACAAGTGGTAAGAAAAAAACTACCTTAAACACAAAAACAAGACAACTAGAACCATGAGGTGGCTCTTTCCTTTTGAGGATTTTAAAGTTAATTGCAAAAATATATACACATGTAATATATTACAAATTCATGTGTGTTAAATGGAAACAAAGTTTCTTGTTTTTAATTGATCATGGGCAAATTGTTAGAAAGTTTGAATGCACTATAACAAGTTTAAATTTTGGTATTCTAGGTAATAACCTTTTGATACACATGACTACTTGGGACATTTGTTCATATATGATAAGAATTATTTTTTGTTGAACACTTGTATGAATATGGAATTTGAGTTTGAATGTGGTCATAAATTTTAAAGTTTCTTGATAATCAAATGAATTATTTGATATTGTAAGTATATTGATGTTGTAATCACCTCTAATGAATGTGAGACATGAAGAACAACGTTACAATAATGATTATATGTAGTGTATCAAAATAGCTATGTCAACATTACATAGATGGATCATTGTGACATACGAATTATCTTAGAATGTTGAAGAAACTTTATTAAACAATTATGTGCTATGCCCATCCCATTAAGATTGAAATTGGGTTTTTTAGGCCAAGGTCGTCAAATATGCTTGCTTGCAACCAAAGAACATGTTTTCAAAGTTATAGCCAATGTACAAAAATATTAAAGAAAGTGGCTAAAAGCCTATATCTAACATAGACCTAGACTAAACCTATGAAAACCTCAAACCTAGATCCTAAATTGATGTGGTACATGGTAGATTTGTGACACAATCTTTTGTGGAGGCATGTCAGGTATGATGTATCACACTAGGTAAGTATATGAGAGGAGGGTCAATAAAAAAAGCCCCACAATGGAGGTGAAGGCAAAGATAAAGCCTACATTTGCTATCTTATTTCCTTCAATTGTTGGTTTTTTTAAAAAAATCATTTTCCTGAATCCTAATATAAATCTAGCACATTTTAATTTAAATCAATTAATTTTTCATTAAAAAGTTTCAATTCACTAAAGCTCAAAAGTTTAAATTCATTGTATGATGTTGCAACATAAGTGTTATGTAATGTTGGTCCTTTCAAATTTCGTTATTTGAAAGTAGAACTATCAAGGCCTTTGGTGATTTAGGGTTTAGAGTGTACTTCAATGTTCAACATAGGTTACAACCGGTTATTGTTAGGAGAGGTTTTAAGTTTCATGGTTATTTATCATTTGAGTTTCTTTCCATTTTATTTTTTTATGTTTTGAGTAAAATAACATTTGAGGAGTGGGGCATTAACCGATTTACAACATTGGAACTCATAGAACAATATTTTTTCATGTGATACTTAATGGGGTATCACAAAAGAAATTGAAAAAAAAGGTGGGGCATCCACGCCTTTTGTAGAAGAAAAGCTCTACTTAATAACATGCCTTCTAGATACATTTTATAAATTTTACTAGTGTTTTACATCTTTTTTATGTTTTTTTCATTTTTTGATTTGCTTGTGTCTAGTCTCTTTTATGTCTTCTCCCAAATTTCTAATTTTTTCTTGAATCTTATATGTTGTTTCAACTTTATCTAATTTATTCTTTGTCTTATTGATAGTTTGGGTTTGGTTTTTTCTTTTTTTTTAATTGATTCTAATAAGGGGTTTTTTATTTTAATTTTTTGATTTCAATTTTGTGATGTAGCCATAGTGGCCATCATCCACAAGAGGAATAAGACAAATTTGGATATAGGTATAAGAGGATAGTAAATTTTTTTTAGAATCTTGCATATTTTTGTAACCTCCATGAACCTATAGTCCAAATATGGTGATTTTGCATCATCAAAATGTGGGGAGTTTGTTTTTCTTTTCCCCAATAAAATCTTTTGTACTATGTAGCATTGAACTTTTTGTTGTTGTTCTTGGGATTTGAAATTTCACCAAAAACAAATGCATGGATTATAATCTAATAATTTCTAGGATTTTATAACATGTTTGCAATGTTCCAAATTTTGAAATAAAATTATTTGGTATTTGTGCAATAGTGAATCATTTAAAATTTTCTAGTAATATGCCATAGCATCGACACTCACATTGTCCAGGCCTAATGTTCCCAAGGGCTATTTCACATCTTGCATATTCCACTGCATTAATGTTTTTTATTTCCCAATTTTGGTATGGTGTCATTGGCACCATCCATATAATTTTCATCCAATTGGGTGGCAAACAAGACTACAAAGTTTTATATAATTTGGCTATGGCACATGAGGTGTGTGTAAGTTGCAAATTCAATGGTAATCTTAATTGTAAAACTTCATGGCAACATGGATGTTCTTGTAAGTTTTAAGTGTGATTTGAATACAAACTTGAACTAATAGAATGCTATCATATGCCATTTGTGGTTGCAATTGTGCTACAACAAACAAGCACAAGTCTATAACAATGCAAATTCTACAAAGTTGAAATGAAGCAAATGTTGGCACAAAAACAACTTGATGAAAAAGTACAAGTGCCATATCTTTAGCCACCTATGCATTTTCATAATGAATCTTGTTGTTCCCCCATTCACAAATAGTGGAGTAGAAGGGAAAAGTATGAAACTCATAAAACTATTGTGCATGCATTTTGACCACCAAGTGTAGATGTGTGATTCAACAATTGCAAATCTTGGATTTCATGAAGTACATAGTAAAGAAGGCCTATTCATCCTCCAAATTGCCCAAGACCATCACACTTGTAATCTCCACAAGTTTCAAATACTTACACAATTTTTGAATTATGATGGCATCTGAACTCAAGTGGGTCCACAATTTAGTGGTAGGACTATAATCAATTGGTGGATGTAAAGTAGCATGCAAGTTGTTTTTCATTTGTATTGCAAAAATAAATGCTTGCTAGTCAAGCAAAAGTGGATCGAACAAAGGAGCAACCAAAACACCATATGGTGATTTTGCCTTGGCGTGGCAAAAATTTTCTTTAAAAATTGGAAAGTGATTTTAAAAAATCACTAGTAGAAATCTTGTCATTTGCAATCAATCACTATGCAACTACGTGCAACTAGGTGTCATTTGCAACTATATTGGTTGTGTGTGCAACTAACATGCAACTAATAGTGTACAAAATGGACACGTGTCATAAAAATCATGACCTAAGCTAATACATACCTACATTAATATACTAAATATATCTACTTAGGCTATGTATAATAGTTTTATAACTTTAGTATTAAGGTTAAACTCATATTAATTAATGCTACCCAAAACAAAACATTGGTTAAACCTATGCTAAACTAACTATGAGATTAAACTAACTTTGCTAAAATACTTTTTGTTAAACTAATTATGAAACTAAATTAACTTTGGCTAAACTAACCATGGTAAAACTAATTATGAAACTAAACTAACCATGGCAAAATTAACTATGAGGCTAAACTAATTATGAAGCTAAACTAACTTAGGTTAAACTAACCATGACAAAACTAATTATGAGGTTAAACTAACTTTGGTTAAACTAACCATGGCAAAACTAATTATGAGGCTAAACTAACCATGGTTAAAGTAACTTTGGCTAAACTAATTATGGGAAAAGTAATTATGAGGCTAAATTACCATAACTAAATTAAATATGACTAAATTAATTAGTAAATTTAACCTTGGAGTTAATTTAACTATGGTTAGTTGACCCAAAATTAATTTACTATTTTAAATTTAACTTCTGAATTATTTTTAAAATATTAATTTATCCATCATTAATTTAGCCTTGTAATTATTTAACCATGGTTAATTTAGCCATGTGGTTAATTTAATCAAAATTAGTTTAGCCCAAAATTTTTATTAAATTATTATCATTATAGTTAATCACATATAATGATTTAAAAAAACTATAATTATACTTATAATTATTAATATTATTACTTACTAATGACTTGACTATTATTAATTATTTATAAATAGGAGAAATAATTTTAATATTGATTATATATTATATATTATTATTATTTTCGTCCTTAATTGTTCATAATAATATTATTATTTTTCAATAACAATAATTTTAATTTAAAATATATTATTACTTATGGTAATATATTTATGGCTAATAGGTTACATTAATTTGCTTATAAGTACCTTAGTCTAGGTTAGTTACTAACTTAATTTATCTATTAATTTAAATGAAATAATAGTAATATAATATTATTGATCATTAATTATTGTAAGCAATCATAATTATTATAATTTTATTATAATTATAAATATTAAAATTAATATTTATTAACCAATTAATAATATTATTCATTATATTATATTATTATTACCTATTAACTTTTAATAATTATAATATAATTAATTTATCTAGTAGGTAAACTAGGTTAATATGGTTATTTGCATGTAGGTTGTAACTACATTAGTTGCACTTGCAAGTGAATTTTTTATCCCATATTTTTTGCCATGGATTCCAAATGTGCACATTATATAAGTAAGTGCATTTGACTTGTTCACAAACCAAGTACCAAATGCCATTTGGGATGGGCCAATGAAAGAGGCTCAATCTTAAAGGCTAAACCCAAAAGTAAAAGTAGATTATTTTAAACCTTAGCCTACCTGCCTACCTACCTACCTACCTCCCTACCTACTTACCTAATTAATCAATAAATAAATAATCAATGGGCTTTTAAAATTGCCATGTGTCACCACATAATTGGCCTTGATAAATGGACCCATGTCAAAATCTGATTCACATTTTATTGGATGGTCAAGACATTATTAATTTATTAATAATAATGAATATTGAAATAATGTTTAAGTGCCACATCTCACCATATAATTGAGTTTCACAAATGAACACGTGTCACCATGGGCAACCCTTGTAGAATAATGTAAATGTATAAAATATAAATTCATACCATATATACTATCCACCTATGTCATATGCAACTTCTGATTGTGTGCAATTTGTCCTATGCAACTATGGGGTTTAACAGTTGCATGTGTCACATGCAATTGAGAATTAGTTGCATACAACAATTGCAAAATGACAATTTTCTTCTAGTGAATGGTCTTCACATTAGTTATCACCCAATAAAGGGGATAAATTGTTTTAGTGTAAAGGATATCTAAAAAACATATAAAACACATAGCCTAATGTATTGAATATTTGGAAAAAATAACCTCATGCATGTAATATTTGGAGAAAATATTTTGGAAGTCTTTTACAATTTCCAAGATACATAAATATTGGTATGTGATTACTTGTAAAAAGCTTACAAGTACTAGGGGTCACTTATGGATGTTTTAAGGGACATCTATGAATGTTTGTGACTTTTTGACATGGTCCAAGGAACCTAAGGCACATGTAGGCTTGATGATTAACTCTTGCATTATTGTGGGTTTGTAGGAAGGTGCAAATGAACTTTTGTATCAAATAGTATACTAGGAGGCTTTGAAGCCTTTTGTTTCCACTCTTGTCAACTCCAATCAAGGATGCAATTATTGTTTCTTACCTTGCAAGTTCTTTAATCTCAAACTCCTTGTTAGTGTTTGTTCTAATTGTGTTCTTGATACTTTAACAAGAATGTTTTTTGAACTTCAAAGATTGAATTTTGATCATAACTTGTTTATTTGAAAAAAAATTATATGTTGATATTTAATGTTATATTCGACAAGTAGTACTTTACTTTATTTAATGTGTTTTGAGCAAATTATGAACTTACGAAGTTGAGGGGTCAAATTTACGAAGTTGAAGCACTCAATCTTTGTTTTTTAAGGGTTCAAACCTACTAACTACTCCAAACCAATTCCATTTTTATATGTAAATTCTTCTTGAAATTAGACTTGAAACTCTAGATTTTAATGTATATTGAATAAGATATGGTGATTTGAAATTGAAAAACCAATCTAATAGAAAGTTTAAGATTTCAAAAACTCTTTTGCCTTGGGTTTTTTTTTCATTTTGTTTTTGCATACTAAAGACTTCTAAGATATGTTTCATTGTTTGTAACTATAATTTCCATTCACAATCATTAAGATCATTGCATCTTAACATTCATTACATTTTTGAATTTTAAAAAAAAACATCTTTCAAACGATATTATCAGTAGATAAATCAAAGGCAAATGGATTCAAATCAACCTCTACAAGTAGTCTATGATTATGGTATTGATATTATAATCTTAGTAGAAACTAAATTTGGGGTTAAAAACATATTTGTTCAACATTATAATAATTTTTAAAATCAAATGATTATAAACATTCCACTACTTTTTATCCACCCTATCATTAACGATTTTGTGTTAGTTTTATATACCTTTTTTTAAAATTAAGAAGTTTCATTTTTATTTTAAAAAAAATTTAGATGGGATCAACTTTTTAAAAACCCCTTCAATACCATGGACGAGGTGGTGGTAGCTTTGAATATGCTACAAGGAATTATATCAAGTGCTTCATTAGATGTTGTTCAAAATACAAGATAATCAAACTCATTCTCCTTGTGTTGTCTTTGAAAATGAAGCCACGGAACTTTGAGTCAATTTTCTTGAAAAGTTTGATGGCAACATTCAAAATTTTGAGGCTTTCTTAATCAAGTACAATTAGTCATCCAATTACAACCTACCCAGTAAATGCAACCCACTTTTGAGCACTCTACTTTTAAGGACAACTTTGGGTTGGTTTGGCCCTTTTTTGGAAAAAAAATTCCTTTCCTTGATGATTTGAAACCCTTATTGTACAATTCAACATAATTTTTGGTGAACATGACAAGGTAGATTCAACAACCACAAATATATGTTTCTTGCACCAAGGATCATGTCTACCATTTTTGCAGACTTATGGGTTCCAACAATTGGTTTATGACATTAATTGGGATGAAGTTGCTTTCATAAATCAAATTCCATTGGGGTTTGAAAGATGACATCAAAGGACTTGATGTTAACAATGCCAGATCTTAGGAATCTCATGGAGGCAACTATGAAATGTGACAATCACTTGTTTGAGTGATGGCAAGAGTGTCACATATCACCACAATAATTACCTATTAATTTTGGAGGGTTTTCAAAACTTACCCCCAACAATGGGTCTTTTGGTCCAAAAGACATGAAATTGATGCAACTCATTTCAAACCTCCAAAATCAATGTTGTCAACAAGGCTTGTGTTTGTACTATGGCGAATCCAAGACCATCAAGTTGATAATTCTCTAATCAAAAAATGATATTCGTTCAAAACTCAAAGTGTGATGCCATAGTCAAATAATTTGCCAAAAAATGAAAATTTCCAACCATAGTAGGACCATGTGGTTAGGTAATGTTGTCCTTCTAGTCCATATAAGTCTTATGTTATATTCCCACCTTGTTTGTTATTTCACAATACCTATCATTCTAAATGTCAATAATTAAAAACTTGATTTTCTTGTTTTGGTAGATTTTGGCACATTTTCTTGATTTTTTTATGAAAATTTTGTACATCACAAATTTCTTCTATTTCAGAAGTCTCATCTAATGCATGTAGAGGTCATTGATGTTCAACCACTAACATCAAGAGATGTCACACCTAAATTAATATTTATTGATGTAGTGACATGAAATTGTTTGAGTACAATAATGTTTAACATCATCTAGACACCATTTACTCATGTTATCTTACAACAATACAATCCACATGTAAATTGTAAAATTTAAAATTTTAATTTTCTTGTTATTCATCATTTTAGTCCACAACATTAAAACCATGATGAAATGTCTTTTTGATTCAAAACAATTACATTTTGTTGTCAAAAACCAAAACTTGAAAAAAACCTTTATTTGCGTGGGTGAAGGTTCTTTTGTGAATTGCAAAAGCTGGTACCACATTTATAATTTATGCCAAATCATCATTAGAATTGACAAAGACAACCACTAGCATTCTTAAACGATATAAGGAGTTCCAAGATGTGTTAAAAAAGAATAATGCTAACATCTTGTTGGAAAAATTGTGGCATTGATATTTAAGAAGGAATTCAACCACCTTTAAATCCCATTTATAACTTGTTGTAAAATGAACTTGTTACATTAAAAGAATGCATGGATGAGAACTTAGCCAAGAACTTTATTTGACATTCCAAGTTTCTTCCTAGTGCACTCATCCTTTTTGTTAAGAAAAAAGATGAGTGCTTCGAAATGTGTGTCAATTATTATGGATTCAACAAGGTAATCATCAAGAACTAATATTCATTTCTTTTGATATGGAGTTTATTTGATCAACTTGGTCAAGCTAAAATCTATACTAAAATATATTTACATGGTGCATATAGTTTTGTACACATCAAAAAAGATGATGAATGGAAAACAACATTTCAAACAAGGTATGAGCATTTTGAATATAATGTCATGCATTTCAAACTCATCAATGCTCTTGCTATTTTTCAACATTTGATGAATGACATTTTGCAAAAATTCTTGAACAATTTTGTTGTCATTCATTTGGATGATGTATCCTGATCTTTTCACAATATTTAAAAAATCATCAACATGTTCATTTGGTCCTTCAAAAGCTATGCAATGTAGGATTGTATGTTAGACTTGAAAAATGTGCATTTCATCAGCCTCAAGCTGAATATTTTGGATACATCATATTTGACAAATTACTTTATATGCATTTCATGAAAATCCAAACTATCGTGGATTAGACTATCCCAACCACTATTCAAGATGTTTAGTGTTTTTTGGGCTTTGCCAACTTCTACATAATTTTCATAAAAGATTATTCTAGAATTGTAATTTCTTTTACACAATTAAATTATAATTTAAAAGAAGTTAGAATGGTGTCTTGTGGTCCAAAACTATTTTCAAGATTCAAAAAATACTTTCATGGTAACACCAATTTTGATCGACCTAAATTTTTATAGTCAATTATTTCTTGAGACTAATGCCTTTCATTTTGCCCTTAGTGCAATTCTTTTCCAAATTTACAAGAAGAAATCTTATCCTTTTCCACTTCCATGCATTGCGACTATTATTTGATTTGACTACATTTCAACTACATTTCACCATCTTAAGTTTGCAAGTCATTTATTGCACTAATTAAGGGTCAATATTATTCATAGTTGTTACTTTCACTATGTTGTTCACTTGTGAGTATAATTTGAACCTTATTTAATTATTTAATAATTTCAAATTGTTGACTTGGAAATTGAGGTAGTCTTTAACTTTATTAACATAATGCATTATAATGGGTTAATGAACATTTTGACATTTCTTTAACTCTTAACATGGTACATGAGTTGAATTATTAACTTTTAACATGTTGAAACCATTACTCACAAATTACATTTTTCATTTATTATAATATATTAAACACATGCAACTTAATGTTTTGCAATTATACTTGAATGGGTTAATGAATTTTTTTGCATCTCTTGAACTATCAACATTTGCACATGAATTGAATCCTTCACTTTGAATATTGTTAAATCCATTATTCATGAGTTACATTTTGCACTCATCACAATTTTTTCAAATGGATTTATAAAAATTTGGGAAGTCTCACATTTATATTTGAATGGGTTAATGATTAAGTCAAAATGTTCATGCATCCAAAGTTTAGGATGTATGTAAACCTTTAAATTATAAAATTTTCATATATAAAATTTCTATACATTTATGTAAATTAAAACATATATTTTTCCCCTTAAAATTTTTTAGGCATCACGGACAAGTTTATTATTATGAATGTTCATGATGCCACAACAAAAAAACCACAAAAATAATCCCTCATTTTTTCCCCCATTTTTTTCTTGGTGTATGAAAAACAAGTCCATGTTAAAAAAAAGATTAAAATTAAAAATTTATAAGTATTATTCTTATTATGAAAAATTATCAATATTTTAGACTTATTATTTTTATTTTAAACATGGTTTATCAATTTCTATAAATCAGTTTTGTTACATGTTTATGTTTAAATATTAAAAGATGAATTAAATAAATTCATTTCAGAAATAAATAAATAAATAAATAATAAATGGTGATAATAATATTAACATCAATGATTTTTTCAATCGTTTCATTTTTTCAATTTTAAAAATCTTTTTCAAGATCATCCACAAGAAAATTTAGCCATGTTTTGGGTATAAGTCATATATAGAGGTATAAATTTGTTAAAATATTTTCATATTTTGGCTACAAGTCCTAAAACCCATTGTAAAATTACGTTGTTTTAAAAATGTAAAATGTAAACATAATTTTAAAATCTTTTGTTGATCTTGATGGCCTTTCTTATGTTTGCAAAATGGTGGAAATTCATCACAAAAAAATCTAGTTACATCATTATTATTTCATAAAAATTGGATAATGTTTATAACGATTTCAAAGAAAAACTTAAAATTTTTCAAATAAATTTGATATTAGAATTTTTTATGTGTTTAATGTTGGAATTATTATAATTATTTAAAATAGTTTACTCATTAAGAGTAACCTTTTTTCTTTGAAATTTGTGATTTCAATTTTTTAACATTTTTTTTACTGTTAATGGTTTTTCCCAACAAAATTGCCAAGTTATGAAAATTTGAAACCAAAAAAATATGTTGGTTGTGGTGTGGGGGCGGGGGGATAATCCAACTATTTAAACTAAAAATTTCACCAAATTATTATTATTATTATTATTATTTTAAAAATGTAAAATATATTCTTACATCATGTGTATATATATTGACATTGAATTTACAAAGATTCTAAGTGAATTTAAACAAAAACAATTTGTAGATTTATTCAGGACATGCAATTTCAAGTTTATTTTTCAGCCTTCTAAATTTTTTTTTGGTAATTTTTTGAATACATTGTTGATTAAAATATTTTTATATTTTGATTACAAGTTTAAAACCCATTGTAGAATTATATCAGTTTTTTAAAATTGAAAATGCAAATTTTTAAGTTAAAATATATATTTAAAAAGATGAAACAATTCTTTGTTGATGTTGATGGCCTTTTTTATGTTTGCAAAATGGTGGAAATTCATCACCAAAAAGAACCTTTGGTTACATCATTAATATTTATTTTAAACTTTCAAAAACATTGGATAAGGTTTATGATGATTTCAAAAATTGAGCTTAAATGTTTTCAAATAAATTTATGTGATTAAACTTGGAATTATTAGAATTAATTTTAATTTTTTACTCATTAGGAGTAACATTCGTTTTTTTCAAATTTCCAATCCCAAATTTTTGGCAAATTTTTTGTTGTTTACATTTTTCCTTGAATTTGCAATATTTTTTTCCCAACAAGAATTTCCAAGTTAAAAAAAATTGAAACCAAAAAAATATGTTGGTTAGGGGGAGAAGAGGTTAAATCCAACTATTTAAACCTAAAATTTCACCAAATTCAATTGTGTTTTTTTAATAAAAGAAAAATGTAAAATGTTTTTTTACATCATAAAAAATATATATGTTGTGACTTTTTTTCAAAGTTGTGTAATTAATCATTGGTATTAGTGTATGATTAATCTTGCTAAACAAATATGGTCTTGATAATTAAATGGTTGTATTTACCATTTAATTAATGTTTCTTCTTATGACCATATTTTACCAATTTAAGAACACAAAAACATCCCAAAAAAAAAATTGAAAGAAATTTTTTGGGGCCAAATTTAAAGTATATATATATATATATATAAATTATCATAAATAACCATAATATTGAAACATTTAAACAAGTTTCCAACTACACAACTTGTCTATAACCAAATGTGGCAATCTTCTTATGGATGATTACCATTTAACAACATTGTAAAAATAAATAAATAAATTTATATTTAATCATATCAGGGAAAATAAAAACTTGTAATTCTTTTTTTAAAAAGACATATTTTATGTATTAAAAAATTATTAATAAATGCATTTTTGAATTCACATTTAATTTACAAAGATTTTAAATTCAATTTAAAGAAAAAGATATTTGATGATTTATTCATGAAATGCTATTTTACTTTTTTTTAGATTGCAAATTAAATTTTTATATATTATAATAATGTGTTTCCATGAAGTCTTGGGTTTAATCCTTGATAAATGCATGCTTTAATGTATTTTGTACAAATGCAATTTACAAACATATACATCATGGTGAATATGCAAACATGTACATCATGCTTAAAATGATGTCAAAAAAATTTTGTCAAAAAAATTATTTTAAAAAAATTATATAATTATTTGTTTTTAAAAAAAAACTTTAAATTTTTCTCATGCCATGACGTGACAAAAATGTAATATGTGACTCCATAATCCAAAAAGAAAAAGAAAAAGAAGTTATATGATGATTTGGCATGTTATTCCATGTCATATTAACTTAGGACCTCATATATCCATGTCATAATTTTTTAATAAAAAATTATCTAGTGCAACATGCAACTATCCAAAATGACTAAAAAACATTTCACTAAAAATGTTATAATCAACCAATCCTTTTCTATCAAAACCATACAAGTTGCACATTAGTCAATTTTGTCATATTTCAGTAAAAACCTAGTGAATTTTGGTAGTGAAAAAAGACAAGATTTCTTGTGTGATTGGAAATGATGGACAATTCCATTGTATTGTTTTCATTCAAAGAAATTTTCAACACGAAAATCAATTACAAGATCCATAATAGGGAATTCCTAGCCATTGTTGATTTTTTTCAAGAATGACGTCATTTACTTGAAAGTGCACAACATCCAATCATGATTTACACCAACCATTAAAATATTGAATATTTCATGATTGCTCAAGTTTTGAATTGTTGACACGCTTGTTGGAATATGTTTCTTTCCTATTTTGATTTCATGATCAGTTATCACCTTGGGGGTTAACAAGGATGGCCTAATGTTTTGTCAAGGTATTTTTACCTTGCACCAAAGCTAGGAGATGTTGTATTTGATCAACAATGAACAACCATTTTGAAACATGAACAACTACATCTTCAAGCTTTGTAAATGCCTATTACTTGATGATGGATCCAACTCTTCTTGATTAGGTATGGGTAAGCAAGTCAATAAATTGTCTAACTCTTAATCTTGAACATCGTGTTTGTCAACATAATCAATCAAAAGATGTTGACAATTTTCAAGGCAAAACTAATTGTTTTGAATTCAAGGATGGTCTTTTGTATATTTTGGATGTTTTAGCCCATTTCCAAATTCTTAAAGTTCAACATGACTTTTGCAATGGGACATTTTGGACTCAACAAAATCTAGGAACTTATTTTTCATGATTTTTGGTAGCCACAACTCTAAAAGTTTGTAAAAGAATTTGTGAAAACATATGATATTTGTTCATGTTCCAAGACTTTTCAACATCGTCCATATCATTTATTATAGCCTTTTCTTGTTTCAATGCAACCTTGGTCATCCTTGTTAATGGATTTTATCATTGATATTCCAATATCACATTCATTAAACTTTGTCTTTGTGGTGGTTGACTGCCTAACAAAAATGGCACATTTCATTCCATGTGAAAAAACCATCTTAGGTGAAAAAATTGCTAAACTTTTTTGGGATAATGTTTATTGTTATCATGGACTCCCAAATGATGTTAAATCAAGGTCCATAGTTTGTATTCAAGTTTTGGAAATCACTTGTCTAACTCTTGAGAATCTATATCAAATTTGTTTCTACATTCCACCCACCAACAAATGGACAAACTCAATGTGTGAACCAAATTTTGGAACAATACTCGTGGTGTACAATTAATTAACTATCATCAAGATAATTGGATAAACTTTCTACCATTAGTTTCCATTCTTCCACTAATCAAACTCCTTTTTTTGCCAACCATACACTAGAAGAAATCTTGTAGTATGCAACCATCCAATTTGCGGTTATATGTGACTAAATATCATTTACAACTATGTTTTGTCATTTTTACAACTAGTCACCATTCATTTCAATCTATTACATTTCTTATGATTATGATGTAATTAATTTGCAACGATTAGGTTTTACATCTTTCCCTATTGATTAGTTTTTGGGTTTTTCATCCAATAGAAGGCCTTTATGTCCAATTAGTTGCGAAAGTAGTCACAACTTAAATACTTTTATATGATGTACATATACCTTTGATGTATATTAAAATGTTTTGTAATATATTTGGGATATATTTATATATTCATGAATTTAATTATCTTATATTTAAGGCATATTAAATATAAATTTTGCATATATTGTGGTTACGTAAGCTAAAGTTGGTAAGTAAATAATTAAATAATTAGGTAGGTAGAACTACCTACTATATTTAATATAAATAATAATTAATAGTAGTTACAAGTTAATTAATTAATAGTAATAATTAGCTAATTACATAGTTAATAATTAATTAATAATATTAATAATAACCATAATGATATAGTATACTAATTAAATTAAATATTTTATGTTTATTTATTGAAACAAAGTGTTGTTGGATGGTCCAAAGAACTTTTGAACAACTCGTCACCTTGTCATCCCAAATGAACAAGTAATGGATCGTAACTACTTTACTTATAAAATCTTTTTTTTCAAATTCCTTAGGTCATTGTATTGGTGAGAATTACCATAATTACCACTAAATGGTGATTGTCCTTGATGGACAATAATTTTAAATTTGGGAATTGTTTTTAATTTTGGCAACTTCTAATAATACAATGTTTAAATGTAGCAACTTCTTTTGTTTTCTTCTTCAAAACCTGGTGAATATTTTGGATTCTAAACCCAAAAATTCTTTTGTTATTGTCCTAGGCCCTTTTTTTGTCGCCATTTGGCAAAATTTCGTTTAAAACAAAAATGTTCACGTACTTAAATGAATTATTTTATTGTGGGAGATTTTTCAATGTTAGCTGAAATATTACTAATGATGGAATAATCTTGATTTTTGCATTTGATGTCACCTCAATCAATTCATTGCATTACTTAATGCATTCCTTTTTATTCTTTTTAAAATACCTATTTTAAAACAAGGATTCCGTTTATTTAAAAGAACTCAAAAGGACATTGATGTTGTATCCAATCTATTTTTAGATATTTTTATGAATTTAATATGGCTTCATTTTAGGCTATAAAAATCCATAATAATTATAATATAATAATTTTAAAAAAATCCAAATTAGTCTTTTGCATTGTTTTTTTTGGTAAATAGTTTTTTGCATACTCTAACCATGAATAAACCATGGTTTTAACGCCATGAATATCCATTTGCACAATTGGGTGTTCAAAGTTTTTTTGGATCTAAGAGACTTAGGCCTCCTAATTTTCATTTCATGTAACAACCTAACATACATTCATTATAAGAATTCAAATATTAGTTTTTTATTATTTAATTTATTGATATTAGTAAATAGTTAGATAGATAATTAAAATATTATGTAATAAAAATTAATAATGATGAATTACACATTCATTATTTACTTAAAATATATAGTTAATATATTATATATTATTTTATTCATCATTTATTATTTAATATAAATTTAAAATAATAATTTATTTATTTATTATAATGACTAAATTATTAATCATTAACGTTTTTATATTCCTAAATAATTTTAACTATTAACTATTATTAATAAGTGAATTATGTATTAATTATTTTTATTTAAATTATATTAAATATTAAATATAGTAATTAATTAAATTTATTGTTATTTAATAATTTACTAGTTTACACTACTACTTATTATTACTTAATTAGTAGGTAGTAATAAGTAGTAAGTAGGTTGGTAAGTTGGTAAGTAATTAATTAGTTATAGTTAGTTAGTTAATTAATTAATTACCTATTAAAATCTAGTTTACAAAATTGAAAAAGAAGGCAAAGGATATGGGAAAATATTTTAGTTGTAACTTAGTCGCAAATTAGGTCGCAATTGTAAAATTTATCCATGGATATGTTTTGTCTTCCGATTTCATGTTGTAAAAGTATATAAGGAAGGTGTTTTGCTTTACATTTTTATAATGAAAACATGTGTAATTTGGGATGAGCTAATAAAAAAGGTTTAACCTCAAAGGCTACACTTAATTTTATTTTTTTAAGTACATATTTTCCTAAATTATTTACCCATGTACCTACTTAATCTTACCTACCTACTTACCTACTTAATTTTACCTACCTACATACATACCTACCTAAATATTGATTAAATTTATTTTGGCCGAAATTCAATTAACATGTCACATGTCAAAATTTTATTTTGTCACATGGCACTTTGTAATGGGTTATAACATAGTTGTAAATAATGGTGACTAGTACAAATTGTATATGGATGATCAATGCATGAAGGTGTGTATATTAATTGTACACATCATCCATGTGAAATGTGGTGACATCATGTTAAGTCATCGTTTGTGACTAGATGTTCCATGCAACTTCGTTTATGCAACTAATGGAATTTCAATTGCAAATTTCAGTTGCAAATTGAGACTTTTCTTCTAGTGATAGAAAGCACTTTAAGTCTTATATGTTTACTCTTGCAAAGGTTGATAACCATGATGTTGAAAATTTTGCAACTCATTTATCCAAGATTTAAAAAGACATGAAATCATGGTTTCAAAAAGTTTAGGAGAAATACAAAATCAATATGGACGAGTTTAAGAAGTAACAACCTTCGTTTCAAGTTGAAGGTAAAATATGTTTTTCATTTTAACATCAAAAGTAATCAACCACATGCAAAGTTAGGTTATTGGTGTCTTGGGCCATTTCCTATTATCAAGTAGATGAATCTAATGGCCTTTAGGTTGCAACTTTTAAATTCTATGAAAGGACATCTTGTATTTCATGTTTTTTTTTCTTGAATTTTACAAGGATTCATTCATTTTGGAAGATCACAACCCCCACCTCCTATGGAAATTGATGGCAATAAAGAGTATGAAGTTGAAGAAATTTTTAATTCTAAATTTGTAAGGCAGAACCAATTTTACTTTGTTCATTGGCAAGGCTATGACATCAATGAACGAACATGGGAACCAAGTACCAATGTTGACGATGTGCAAGATAAGCTTCAAGAATTTCACATTTAGTACCTTGAAAACCCAAAGTAAAACACTTGGACTTGAATTTAATAGCATAATGATAACTTCCCATTTAGGGCACAAACAAATGTATTTTCTTTGCGCAAAATTTTTAAACAAATTGCTCTTCGTGAAACTCATCATTTAAAGAGGGA
>Ga0209611_10001649_pt1 | contig 38515 bp, 32 predicted proteins | sample S1TSphgellanicum_3_FD_187693 | JGI IMG/M metagenome (GOLD analysis project Ga0209611, IMG submission 187693) | Host-associated microbial communities from peat moss isolated from Minnesota, USA - S1T2_Fc - Sphagnum magellanicum MG (SPAdes) (version 2) | ecosystem: Host-associated > Plants > Peat...
TTTTTTTTTTTTTTTTTTCCTTTTGTTTGATAATATGTTGTGAATTACAAAGATGAAACTTTATGGTTGTTGAAAAATAATACGTTATATATTATATGTACATTGTTTTTATTATGACCCTAGCCTTGGGCTTGCAACTAAGGCAAGGGCTTGCAAAGATACAGGCCGATAATGAAATTTAAAAATCACATTTCATGCTCTTGGGAGTGTAAGAAGGTGTGATGAAATGAACTCACACATTCCAAGTCCCACTTTGAGAGTTGGAGTCATAATGGATTTTCGAATTTTCAAAGAATGATTGCAGGGAGTCAAAACTCATTACATTGAAAACTTCTTTATACCATTTGAAAGCTCTTGGAACATAGATGTTTGAAATGAGCTCGCACATTGCATTTGAGTATTTAAAACACAAGTTATGGCCAAGAGAAGAGCTAAGAATCAATTGCCAATTTGACTCCCGACCACGAAAAGTCAAGAATCGCCCTGATTTAATTACGTTCAGGTGGCGTGCGACATATTGTTGGAAAGCTTTGGACAAGAACTACAACTTTGCTTTAGACCTCACTTCAATCGGAGGTCTGCACAAAAAATTATGGGCTTCCATAATCACAAAAGTCCCAATTTCGAGAATTTCAGGACTCCCAACTTGGGAGTCCCAGGACAAAATGACATTTGAGTGCAAGCCCCATGGCCAAGCATAAAGAATACTATAAGGGGGAAGGTGGTGGTTTCCTCCAAGTCCGAACTGTGGTGAGTCTTATGAGTCCGTGTATGCATGTGGCTCGTCCATGCACCAAAAATGTTCCAACTACACATTAACCAACTTGTTGTTTGGTTTATGCAGGTCCATGTGAATAATTGACCCACTTGTCACTAGTCTTAATCCTCATCCCGGAGCTCCAACACGCCCCTTTACCCTTGAAATGCTACAATTTAAGGAACATGCTTCAACTTCTTCTTCTTCTGTTATTTTCACCTTTAGATTCGCATTTAAATCTATCAAGGAGTTTGGGGGTGCATTAATTTTTATTCAATTATTTTCATCTAACCATTGGATCAAAATTAAATTCATGTTATCATTCACATTTTAAAATTTTTTTTTATGTTTAAGATTGTCAAATAATATCATCAAGATTTTATCTTCGTGTTTATTATGATATTTGTTATACATCACTTAATTTGGACAAAATTGGTTCATCTATAATGTGCTTCTACCTTCATTGACAATAATCTCTCGATTTGAAATCTTTATAACCAAAATATTTTTGGGTGATCTTTAAATTCCATGTAGGTGATTCAAATTATAATAATGGAAAAATTAATGATGTTAATGAATATTGCAGGATGGTTTAAAGCCCTTTACAAAATTTGTGGGTGTTAATGCACATACCTTTATGGTACATGTGGTGTTTGTATGGTGCAAGAAACGCTCATAGTGTTCCTCCACATGTTTGGTAGGCCCTTGTTTAATTGTGCACAGGTGACACGTTCCTAAGTCCTTGGTTAGTCCCAAGTTGGGACTAACTTGCTCAAGTTGCGGAATTGGGAAGGACTTGGGGCACGTTCTCAGCTTCCAGCACTAAAAGGGGGGTGAGAAGGGCGTGCTGAAAGTTCCGGGATTAGACTAGGAAGAGGGACAAACTACTTAATTATTCAATCTTGCATCCAAAACCAACCAACAAGTTGGTTAGAACTCATTCTGCACACTTTTGGTGTTGGGACAAGCCACGAGCAACTTTGGACTCACTTGACTCACCACGGCTCGGACTCGGGAGAAGCCACCACCTTCCCCCATATAGTATTCTTTGCGTCTCACTGCCGCACTTGCATCCGAATGGCACTTTTTCCCAGGACTCCCAAAGTGGAATCCCGAAACTATCCCGATTTGGACTTTCGGGACTTTGGGCGTTCATAACTTCTCACCTCGACCTCGGATTGGGACAAGGTTTTAAGCAAAGTTGTAGCTCTCCTCGAGAGCTTTCCAACGATGTGTCACACTTCACCTGCATGCCCTAGGATCGGATCGATTCCTGACTTTTAGTGGTCGGGAGTCAAACTACCAATTTGGCTCCCGGCCCTTCTTTCGACCATAACATGCTGCGGATGTCCAAATGGCTCATACGAGGCCATTTGGGACATCTACACTTGAAGACCTTTCTAATGATATAAAGAACACCTCAATGTGAGGTATTTTGACCCCTGCAATCGCGCTCTGAATTTTCGGGACTCCCGAGGGACTCCCAAGTCCCATTTCCGGGAGTGTGAGTGGCAACTTCACACTTCCCTCAAAGTGGGGTTACGACAATAGTTTCATGTGGACTTGTTCATCATTTTGTATTGTATGGTAACAATTGCAAAAAAAAAATTCCAATTTTTGAAAATTGTAATCAGGATGATTCTATAAATAGTTGTTTCACCATTGAAATGTTTTGTCCTACAACATATAATTAAACAAGTTTATAATGCCACCTCTTGCCATTCATCATTAATTCTAATTACATGCTTGAACACACATACATGAACATTTGTGTCTTAACCAAGCTCATATTTAAGATCATTTATATTATTGGCTACCTAGTGGAACTTATCATAAAAACCAAGGTATATGGGAAAAAAATCTTTGAAATTTAACAAAAAAAATTCAAATTTTTTTGTTATTAATACCTTTTGTGGTGTTTTAAAAGAGATTCACAAAAACCTTGTTGCATTGGTTCTGGCAACCAAATAAAATAAAATGACATCAGTCACAAGTTAAGACAACCTAATGGTGGGTGGTTTTTAACTTTTATGAAGAACCTCCAGTTCCAATTATTTATTTGAAAAAATGGTTTCAATTTCAAGTCCACAAAATATATTAATTTATTAATTTATTAATTATAAATTTAATAGAATTTTTAAATTTTAAATGAATTCATTTTTATTTTTATTAACAATAAAAAAAAACTTTAAAACCTTGAGTTCAATTTTGGTCCAATTCTTGAAAAAAACAATAATTCAGATAACTTGGTCTAAAACTGTTAATTAACTATTAGTTAACCCCTGGTTTCAAACTTTTTTTTTGCAAAACAATAGTTTCAAAAATTCCAGTTCTCATTTTAGTTCCTAAACTGAATCAAGGTTCAATTCCAATTTTAGAATTGGATCCAATTTTTAAACCCAATTCTTATTCCAAAAATCAAATTCAATTTTGGTTTGGATTTTACTAACTAAAACTAGGACCAACAATTCTATCCGACCAAACTGGGTACCCAACTAACACTAGTCACATCCTTTCATTGGGCTTAAGTTTTGATCAAGGTTGGAAAACAAGAGTGGAGTTAGGCTTTAAATTAAATAGAAAAATATGCACTCTTATATACCAATAATGGTGCAAGGAGCTTCAAACAAGGCAAGGTGTTCATAATCATACCAAGTTGCCACACCAATGAGGTTACCTTGAAGAAGAGTTGTTAATCTTTGTGTAGATGTCAAAGACCCAAGGTATAGCGGGTTTTTAAAAATGAGAGACCTAGGACAAGATGATAGTGATTTCTAGCCTTCACATTTTGAGAATGTTTTGCACCTATGGGCTTTACCCATAGTAAAGCACAATGTGAATGTTATCATGAACATAAACATATGTATATCACAAGGCATATTAAGGAAAGATTCTTACACCTATCAATAGGTTTAATTTTGTTCCATTCTTAAAGAGTATCATAAGATTCCTCCTCTTTTCTATGTAGGCTATTCACAAATATAATGTATTTCTTACATATATAAAGAATTTTCTTTCAATAAAGGGCTTTCCTTTACTAGATCCTTCTCATGAAAGTGGGGTCTCATTGTTGACATGAAGTTCCAACTCCTAAAAAGATCCTTACCCAAAGCAATAAAATAAAGGTCAATTTTCTTGCACATGTCTGATTTGGACCAACAACTGATTTGTCAAGCATAATTTTTAAGCATTTTCGGGATTTTTTCAACTTCAAGGATTCAGCTAGTGGTTTCATTCAGCTTTATCAATTGAATTCCCATGTGGTCGTTAGCCGCATCCCACAATCCGTGGCTCGCATTCTTGGGGTGTTAAGCTTCTAGCTTTGGCCAAACTTCATGTGGCATTTTGATCAATTACAATGGGTGAAACATTTTATTGATTGTTTAGTAAGGCTTTATGTGTACAGTTTCGCAACATGTTCTTTTTCACCTATTACCACATCAATTTGGTGGGGCGGTTAGGGGTGGTTGCAAAGTAGTGGTCCATGGTATTCAAGCCGTTTTGGATGTCCACCCCAATTGGGTGGTGCTTCAAGTAAATGTAATGAACATTTTCAACACCATCTTACATGAAACCATCTTCCAAAACCTTCAAATTGCAAGAAATTAGTTGTCTTAGCATTTCCCATTTGTTCATTCCTTTTGTGTCTTTTAACTTCCTTTGTTCATTAATCATTAATCCCCACCAAGAAATTTGTCTGTCACCTTTTCATTTGTGGGCACACATCAAGCTGACCCTTTTGTTGGGCCTTTTCTACACTCACTCATTTTCATGTTTTCATCTTCTTCAAGCATTTCCCCCTCATGTCTTTTCCCTTCCTTGGTTGATGACAACCACATCCTCAACCTTGCCCATCTTGTTCCCTTTGCCTTTGATCATTTTGTCTTCTAGAATTGACTTCTATGGGATTAATCGTTCAACCTTGCGAGAGTTCGGCTTGGGCCCCTTATGGTTTGCCTCTTGGGTTCACCCTCCCAATTGATCTTTGTTGCCCTAATGATGACATAAGATCTTGGGTGTCCCATTTGGTTTTGATTTCTTCTCGTTATCCTTTTTGCAAAAGGCTTTAGATGAAGATGTTCATCATGTTGATGAGCTTTCGAGGTTAGGGGATGTCCATGTAGCATTTGGATCCTCTTTTAATGTTTTGTTCAAAAGCCTTCCTATCTACTCCATTGTTTTGCCCTTTTCTCAGGTTTTCAAAACTAATTTACCACTTTCAATTTGGTTCAGTCAAGAGTTTTTGAAAAGCTTTTGGGCTAGAATTATATTAAATGCCCTTAAAATTCCCTAATTCGACAACAAGTTTGTCTCCCCATTTATAGTTGGAGGGTTACACTTCATTTTTACAAAGGACATTACTCCAACTACCTATCTAGGGAATTAAGCTCTTGTTGCCCCCATCATTACCTCTGAATTCTTGTTGGACTCTTTCCCATTCTTATTGGATGCAATAGGAAGGAACAATTCAAGTTCATTATCCTTCTAAGCCCATTTGAAATTGGTGCAAGAACTTCTTCCCCTAGTGGCGATGGCATGTCCCCCCTTTTGAGCAGTTGGCAAAAAAAGCAGCAAAATAATTTCAGAAAAATATATTTTAAAAATAGCATGACCATTCTTTTACTAACATCATTTTTTTTTGCCTTTTGATTCACATCAAAATTGTTTGAGGTCTTATGCAAGGCTAGGTGTAAATGCATGGTTGTCTACTCACCCAATGATCCTTTTTTCAATTGATTTTAAAAGATTTCTCCACTGCGTTATGCATTCAATTAGGCCTCCCACACCTCTTAACCTTTGGTTTGTCACATTGCATTTATGGTCAACCTTTGGACCCTATTGGGATCCAACTTTTTCATTACGTCCATGGTGGGGAAAGGATAGATTCCCATGATGTTATGCAAGATGCCTTTGTGTTTATTGAGAAGGATGCAGGATTTCACATTTTATGTGAGTAGACCCACGTTCTTCCACTGCCCATTCTTTAATCTTTGCGTCAACAGGTCAACATTGTGGTTTCGATGTATGGCATTCAAACGTTGGCTAACATCATCATCACTAACCCCACTCGAACAGATTTGGTTTTGGGGGCATCTCATGAGGTCACTACTATAATTGCAACCCAAACTAAAGACGACCTTTATCACAATCGATACCCAATGGACCAATTTCTCCCTCTAACCATAAAAATTTGGGTGTTGCATCAACAAGCTGATAGTTTTCTCATCAATGTGCCAACATGACATGGAATGCCACAAGCTCTGGAGGCCCTCCTTTTTTAATTTTGCGTTCATTTTATAGGCAAAAGGTGTCAATGGTATTAAAATGAGTGCAAGCGGCTTCTATTTCAAGGTGTGTTGTTATTCTAAGTGAGGGTTTTTCTAGGCTAAGTGTTCTTTCAGATGTTCTGCCCCTCTTATTATCTAATATGTTCCTTGCAACTAGGGGGGTTTGAGTACTTGATTTGTTCATGTTCCCCTTGTGGTCCACCTTCATTGGTGGTTTTTTTTTCTTCCTAGACTTGCATCCATCCATCTTGTACCTTTCTTTCCCCCTTTTTTGGGTGTTTTTTTTATTGGCGTTTGTTAGGTTTTCATTAATAAAATGGCCTATACATTATATTTTGGATCAAATTAAACAATCAAAATAATGTGAAATTCAATTTGGGCCTTTAAATATGTTGAGGATATAATGTTTTCTAATATAGCCAGTATAAGAAATTATCATTTTTGATTGGCCAAGGTTGTTGCATTCAAGTATAATCTCATTTTATTTTGTCCAATTTTTCATGTTTATGGGTAGGGATTGGGAATAATTAAAGTTGTATGTTAAATGTAACAAACTTTGGTAAAGGCCCAAATCGGCGCACTATTTGGGCCATTACCAGCATTTATCACATGCAATATACATTTTAAATTATTCCCTCACTTTGGGCCTCTAACAAGGTTTACCACATCTAGCATACAATGTTAATTATTACCCAATCCTCACCCATAAACATGAATTATTGCACATATAAAATGAAAGACTTTTTAAATGCCACAACATGGACCATTGTTTGTATCCTTTGCATATTTATAAGTCCAAATTGAGTTTTACATTGTTTAACTTAGAGGTTATACTTCATCCATTGCATTTTATATCCATCATATTGCTACTATGAATGGAAATGTTAACTTATCCACCCAATGCCAAGCCAATTATTAAAAATGGATAGAAAGCAAAGTTTCAATGACATATATAGACAAGAAATGTCCATATGGCACATTCCTAAATCATGTTGTGTTCCCAAACTTTGTAACCTTGAAAACAACATAAGATGCCAAAGAAACTTGTCAAAGGAGGAATTACTCATGGTGATAGTTAATTAGTATATTTCTACTTACTTAGTTATTGTTTTAGGAATTATTAGTTGGATTATATAATTTTTGTCGCTATTTGAATTTGAATAGATCATAGGACTATTTTTTTAAGATGGTTATATATTGGAAGAAGGAAAAGAATGAAAGGAGGATTATTCATTGTAGAGCATTGAATTTTGTGGGAGTATGAAACAAAAATATTTTGTTTTTTTGGAAAAGCTTCAATTCCATACCCAAATTTGTTGTTTAGTGTTTTTCTCATATTTTCATAACTAGATTAAAGTTCTAAATCTAAATATGAATAGATATGAATGAGAAAATTTTATTAGTATTAGTTTCATGATATGTTTTAGTCTAGAATTACATTAAAATATAGGATAGAGATTATGTATTTACCATTTAGCAACCATCCCAAGGCTTGAATTTAGATTGAAATTCTAAATGTTGTTTATGTCTTATTGCTATAATTTTTGTTTTTAAAAATTGATAGTGAACTTTAGTTTCATTTTTTGCATTTTTCTTCAAATCTTAATTATAAGTTTTTGTTTAGGAAGTAGATCTAAGTAAAGTAGCTAACTATGAGGATTTTGTTTTAATGCAAAAAGTTTGTTTAGATTTGAATTAAAATGTGTACAGATGGAAAATATAATTGTAACTAGAATTTTGAGGAGACAATTAAATAAGGTTATAGTGCATGAACAAGTGGAAAATGGCATTGCCATCAACAACAATTTGAATGTAAATCAGATATATCAATAATTTGTAACACCTAAAAAATTTCTCAATCCAAATAGAGACATCCATGGACAAAAAAAAGACTTGCAAGCCACAAAACGCCTCAAGTAGCACCAATAATTCCTTGTGAAATGCAAATTGGTGAAACACAAAGGCATACCAATAATTTGCAACAAAACTCTAGGAAAAAAGAACGTTAGATTAAAAATGTAGACTCACATGATGAATTTAGATGAAAGAATCAAAAATTTGAAGTTCGACAAAGAGTTACACTGGAATAACCAAGTCTAATGTAGCAACAAAACTTTAATGCAACAATAAAACTTGATGCTATAATGTATGAAAAAGAACAAAGACTTATAAAGAAAAGAAATAGTACCAAGGTATAGATCAACTTCACCTCTTTACTATTGAAAAGAACATGAAGATGAGGAGCTTGAAGAAAGAGCTTAGAATTTTGAACCTCAAATTCACCATGTGTGTCGCAACCCTAGCCTTGGGCTTGCAACCAAGGCAAAGGGCTTGCAAGGGTGTAAGCCAAGAGGAAGTTCGAAAGTCAAAGTAAGAAGAAGAAGCCACATCACAAACTTCCGGGAGTGTTAGAAAGTGTGAAGGAGTATGAAGGAATGAACCCTCACACTCCCAAGGCAACTCCCACTTTGGGAGATGGAGTCCCGGTGGACCCCTGGAACTTCAAAGAGCAATTGTAGGGGTCAAAACCTAATGGCTTGTGGCGTTCTTTATATCAATGGAAAGCTCTTGGAACGTAGATGTCTAAAGTGGGTTCGCATTGCTCATTTGGACATCTGAAACGTAAATTATGGCCAAAAGAAGGGACGGGAGTCAAATTGCCAGTTTGACTCCCGACCACAAAAAGTCAGGAATAGGCCTGATTTACTTAGCTGCAGGGGGCGTGCCACATATCTTTGGAAAGCTCTCGACGAAAGCTATAACTTTGCTTTAGACCGCACCTTAATCGGAGGTCTGCTCGCAAAGTTATGGGGCTCCAAAGTTTTGGGAGTCCTAGCTGGCGGGATTTCGGGACTCCCACTCAGGAGTCCCGGGAGAGAAAAGCCATTTGGATGTAGGGTCCGTGGCCAGCCACAGAGTATACTATAAGGGGGAAGGTGGTGGCTTCCCCCAAGTCCGGGCCGTGGTGAATCTTGTGTGTCCGTGTTGCCCGTGGTGAGTCCTAGCACCAAGGGTGCTCCAACTATGCACTAACCACTTTGTGTGGGTTGTGTGCAGGCCCGTGTGAGTGAGTGAAGCTTGTCAACTCTTCCTAGTCCCATCCCGGAGCTCCAACACGCCCTTCTACCCTTCAAAGTGTTGTGAGCTAGGGAGCATGCTCCGACTCCTCCCTTTTCTGTTGTTTTCTACTTGGGCTCACATTTGAATCCTTTAAGGAGTTGGGAGTGCGTCAATGTGGTTGAACAAGAAGCTGCAACTCACGACATTAGAATGTCTAAAAGAGTTGAATTAATACTTGCAACTAAATAAAAAACTATAGTCTCACCAAGAGTAAAACCAATAATAGCAGAAGGTGTACCTATGGTTATTAGAATAAAACATAATGAACCTAGATTTAATCAATATAATGGAAACATTGTTTGACGCACTCCCAAGTCCCTTGTTGAACCCACTTGAGGGTCCAACTATGTAGAGTTGTGAAAAGTTGGGACTTAAGGGGCATTCCCGACTTCCAGCACAAAAAGGGGGTAGAAGGGCACGCTAGAAGTCCCGGGATTAGACTAGGAAGAGGGACTAGATTATCAAGTTCGAATCTGCATCCAAAACCAACCACAAGAGGGTTAGTTAACATTCAGAAACACCCTTGGGTGTTGGGACAAGCCACGGGCACTTTCACACACAAGACTCACCACGGCCCGGACTCGGGGGAAGCCACCACCTTCCCCCATATAGTATACTCTGCAGCTCTCCGCCGATGCTACATCCAAATGGCTCTTTTTCCCGGGACTCCCAAGTTGGAGTCCCGAAACTGTCCTGGGTTAGAGTCCCGGGACTTTGGATGGTCATAACTCCTCGCCCCGAACTTGAATCAGGACAAGCTCTAAACCAAAGTTGTAGCTCTTGTCGAGAGCTTTCCAACGCCGTGTTGCACTCCTTGAGGCGATGTCGGGAAGAGGTCGATTCCCGACTTTTAGTGGTCGAGAGTCAAATTGGCAGTTTGACTCCCGGCCCTTCTTTTGCCCAAAACTTGAGCTGCGGATGTCCAAATGGCCAATGCGAGGCCATTTTTGGCATCTACACTTCAAGATCTTTCCATTGATATAAAGAACGCACCAATGCAAGGAGATTTGACCCCTCAAATCGTCTTCTAAGTTTTCAGGAGTCCTCCAGGACTCCATTTTCCCACTTTTGGGAGTGTGAGTTGCAGTCTCACACTTGGCCCCAAAGTGGGGTTGCGACATTGTTAGAGGAGTCTGAAGGGATTAAAGTAAAGGAATTCACAGTGTGAACATAGTTCCACGTTGCACATATTGCCATCAAATCACACATTAGATCAATAATTGTCCATTTATTAAAGATAATGTGAGGCAAGGATTTGTTGAACATTTCCAGGATTTGAATCGAGAACTTGTAAAAGCAAAAAACCATGGACATGTTGAACCAAAGGATCTATACCATGAAAAGGTCAAAAATACCAAATATATTTAAATAACAAATCTGAAGAAATAATAAAGTGGAAATGGAGCTCAGACTGTGGCAGATGTAGTACCAATTTATGTAATTCATGTACCAAATCCGTTACATCACAATAATGTTGGAGTTACGTATCTAGGAACTTCTAATTTCAGAATGGAACTAGTAAAATCTATACCATTATATTATGTGGCAATGTTTCAGGCTATGGTTAAAGTTAATAAAGTTCCATTGTAACAACACCAACCCATATTGTTGTTGGTATGAGGTCTAGACCTTACAGTCCAAAGGAAATAAAACTTGTCAATTTGCATACAAAGATGCCTAAAGAGGTGGACAAAATTTTTACTAGACAACCATTATATCTAGGAGGAGGAGGCTTAAACCCACCAAGACCACCAGGACCTCCAGGACCTTTAAGATATTTTGGAATGCCAATGTTGAATCTAGGCAAACCACCATTACCACCAAATAGGCCTTATTGTCAGCCATTTAATTATCCTAAGTATGTGAAGGATTCTAATCCAAATGTTCATGTCAGAGTTTTTAAGGCAACTGTTAAAGCAAATGGTGAAACAGAAGATGTAGAGATTGTTAATTTGTTTAGTTTTACGCTTAGAGATATTATGTTTGATTGGCGTAACAATTACATGGGAGATTACCTAGATTATATTTTTGCAAAATTATAGTTAGTTTTTTTGTAAAAGGTTCAGAACAATTCAAAATGATGACCAAGTCTATTTGTAGTTGGAAAACTTGAAGCACGACAAGAATGAAAGAGTGGAAGTTTATTATGAAAGATTATTAAAGTTAGCCAATAGTCTTCAACACATGACAACAAATAATTTCCTAACTACTATTTTCAAATTTGGATTACAACCATATCTATGTGTTGTAATAACAAGCATGAAGAAAAAAACCCTACAACAACATAAAGAAACAGCTTTGGTTTATGAAAAAGGAATTTTTGAAGTTGAGGTTATAAGCAATCTATCAATACCATAAAGTAGTAAGACAATATTAGCTTAGAAACCTTAGACATTTACAAGGAAAACAAGAATGTATTGTACAAATTGTCACAGGACAAATCATAATGTTGAAAACTATAAAGTCAAAAGAAAGGAAGACCATGTTCTTATAGTTTATGAAGTTATCACTCAACAAATGAAAGTACAAAGACTTGTGAAGTATTCCTATCATATTTGTGGTGACATTGGACATAAATTATAGTTTGTCCAAGTACAATGACATGTAGAATATGTTTAAAAATAAAAGACTGAAGACAACAAAGAAACCATCTATGGTGGAGCTTAAGGTTGCCAATCCTTCAGTTCATATAATGGATGTCAACATGGCCATCACCAAGAGCAATGTTACTAAAAAACAAGTGTTCAAGGAAGAAAGCCAATAAAGAAGAAATCTATTGGTGATAGGGAAGAAAAACAAAGATTATAATAATCTTTTGTTAAAACAATATAAGAAATGTAAGCAAAAGACCCATTAAAAAGTCTAAATCAAAAGGAGAAAGCACAATGGAATACATGTTGGGCACGATTACCACATATTAAAGTATCCACATAGCTGATTGTACCACAAAATTTGTCTACTATTCCTAACAACAAAGTTATGTTTATGGAATAAGTATTCCAATATATCAGTAAACAGATGATGGAAACTACCTATACCTTGAGGTTAAGTCAATTATTGAATATTGCACCAGATTTTAAGAAATATATATGTGTTAGAAACTAAAGCCATAAAACCTAATATAGCTACTACAATGATATCAAAACCTAGTATAGCCATAGTGATTGAAACACACTCTGAAGTTGACATTGTAGCTATAGAGGTAGATAACTAGATGGCAATTATCCAAGTGCAAGTTGGCAAGAACATTATTGAGGATGTTTTATTAGATGGAGGAGCAAGTGTTAATATCATAATAGAGAACCTTAAAACAAAATTAGGTTTACCCAAACCAAGACCAACTCCATACCACCTCAAAATGGCAAATTAGAATATGACCAAACCTTTAAGAATCATAATTTGAAGATTCACATACATGGTATACCATATGTAGCCAAATTTACTATTTTGTAAAACAGTGTGGTAGATTCTAGTTATTCTATGTTGCTAGGAAGACCTTGGCTCAGAGATGCAAAGGTTACACATGATTGGGGGACCAACGGTATTACTATTCAAGGCAATGGATCAATCATAACAATATTAATCAAGAAGAAACTAGGAGCAGAAACCAAAAGACCCCAAATACTTGTTTGTCATGACTTGTTGGAAAAGCTAACAAATGAAGAGGAAGATTTGATTTTTGAGATAGAACCAAAACTATTCTCAATTGGCACAATCACTATCTCAAAGGAAATAGTTTCATTGTTGGGTATTGGAGTGTCAATGATCAGACCAATGAAAAATCTAAACCATAATGAGGGACATCAAATCAAGGAACAACAAAAGTGGTGCCTTCAATAACAAAAATAATAAAATTTAATCTTAAACCATAGATATCACTTAAAGATAAGGTTTATCCAAAAACCTATTATCATCATAGCCAAGCTGATATTGAAGTGGATGGGACACCAACTAAAATTTAGGTACAGAATCTTTAGATTACAAGTTGGACTTTTACTAAAGAATAATAACTTGTAAAGTTGAATCTTGGTACAAAGGCAAATCCACAATGCATAAAAGTTAATGCACAATTAACAAAGGAGAAAACTAAAAAGCTTTAGACTTTATACGAGGAGTTCAAATATGTGTTCGCTTGGACTTACAAAGATTTGAAAGGCATACTTTTAGAGCTAGCTCAAAATAGAATTGACTTAAACACTTCAATCCCACTAGCACATCAAACAAGGTACATATTGAACCTTAATTATGCTGCAGCTATTAAACAAGATATTGACAAACTATTAACAACAAGATTCATTCAACCAGTAGAAGAGGTTACATAACTATCAACTATAGTGGTAGTACTTAAGAAAAATGGAAAACTACAAATTTGTGTAGATTTCAGGAAGTTGAATAAGGTAACCAAAAATTATCTTTATCTTTACCATTTTTTTACATAATATTGAACATTGTGGCAGGGTATGAAGCCTATTCATTCTTAGATGGATATTTAAGATACCATCAAATTTCTATAACCCCTAAAGATCGATACAAAACAACCTTTGTAACAAATTGGGGGGCTTTTGTTTAGATGGTAATGTCATTTGGTGTCAAAAATGGGCCATCAACATCCAAAGAGCAGTTAGCAAAGCTTTCATAGAGTATTTAGACCAGTTTATGAAAATATTTTTAGACAACTTCACGACCTATAGTGATATGAAAAGTTATCTGGTGAAGCTCAGATTTTGCTTTCAAAAATGCAAAAAATACAAAATCAATCATAACCCATAAAAATGTGCATTTATGGTATTTTCAAGATTGATTTTAAGGTTCATAGTTTCCAAGGAAGGAAAAATACTAGACCCCAAGAAGGTTTAAGCAATAGTGAATATGCTAATACCTATAAACCCATAGCAAATGTTTTTAGTGGTATGGCTCTATTTTATAAATGTTTTATCAAGAACTTTGCCTTTATCATGGCACTAATCACAAAGTTGATGAGGAAGACAAAACTCTTTATTTGGACCATAAAATGTTAAGAAGCTTGGGATTAGATTAAGCAGAAATACATGGAAGCACCAATTTTGATACCTCCAAATTGGCAGTTGGAATTTCATGTCCACTCAAATGCATCTTTATTGGCATTAGGTGCAATGTTAGCATAGAACCCAACTAGTAAATATGACGAACCTATAGTATATGCCTCTAGACTATTAAATAAAATAGAGCAAAATTATACTACTACAAAGAAATAAGCCTTTAGCAATGGTTTATGCTTTGCATAAGTTCAAACATTTTTTGTTGGGAAACAATGTTTTCTTTTATGTAAACCACATGGCTCTTGTATATCTAGTCAACAAACCACATGTGTTTGGAAGGAAAGCCAGATGGCTATTGTTATTTTTGGAATATGAATTCATAGTAGTCTACAAGCTTGGTAGAACACATGTGGTAGCTTTTGTTTTGTCCAAATTACCAAATAGTTCATAACCATTGGGAGTTCAAGATCAGACTATGGATGCATCATTATTTTCTATAAAACCTATGTGGATGCAAGAAGTGAAAAGTTATATAAAGACTTGTCAAATTTTAGAAACTTTGAACTTAGCTCAAAAATAAAAGTTAGTCAAAAAGGTAAAACCTTTTACTCTTTAAAAGGGAATAATATGTAAAATGGGACAAAACAACATAATGCGTAAATGTTTGACCACCTTAAAAGCACAGATTATTCTTAAGGAGTTACATGAAGGAGTGGCAAAGAGGACATTTTATTGCAAATATTACTGCAAAAAAAAATTTGGATGCAAGTTATTAGTGGCCAATTTTATTCAAGGATACTCATGAATTTTGTAGAAGTTGTGATAGTTGTCATAAAACTAGAAGACTAAAAACAAAAAAATATGGCCAAATTAGTAACAACATTTTTAAAGGAACCTTTTATGAAGTGGGGTCTAGATTTTATTGGTCCAATTAAACTAGCAAGAAAATTAATAGGAAATAAATACATTCTAATAGCTACAGATTATGCAACTAAGTGGGTAGAAGCAAAGGCACTCAAAACCAATATTGTAGTAGTTATAGCCAAATTTTTGTATGAGTATATTTTGACTAGATTTGGATGTCCTCTACCAATAATTATAGATAAAAGGGTACAATTCATCAATGATATAATCAAATATCTAATAGAACAATTTCTGTTTAAGCATGTTAGTTCTACTACCTATTATCCATAATGAAATGGATAAACAAAATCTAGTAATAAAGTTATTGGTAGATTATTGACCAAGTTAGTCAATGAGAAGAAAATAGACTTGGATGAGCATCTATCCACAATTTTGTTTTCATATAAACTACTTACAAGGTGGCAACATGATATACACCTTATTAGTTAGTCTATGGTTTACATCCTCTAATGCCAACATAATATGTTCTATCAACTATTAGTGGGGACCACAAAAATGCAAAACCAACCAGAGTACTAATTGCCAGAATTACAGAGCTGGAAAAGTTATAGGAGAATAGATTGGAAGTTTAGAACAATGTGGGGGCCAACCAATGGAGCAAATTTCTATGGAGTCAACAGAAAAACATAGAGAATAAATTCCAATTTAGAGATTATGTTTTATGGTTTCCCAAGGGAGAAAAGACACACTTGGGCAAGTTCAAGAAAAGATGGTTTGGTCCATTCAGGGTAAAATATTGCTTACCAATAATAATGTTCTTCTTGTTTATGTTAACAATTTTGAACCAAATCCAATATTGGTCAATATTAACAAGTTTAAACCATACAAATATGTGGATCAAACATTGAAGAGGATTCAAAGTTCAGAAAATCAAATGTCTTTAGAATCCATAGATTTAGACCGTAGGGAAGAGAAATCTAATGAACATTTAAAAGATTAAAAAATAACATAATTTTTTTATATTGATCAAATAGTAACATTAGAAGAAACCTCAATAAATCTAATGAGTCGGTAGGTTATGAAAATATTCATAGAACATGATTACATGGTTTCACAATCATTAGACTATAGGTTAGATAAGTTTATCACATCATAACAAAATTATATTGATCTAATGACTTAGCATAGGACAAAAGAAGTTTGAGTGTAAACAACACTAGGTCACTAGATTTAGAGTTATCATTAAAACAACCCAGTGCCACATCTATAGAGTTGCTAGGTCAACATGCATTAATTATAGCCCATATTACTATCAATATAAACTTAAACAAAAGATGACAAATGTCAAAAAAATAGAAAAATCATTAAGACATTAACCTTAAAGCAAAAAAATGAAATGTTACTTCATAAAACAAGATGATTACATTTTAGAAGGTGACAAACAACAAAGCACCTTTTCCTTTTCACTTTCTACAAACAAGTTTCTATCATTTTTTATTTCCAAAATGAATGTAGAAGAAAGTTTTATTAAGAAGTTACAAAGACAATCCAAAGAGAAATTACAGAAGCTAAATGAAGAAAAAAAGAAACAAAGAGAACAGTAGAATTTTACAAATATTTTGCCTTTGCAGTTTAAGTCTCCAAAAAGAGGTTTGCTATTTCTGTCTCTTGTTTATTCTTCTTCTTTCTCTTAAAGATCTTTTCCATTATCGAAATTTGAGAAAGCTTTTGAAGCAATTAGAAAAAACGATAAAGATTACAAATTTTTTTGAAGAGATACAATTTTAGAAAGCCCAAAAGAGAGGCAGGTACAAGTGAACAAGTTGGTTCGATTTCCATTTCTAATTTTGAAGAGGAGAAGCAAAGGGACGATTTGCAACAACATCAAGAAGCGTCATCACAACAAAAGGAGCCTACCTAGGAGCTGATTCTAGAAAAAATCCACATTCCAAATAAAAAGTGTAGCAAGAAAAGAAATCAATAAGCAATGGCTATAAATCTATGAAGGAAGAAGGTGCAAATTCACCAAGATGATGAGGTTAGGTACATTTTTACTCCTATAGAGCAAAGTTATAATAATAATCTAAAGAATAGTTTGTTTTGGACAAGCTTTGGAAAGGAGGAGAGAACATGGGCAAATAGAGCTAGTTTGGTAGGTATGTTTGAAGTTGAATGGAAGGCTTCTCGTCACAACATTCTGGTTGAATTTTTGAACAATTGGAAATTGGATTCTAACATAAAATCAAAATCATGATGGGAGAAGAGTAGAGAATTATAGACAAACATCAATTGGCAAAGGTTTTTTTTGCCATACAAGAGAAACATAATCAAACCATGCAGAGATGTTAGATGCCAAAATAACATTGATAGACATAGCTGATAAAATCCCAGATACTTACAACATTAATGAAGGGTGGGTTATAAACAAGATGAAGTCATAGTATGTCAATAGAATTGCTACAATTTTGCCCATTATCTATCAAAAATATAAGGTGCAATATTTTTGCAATAAATTTGCCATGATGATCTCCAAAGTGAATAATGGAGAATTTGTCAATTGGGCTACAATTATGCATTCTTAATTGGTCAAAGAGTTCATCAAATAGGAAAAGTGTCAAAAGAACATGGTTGAAGGAACAACTAAAAGAAAGTCAAAAAAAGATGTATGCCATTATTGTTATTGTCCTAAAAGTTTTATTTCAAAAGTGGTTTCCATTAGAAGGAGCAAAGCCACATGAGAAGAAAAAGCATACAAAGTAGCCATAGGAAGATAGGAGAAAAAAGTAGACTCTAAGAGAGAGAGGCTTATCAAAAACAAGAAACCTTTGAACCATGTACATATTTCTCTTAAAAAGGAGAAATAACCAAAGACTACGACAACCAAAAGAATAGTTTTGATGTCCTAGTCTAATGATGATGAGAAGAGGGAAACTTTGCTAAAAAGGCAGAGAAGACAAAAGGATACTATAATGAAGGCCGGTATTAATCCTCAATAGGCAACAAAGTTGTTAAGGTAGCAACATTAATAACAACACAAATAAAAAGAGAAATCAATATGTCCTAAGTCCAATTCAAGACCAAAGATTTCTCCCAAGCAAATGCAAAGATCATATGGGTAGGAACACCAGAGATGGCCCAAAAAGAACCAAGAGTTTCAAGTTCAGAAGGTAGAAGAAGAACATATACAAGACCTAAACCTAGATCCACTAGAAGTATAACAATCTATTCTAGTACCATAAAATAATGAAGGTATGCTACCTTCAAGACCAAGTTATGTAATAAGAACAAATATATTTGGAGAAATTTGGACAATGCATAGAAGTCTAGGTTCTTCATGTGCTAGTTCTAGGGGACAAACTCCTAGGTTTCATACACCAAAGTTTGTATAAGGGCTAGAAGCGAACTTAAATGAACATAAGAGAATTGTAACTATGTTTCAACAAGTAGCAAAATATATTGTACAAATGACCAATATTTTACTTAGACTTTGTGATTTAGAAATAAAAAACAAGTAGATTATAGAAGAGAAGGATAAATCTATTCAAAATTTGTAGGGGGCTTTGGAGAAGGAGCAAAAGCTCAAAATAGAGTTGTAAATTAGGAAGAATGAGAATAGTGAGGTATTGGCAAAATAGTAAATAACTAAACGAAAGATTAACAACTTGGAGAAGCATAATAAGGATCTAGAAAACATCAAAGTAGACATGGATTCTTTGCAAGCAACTCTAAAGTAGACATATGTTAGTTACTAAAAATTGAAGATAGAAAAGGATTCTTTAAGTGCAGAGCACAACAAATTTCAGAGAGATTACAAGAATATGGAGTAGATTCTCTTGAAGCAACAAAAGGAATTGAAAGAATTCAAAGTGGACATTGGTAATGTATATCAAGCCAAAAATGAAGCATAAAGGCGATTTGGCTAAAAGTAGGCAGAAATGGACAAAAAAATTTAGAAGTAAATGGCTTTTAATGAAAAGTTGCAAAAACTTCTAGAAGAGGCCCAAGGGATCAAGCCTTTCAATTATAATAATGTCTTTAAAGAAAAAAATGAGCTCAAGAAGTAGCATATTTTTCTTTAGGTAAAACTCAAGGCATTGACAATGGAGGAAAAGGTTACAGATCTGTGGTGGGATGGAGTGCAGGATATTGTCCAGAAAGATATTAGAAAGGTCTATAGAAGGTATGAGAGAATGAAAGGTTATACATGCATAAAATATTTCAAATGGAAAATGTTATACCATCATTTCAGTATGAACCTTTAATCTTCAGTTCAGAACTAGAAACTTCAAATGAAGAAGAAGATAGAGGAAATACGAATGGTGTAAAACCATTAGGTACAAAAACAAAAAAGGAGGAACTAGCATATTTCGAAGGAGGGAAAGATAGTTCCCAGAAGGACGCAGTGGTATGACATACGCATTAGCACGGACTTTAGAAAATATGTTTTACAAGATGTTAGTTCCTAGGAATATGTATCTGGAGCCATAGAAATAAGGGAGTAGATACAAACTAAAGAACATAGAACTTAGGAAGCTTAACAATATTATATTGAACTTACATTAAAGCTGCAACAACAAAAACATACTCAAATTACATTATATTTGTGGTCACATCAACAACTACAAGTTACATCAAAGTTGCAACAACAAGAGTAGACTCATATTACATCATATCTATAATCACAATAATAGCCACAAGTGACATCAAAGTTGTAGTCACAAAAACAAATAACACATCATCAAACAACTACATAGCTATTAATAGAAGCACAAGAAGAACAACAACAAACTCTACATACAACAAAAAATCAAACATTGGTTCAATATAAAGTACATTAGGCATAAACAAATTAGACTATAGTACAAATAGATTAAACTATAATACAACAAGATCAACATCAGATTTTTTACTCACATGATAAAAAAAACATAAGATTTTGTTTTTTTAACATATTTTAAACCAAAATTCCAGGACATAATTTAAAGTATGGGTGAGGTAATGTTTAGGGAATAATTACTCATGGTAATAGTTAGTTAACATATTTCTACTTACCTAATTACTGCTTTAAGAATTACTAGCTAAATTACATAATTTTTGTCACCATTTGAATTTGAATGAATCATAGGACTATGTTTTTTACATGGCTATATCTTGGAAGAAGGAAAAGAGAGGAGGATTATTCATTGTTGAACATTGAATTTTGTGGGAGTATGAAACAAAAGTATTTTGTTTTTTGGAAAAGCTTCAATTCCATAGCTAGATTTGTTGTTTTGATGTTTTTTTTATACTTTCATATCTAGATTAAAGTTCTAAATCTAGATATGAGTAGATTTGAATGAGCAGATTTTATTAATATTAATTTCATGATATGTTTTAATCCATGATTAAATTAAAATATAGGATAAAGATTTTGTATTTACCAAAACTCTTTAGTTTTGCACAAGCTTCAAGTGTCAAACTTCATGCTTGATTCAAACTGAAGTTTTAAAAACTTGCACCATAGTTGAATAAAAGGTATACAATGATTTCCTTTTTGGTCTACGAGCAAAGTGGGTAATTTTTGATCCCATCCATACTTGCCATCAATGCATAGTTATGACATTCTTGGTGCGAGAATGTTATGGAAGCCCAAAGAAGCAAGAATTTTAAAGAATTTTATAGATCAACCAGTGTAATTTGGTAAACATTCACGGGTAAAGAATGTTATGACAAGGTGCTAAATGAAGAATTTTAAAGAATTTTAATGTGCAAAATGAAGAATGTCATCACTAGGCATCAATGATCCCTTATGGTCCGTTATTTTAAAAGTTTTGGAATATTGTGCCATAATCTAGTTTCTTTCCATCTTTACACCACTGCAATAAGCTTTAGCTAGTCTTTGAGCCTCTAGATTATTCTTGCTCAAAAGTTGAAAACATGGCATGTAAATTGTGGGATTTAGGAAATGTAGTGTCAAAGTCTATGTAAATTAAAAAGGTGTTATGTAGTTTATCTTTAAGCTACAATGTCATCACATGTGCATGGGATAACTTACTAGAATATAAGCAAACAATGCACACACAAACATTACAACTACTAAAACATGAGTACATGATTAAGATGCAAAATGAAAATCAAACATATGAATGGGACATGCATTTTTTTCATCAAGTGGCTCAAGTGGAAACAAACAACATGAAGGTGACATTTGAAAGGAAGTAGGATAATGATTATATTTAGGAGTTGAACAAACTAACTAAATGTAATAATTGCCAAAAACTTGGCCTATAAAGTGTTGAGTTGAGGACGAAATGGTAAAAATGTAGAAAGATAAGAGTGACGACAACACAACAAGAATTGTGGAGGACCTTGAAACTATAATATTATTTGTGAAGGCACTCTTGGAAGGATCATAATCACAAAAGAAGATCAAAAGAACATTGAAAAAGACGTGTTTAATGAATCAATAGCCATGATGACAACTCAAGCATTTTTGGAAGAAAACATAAAAGATTGGTTTATTGATTCAAAAGCTATGAAACATATGTCTAATCATTATGAGTGGATGACAAATTTTATGCTTAAAAAACCAAGAAGTTGGGTAGTTACAAACTACACTCCAAATGATTTACAAATTATCCCAATGGAATGCATGCATATTAGGGTGGAGCACTTTTGGTGTCATTGTGGTAGTTTTTGTATTATGGGTGTGGTTGCAATTGGTACATGCTATTGTATGTGTAAATGGGGATTCGTATTTAGGTTATAAACTTGAATATGTACATATACAATTGATTATTAATGAAAAATGATTAAAATTACAAAGTTATGAACTTTTTAAATTGAAATTACAAATGTTACATAACAAAAATTTCAAGCGATTGATTTTGATTAAGGTTAAAGGTTGGATTTTAAACCAATTAGAGACTTCATTTTAATTATATAACATAACGAAGATTTTTTTTTTTTTTGTTTTTACATCACATCATATGAAAATATTGAGTTATGGACTTTTTTTGAGGTAAAAATCAATTGTTTTTCAAAAGTCCATGATAAAATATTGAAAATAAGGTACTAGTTCATGCTGGGATTTTGCACACATGCATTATTCTATGACCTCTACATGTGTTCATATTTCAATGGAATAAAATTTTTAAACTGATCATTTTGGTATCCTTTGCATTATGTCACATTGTGACCCAATATGAAAAAATTACCAAAATGAACTTTCAAAAGATTTTTTTCTTCCCACTTTTTTGGGTTGTTGTTAAGGTGTTTTCTATTCCTTCAAAGTACAAATTTTTACTTCTATATTTCTAATTCTGATTTATAGAAAAACATCAACATGTATGTTTAATTCAAATTTGAAAACCATGAAAAACAAGAACACACCTTCATCATCCTCAAATCCTCCTATTTATACCTAACACAATGATGTTTTAAATTAAACAATCATTAGTTAATACAACATTCAACAAACTCAAAATTAAACTATAGTAACCACCAGTCACAAGTTTAACATAAACATGTTCTATCAACAACCAATTATGATAACAAACTAGTTATTAGTTAACTTAATAGACCGATTAACTTAAGGACTTGTTATCAATTACCATAACAGATTAGTTACCTATTATCCAATAATAGCTAAAACATTTCTCAAAATAGTATTACCTCACCAATTACTAATTGGTAACAAATGGTTACAATATACACAAATTGAAAAATTGGGTTAACATTACCCCCCCTTGAAAACCAAATTTTTCCCTTGAAATTACTCACCAAGAGCTACTTGTTCTAAACCTACTACTAAGTCATCAACAAGTTTATCACTTGATACATCAATAGGTTTAACCCATGTAATGGGTTGAGGTTTTGGTTTCTATGTCACAACCCTAGCCTTGGGCTCGCGACCAAGGCAAGGGCTTGCAAGGTTGTGGGCCAAGAGGGAAGCCTGAAAGTGAAGGAAAGTGTGAGGGAATGAACCCTCACACTCTCAAAGGAGCTTCCACTTTGGGAGGTGGAGTCCCGGTGGATTCCCAAATGTTCAGAAAGTGATTACAAGGGTCAAAACCCAATGGTTCGAGGAATTCTTTATACCATTAAAAATATATTGAAACGTAGATGTCTAAAATGGGCTCGCATCACCCATTTGGATAACTTAAACACAAGTTATGGCCAAAAGACAGGCCGGAAGTCAAATTGGCAATTTGACTCCCGACCACTAAAAGTCGGGAATCGACCCAATTTCCTTGTGTGCAGGTGGCGTGTGACATACTATTGGAAAGCTCTCAATGAGGGCTGTAACTTTGTTTGAGATCTCATCATAGTCAGAGGGTTTGCACAAAAAGTTATGGGGCCCCAAAGTCGCGAGAGTCCCAACTTTGGCAATTTCGAGACTCCCACTTGGGAATCCCGGGACAAAAAGTCATTTGGATGTGGGCCTTGTGGAGAGGCACAAAGTATATTATAAGGGGAAAGGTGGTGGCTTCCCCCAAGTCCGGGCCGTGGTGAGTCTTGTGAGTCTGGGTTGCCCGTGGCTCGTCGTAGCACCAAAAGTGCTCCAACTATGCACTAATCACCTTGTGTTGGTTTTGTGTAGGTTCATGTGAGTAGTTGATGTTTGTCACTCTTCCTAGTCCTATCCCGGAGTTCTAGCATGCCCCTCTACCCCCTTAAAGTGCTGCGAGCCAAGGAGCGTGCCCCGACTCCTTGCTCTTTCGCTATTTTCAATTTGGACTCACATTTGAGTCCATTAAGGAGTTTGGGAATGCGTCATTCTAAGTAACATGTGTATGTTTCAACATTGCCTTGGAGTTTTAAAAATTTTAGATGCATGTGTGATAGTGTCAATCAAGGTAACCTCTACACCTACCCCAATCTATGGTATGGCTAGTGGTACAAGCTTGGGAATGCCAAGTACTTCCAACTCATCTACTTGAGTATTAACAACTACAACAAATATTTCCACATGTTTTATGGGCAAAGATAAAATGCAAAAAATAGTAGTAAGTTTAGCTCCTCCCCTTATCTACGATGGTTCCTCCATGGTTGTAGCAACTAATTTGCTTCAAAAACTCATAGTTGCAAATGTTGTTTGCACAAATGAAAACCTTTGAGAAACTTTAATAGGTACCTCAACCAGTTTGGTACTCAACTAGTCATATGTATATCCTTGGAACTTCAACCTGTAGGTGACCAATTTGTTCGAATGTACGCCTCTTCGTTTGCACAAGCAAGTTCCAAATTATTTTTAATTTGTTCCTTCGTGATCTCTTGTATGGTCTACCACCATTCATTCCATTTTGGATTTTGTCTACCAAGACTTGATTTTGCACCTTGAACAAGACATTATTTAATAGCAACTCCTCAAACTCCCTCAACCAATTATCCATGTATGTGGTATGAGAAGATTTAATAGGTGATTGGTGGAGTGTTTTCAATTTGTTCATAGCTTTTAAATCTACACTCAAAGCTCATGGGTATGATTCTCCATCTCCATGTTGGCTTCCACCAATTGTTCTCATTATTGGGTATAGTTATTCTTTAAATTCACAAAAATATTTTCTTACTGAACACCAACAGCTTCCATATTGCCATAATCTCTTATCAATTGGTCATAATCAGTCTGTAGGACCTTGAGATCATTACGGCTCTTGAAATGAAAATAATTCAATTCATTGTACTCATGTTGTAGGGTTTTAACTTTTCTGATTGCCTTGTCAACTTTAGCGGTTTTGGTAACCATATGCTTATCATGAGTTTAAAGTTTAAGGTTATGAGCTTTTGTAATAGCTAGTTCCTTGCCCTTGTTATGTAGTGCTTGTTAAATACTAACCAATTATAGGCAACATGCACGTAACTAGTTATTTGTATTCTCTAATAGACTCTCAATAGAGTTGGGTATATTCATGATTGGGTCCTCCAAAAGGGCTATCGAATGCAAAAAAATCATGGGGTCATGTATTTCCCTACATTTTCAAGACTCAATTTTTTGATTATTTGTTCTATTTTAAGATGGCCTTTTAAAGAACACCTTCACATGATTTGAAATTTATGAACCAATCACAAAAGCGATTTAAATATAATGGGGTCCATTCATGGTTGGGGTACCAAAAAAAGAAAAAAGGACTTAAGGATTTTTTAGAACTACTTTTTACAAATGAAATTTACACGAAACAAACTTAAATGGAAAAAATTGAATAGTTCAATATAAGATAATTCATGTGTTTATGGTGATTTTCCACATTTATACATAATTTTGTATGAATATTTTGGGTTTAATGTTAGAAATGTAGAAATTTCCAAAAAATCCCAAAATGAATTTCAATGGACAACCAAACATGTTTTTTGGCAAGATTATTTCCTACGCATGTGACTTGCATCTAAAGCTAAACATGTTGAACCCATTGAAAATATTTTTTGTATCAAATAGTTTTTAAAATGAATCCTTTGCCTTATAACCCTTTTTTTCAAAATTTCAAGATTTTGAAATTTTTGTTTGATTTGGTTTTTCATCAAGTTCATCCAATGAACATGTACTTTCATAGAAGGGGGCATGTTTTTGTTGTATGAAAAGTTTGAAACCAATTGTATAACTTTCTGCATTCCTTTTGATTCCTTTTTAAAAATGTACTTTAAACATTTGATTCCTTTAATTTACAGGACTCAAAATGACATTTACATAGTCTCCAAATCATTTTATAATATTTTTATTAATTTAAAAAGACATCATTTTATTTATTGGCACACAACAATCCACTACAATTATAATAATGTGAGATAAACAAAAGTCCAAAGTTGTCCTTTGTAGTCCTTTTTCAATTATACATTCTTGTTTGGTACCCCAATCATGAATGGACCCAATGTCCATTTGAGTCCTGATACAAAAAGTACATGACTAGTAACAGGAGTAGTACCAAGGATTTAGGACATCACAAACTTCATGGGTCACAATTTGGCAATAATAGTCATGCAAAATTACTTTCCATAGGTTCATATGGAATAGACATGAATGTCATTCATTTATTTGTATTGTTTGAACATTGATGTCATGTGCATTGTTTAAACACAAATGTCATATGCATGTTTGTATTGTTCAAACACAAATGTTGTATGTATATTCATGTTTAAATAATACGAACCCATGATATAATAGATTTCGCACGAATTTGAAACGAACCCATGAAGCTTATAAATTTGTGATGTAAAGGACTAGCAAATGTGGATAAATGGTGGTTTTATTTAATTCACATAATGAATAAACATGATGGTACATAAAGCTTTCATTATTTGGATTGGTAGATCAAAAGCTTTAAAAAAAAGACTCCTTGGTGTAAGGACTTTTTAGAAAAGCCGGCCATTAAACATAGGACAATGAAAATACATCATTTAAAGGTTCTTAAGGGCTCTTATAGCTTCAAATCATTAATGTTATCACCCCATGTAAAATAAATGTAAAAATCATATTTCTAGGTATAAAGTTCCAAAAAGTAGGAATTACACATCATTAGGACTTTGGTCATGGATTCCAAGTCGTGGAGTCCTGGTCATGGAGTCATGTTATAGCAAAAAATGTATTCTATTATATTAATCATAGCTATTGATTTCAAGTTTATGTCCATCTTGTGAACCAATTACTATTCACAAAAATTGTTTTTTTGGTGTCAACAAAATTCACATGCCCTGGACAAGGTTTTTTTGTGTTTTGTGTGTAGTCGCCGTTGGGAAGGATGTTAAAGCACACATTGTTGTTCAAACTTTGAAGCACACATTGATAGTGATGAGCATGTCGTGTTGTGCACAATTTCTGCAACAAGTTGAAACTTCTTCAAATGCATGATATCCTTTGTAACCGTGAGCTACGCATTATCTACAACATCGACCCTAACCCTAGTACTAAACTATTTTGATTTTTCACACTATTTGTGCAACCAGTGGTCTTGAAAATCTCTAGGTTTGGGCAAGGAAATGAGGATATTTGACATTGTGAAGGATATTAACAGTTTGTCGATCACTAGAAACACACAATATGTAGAAAGTGTTACAACACAACCACTTCATTTCAAGATAAAACCTTTGTGAAAATACTGCATCAATCGTCCAAATATTAGAGACCTCATTGTGTATAAGGTTCCCATGAGAGTGCATCCTTGGGGCATTAACTTCATTCTTGTTACTCTAGAAATCCGAGACTGTAATTTCAAGGATTTTTCCTTATGTGTTAGAAAGGTAGACTAGACGTTGCATACCTATGTCGTCATTAGAGGTTGGTGGATTTTGGTGACATTGGATGGGTTAGAATTGTCCAAGATTGATTAGGTATTTGTCTTCATATTCCTTTGCTTCTTTTGATCCTTATTTGTTAATTGTGATGGCAACAATATTAAAGAAAGAACTTGGAATGGTCGATGGTTGACAAACATTAGGTCTACACTTGGGAGATATGTGATTATTCTCTGCTTGCAAATGTGCATTGTTGTACACCTTGAAGTCCGTTTTTGAATTTTAAGTTAGATTGTTCGATAGTTTCCTAACAAATAAACAAAAACATAAACAAAGTTTTAAGTTTGTTGATATTTAGGTTAATTTGAACAAGTGGGGATTTCTATATGTTCTTTTGCTATAACTCTAGTATTTTAAAAACAACTCTATTCGTATGCAGCTATGTTCATATGCATCCATTCCAAGTTACAATTTTGTAATAGGTTAGGTTTTGATAACTTTGAAATAGTTCACAACATGTTTGTGCAAGGTGTTGATTGTCATTGGTTCTTGGAAGATTTTTGGGTGCTATTGGTTGACTTGTTTGCACCCAAAAGTCTAGAACTAGAATGTGTGTGCTCTTTGATGTTAAATAATTAAGAAAACAAGGTGAAAAGGTCTCAACGTTGATATTTTGTACATGCAGAATCAATATTTCTTACTTGCATTTAGGTACAATATGTGGGTGCTAAATCTTTAGTTATAGGGGTTCAATAACATGCATCATGGTCAGTTCTTTTCCAATCAATCCAATTCCAATTCTTGAAGGTGAGTTGTTTGACATATTCAAATATGGAAAATAAAAAGAATAAGTAAAAGGCTATAAAAAGGGTCTACAAATCCAATTTTTGGCTGTTCTATTGTGTGATAGGTTTCATGGCAAGCAAACATGGAAATTAGACTAAATCTATCATGCTTATAATTTGTTTATAACTTGCACAAAGTTGGGATTTAATCTTCTGCAACTAGATGTAGTTCATATTCAAAATTATAGTTCTAAAAAACTATTATATCTCTGATAACTTTGAAACAAGACAACATGACTATGCATAATGTTTATTGTCATTGGTTCTTGCACTTCAATATTTCTGGGCACTATTGGTTGAGTTTTTTGCACTTTAGAATCTAGACTTAATTGTTAAATATAAAATATCAATTATGTGTGTTTTCTGATGTTAGATGATGTAGAAAACAAGATGAAAAGGTTAGAATCATTATTGATATGTTACATGTAAAATTAGTACTATTTGAATTTGGTAGTTTGACATGTAAAATCATGATTTCATAAATCATCATTGATACATAAATCATGGTTGTAGGTGTTCAATAACATGCACTGTGGTCAATCTTCCTCCAATCAATGTAATTTTGATTTTTTAAGGTGAATTGTTTGACATATTCGAATATGGTAAACAAGAAGAATAAATGGAAGGCTAGAGAGGGTCTACAAATCCAATTTTGGATTGTTTTGTTGTGATAGGTTTCATGGCATGCAAATGTGGAAATCAAATTGTTTGTCATGCCTATAATTTGTTTACACCTTACACGAGTGGGATATGATCATTTGTTGGATGCAATTCATATTCAAAGTTCTAGTTTTGAAAAATTGTCAGATCTTTGTTAACCCTAGAACAAAACAACATGACTATTCATAGTGTGTATTGTCATTAGTTCTTGCATTTGAAGATTTTCGGGTGTTAGTGGTTGAGTTTTTTGCACCTTAAAATCTAAATCCAGCTATCAAATATAAAACCTTAAATATGTGTGAATTCTAATATTAAATGATCCAGAAACCAAGATGAGAAGGTTAACATTAGTGGTGATACATTACATGCATAGTCAATAGGACTTACTTGCACTTGGGTAATCTATGGGTGTTGAATCTCTAGTTGCAAGTGTTCAACACCATAATTAGTTTTCTTTCAATCAATCCAATTTTAATTTTTGTTCAAGTTGGTTTTTTTGACAAATTCAAATATTGGAAATAAAAAGAATGGGCAAAAGGCTAGAAAGGGTACTAGAAGAAGGTTAAAAGTAGAAGTAGCTCGAAGACTTTTAGCAAGGGATAAGCAATGCAAGTGTAGGGTTACTAAGAGGGAGTACACTACTAGAAATTTTGGGTTTTGCAACTGTCGTTTGTAACTAAAATTCAATTGCATGTGACACATGCAATTGCAAATTTGTGTAGTTCCATAAGACAAGTTGCATATGACATGCAGTTGCATGTAACACTATGTATGCAACATGTATATACGGTGTTAGTATACATGTTCATACATACATACCAATCCAATGTAATTGCACCTTATGTGCAACTTTCCTTGCAACTACATGAATTAATCAAAATATGACACATGTTAAAAAAAATAGACAACTAGCTTGTGGACATGTGTCATTATTTAATTTTTTTGTGTTTTCAAAATTAAAATTTCATTGGATTAATTTCAATCATTAAAGTTTTTGCCACTAGGATGATGACATGTGGCACACCATGGAACGTTCATTGACCATTTGACATGTGTTCAATATTTTAACACCAAATATATGGTGACATGTGGCAATCAAGGCCCAATTATTTTTAAAATTTTAAATATTAATTAATGAAATCTAAGTCATCTAATTTATGGTTAATAAGATGTTGACACGTGGTGCCTAGGTAGGTAGATAATAACTGAACCCTATTAAGTAAGTAGGTTTATTTAGGTATGTAAGTAGGTTAAAAAATAGCTAGGTTTAGGTTATATAAATAGGTTTAGAATAATCCGATTTTATTTTTCGGTTTGACCATTTCATAAAGGTCAAATTTTTTTCATTCACTCATCCCCAGTGGCACTTGGTATTTGGTTTCAACATAACTATTGTTCCTAGTTATATACTGAGCCAAATAGAATTGAAAGCCAAAGGATATGGGTTAAAACATTCCATTACAAACCTCATGAACCAACCTAGTTGCACATTAAATGCAACTACTATATTAAAGTATAACATCTAAGGGAGGGCTATGTTGCTTTTGGTGTCCAAACAAAACTTGAAGCCCTCCTCTTGGCACATCTAACACACTAAAAATTGTTGAAAACATACTAAAAATGAGAAAGTTATGGGCCCCCAAAGTAAAGGGGGTCAAAAAACTCAAAAAGAAACTATTGAGGCCGGTTCATAAACACCCAAAAAGTTCATTTTATGTTTTTTTTTGCTATTAGAGTTCTAATGTGATTTGTGGGACTTCAGATGGCGCTCCTAAAGCACTTCAAATCGTTTAAAATTAATAAGAAATAAGAAAGTTATGAGCTTTGAAAGTGGGACATGTCTTAAGAAAAAAAACAAAAAACAAAAGTTTTATAACTTGGAAAGCTTATTTTAAAAAATTTTCTTCTTCTTAGTTTTTCATTACTCCTTTTCTTTTGCACTTCAAAGGTGATTATAGGATATTTAGTAATTATGATTACTTAATGAAAATATGATTTTAATATTATTATCTAATTTAAATTAATAATTGCTTAGGACGTTTGTATACTTGTAGGTTAATTAGTGTAGCCTATTTACATTAATGTTTTAACATAAATAATAAAATTTAAATATATAATACCTATTGATTATATATATAATTGATTATCACTATAATTATAATAAAATTTTAATTAATAATTATGATTATTTATAATAAAAATTATAATATTATCATATTAATTGACTTTGAATATTTTTTGTTTAATCAAATGTACGTTTTTTGAAAAAAAAATTCCAAAATAAAATAAAATCAAACATATTTAAACCATGGTTTAGTTTAACTTAATTTAACATAATTTAGTTTAGCCATAAATATTTTAACATAATTTAATTTAACCATATTTATTTTATCATAATTAATTTACCTTAATTTAGTTTAGCCACAATAAATATAATATAATTTAGTTTAGCCATAAATATTATAGCCTAACTTAATTCAGCCATATTTATTTTAGCCTAGTTTAATTTAGTTTAATTTATTTTAGCCATAATTAATATAATATAATATAATAAAACCTAACTTGATTTAGCCATAATTAATTTGGCTTAACTTAATTTAGCCATCATCGATTTAATCTAATAAATTTAGCCTAAATTAATTTAGCCATAATTATTTTAGCTTAACTTAATTCAATTATGGTTAGTTTATTTTAATTTAATCTATTTTATTTTATTTTAGCTATAATGAGTTTAGTTTAGCTTAATTTAACCATGGTTAATTTTACTTAATTTAAATTAGCCATAATTAGTTTAACCTAATTTAATTTAACCATGGTTAATTTAACTTTTTAATTTATTTAACCTAGGTTAGTTTAGGCCAGCCTAAGTTAACATGGGGTTAACCTTAGTACTAGAGGTACATAATAGTATTATATATAACCTATGTAGATATATTAAATATAGTATTTAAGTATGTATAAAATTAGGCCATTATTTTTATGACATGTGTCCATGTTGTACACATTTAGTTGCATGTTAATTGCACACACAATCGTATGGCTTAAAAATTATACATTACCAAATTTATAGTTGTAAACATGACCAAGATAGTTACAAACGACAACTAGTTGCATGCCAGTTGCATAGTGACTGGTTGCAAATGACAAGATTTCTAGTAATGGTAGATTGCTGAATGTCTGCGAACATCAACAAATGCAAACATGTCTCACACATGTGACATTGAAAGGTCAACCTCTAGCTTTGCAAATTAAATTAGACCTATGCAACATAAGCTTATTAGCATGAAAGGTCTTGCATATCAAAAATTGACCATAGAAAAGCTCCTGAAACAACCAATTTTGAAAGAACCAATGCCTAATGTTGTGATCAAATCAAAGTTATACGAAACAACGTATGAGATAGTTGGGAATATGAAAGAAAGGTGGATGGGTATAAAAGGTTGTGAAACTACTGATGACATGAGAGTCAAGAATGTTCTCATTAACATGGTTGTATCAAATTCTACCTTGAGCTTGAAAACATTGGGCTAGCTAATTGGGGTAAACCCCATGATTTTGAGTAGGGGACAAGGCAAAAGAGTGTAGCTTGAGGAAGGATCATGTAAAAAATGGGCCATTATTATTCGATCAAAGAGGAAAGATTCACTTTCAAAGGATGCAATGGACTCAGTTGTGAATTTTTGGACCAATGAGTTAGTCCAAACAAAAAGGATGTTGTTAAACAACCCATTAGCAAGAAAATATGGGAACAACATGCTACTCACTTTCTTGAGGAGTTGTAGGTGCATTTTCTTCCATTGACCATTGAATTCATATTTGATTCCCATGCAAAAGTTTGTAATTTCGATTTCCATGTATCTTGATCTTTAGTTGTTTATTTGTTTGAAGGCATGTCATGCCTATACATGGCCTCATACATGATGGCCAGTTACAGGCATGCCCATGTGCGCTTTTAGGGTTAATGTACGGTCTTAGGCGACTGTATGATATTAGGTACATAGGGTTTCAGTTTGTTGGCAACAGTATAAAATGCCAAGCCCTTCCTTTCTCTTTTTAATTTTTTTAGAATTCCTTTGTCAAAAGAGTTTCCTCCATAATAGGCTAGGATTTCTAGATGCTCACAGCAACCATTGCATGGCCACCATCTACATACATTTCATTTTCTTCTTTTTTTCCAATTCAATTCTAGAAAAACTACACTTTTTGTTGTTTCATGTTGAAAGCGACAGATTTCTTGTGTTTTTGGAGTTCTTGAGTTATTGCTACTGGTGTTGTTACTACTAAAGGAGTGCAAGTTGTTACTAGTATTACTGTTGGTGTTGTTGGAGGGAGCTTACGTTATATTTCTACTAACTAACAAAAGCAGCAGAGCAACTAGGCTATCGCAATGCGAGCTATAGCGCCGCAGGCTTGTAGCGCTGTTGCAATGCAAGTTGGAGCACTGCCATCGTTGCAACGCCGCAACGTCATGTGTTGCACTAGCACCGCAACATTGCGTGTTGTAGTAGTGTTGCATGTTGTGAGCTACAACACTGCCAGAACAGCGCCCCAGCATTGTGCTGTAGCACTGCCAAAGTAACGTCGCAGCACCGCGTTGCAACATTGCCACAGCAACACAACAACACCACAACATCGCGTTGCAACACTTCCACAGCAATGTTAGAGTGTTGCAAGTAGTAGCACTGCCATAGCAACGCTATAGCGTAACCATCGTTGCATCGCAACAGCAGCGTCGTAGTAACACGCTATAGTGCCATCACTACGAAGAGCTACAACAGCGACAACGCCACAACGACACATTGTAATGCCATCGCTGCGAGGAGTTGCAACAACAACAACGCCACAACAACACGTTGCAACATCACAGTAACACACTGTAACGCCATTGTTGCAAGGAGCTACAACAACAATAACACCATCGCTATGAGGAGTTACAATAGCAATAGTGCCATCGCTCCAAGGAGCTACAACAGTAGCAACACCGCAACAACAACGTTGCAGCACTATCGCTATAAACTATAACAACAGCAACATCGCAGTAACAACGTTGTAGCGCCATTATTGTAAGTTGCAATAACGTTGTAACACCATCGCTACGAGCTATAACAGCAGCAGCAACGCAACAACAACAATGCCGCAGCAACAACGCAACAATAGCAACGCCGCAGCAACAACAACAACAACAACGTCGCAGTAACAACATTGTAGCGCCATCGCTACGAGCTGCAATAGCAGTAACAACAGCAACGCCGTAGTAACAACATTGTAGTGCCATCGCTACGAGCTACAATAACAATAGTGTTGCGAGCTGCAACAGTAATAATGCCATAGCCATTATTGCAGCATTGCAAACGATAATGTTGCCATCATTGCGACCTTGTTCCATTCAACTTTTGTCGAACTCTCGTTGGATTTTCGTCGAATGATTCGTTCAAGTTCTATCCGCCAAACTTCCGTCCATCCAGAGACTTTCGTTCGATGTTCGTCGAACTTTCATCTTGTGCCCTACCGTCTTACGTCCTCCGCCCTGCCGTCTTGTGCCCTACCATCCTACGTCCTACGCCATGTTATCATGCGTTCTACTGTCTTGCGTATTGTTTTGTCGCTGCCTTTTCATCCAACATCTGTTTGATTTTTGTCCGACCTTCGTTGGATGTTCGTTTGACCTCCGTGTAATGTTTGTGTGTCACGGGTCATTCCCAACAATGCACTATATTCTTCAAACTATACGTTGTGTTAAAATTTTGTAACTAGTGTTGTGTACTATCACAAAATTTTGGGGCATGGGATAACACCATGTCCTCAAATGATGAGAGCACTACCGCTCAGCCAGAGCCCAGGTATCAGCTACGAAGTAACACACAATCCTTTGAGCTGATTTCTTTAAATTCACGATCTTCACGACGGTACCATCAAATGTCTACAACACCATCATCATCTAGTACAACTCCTACCAGGAATTCAGGCTCAGGTGACACTACATCAACGGTACATCAGAGTCCATTTAGAGGGTTCATCAATGGGGTACACCTGTTGCCATACCTATTTTCACACCATCACCGTATATTCCGTTGCAAGTTGTGACCTCAACACCCATATACACCATGGAGGTCAGTAGTTCCTCTGGGAGAATTGAGAAGTTCAACGAAAGGCTAGGTATTATTTCTTTGAGGGAGTTCAAGGCAACTTTCTCAACTATGGTTTATGAATTGGAGCTCAAGTATGGTGTTAATTACACCGAGGCATTTGCATTCAAACAATTGGCCTATTATGTGCACTAAGAGGCATTGGATGTCTACAAGCAACATTCTGCAAGGATTTTGGGTGTCACCCAAATTCCTAATCCAACTTACGCCATAGCCATCGCCACCGCCTCTCAAGCTACATTGCAAGCTGCAATTACACATCATGGGACTATGCCCAATAATCCAGACCCGGTACCTATCTAAGTAAACCTTTCTCTTCAACAACTCATTGTTACTACCGCAAACATTCCTCCCACCACTGATGCGCTAGCTTTTGCTAATCCAGTGGGGGAATTCTTTCGAATTCTTGAGCTGGAATTTCCAGTCAAAAGTTTTGAAAAATTCTACAACTCGCCACCTTCTTTTGGCAGAAGGATGAAACTCTCAAGATGTTTTATAGGAGGTTTCTTAAACTCAAAAAAGATACCCAAAGCATCACAGACCTGGAAGTTGCCCACCAGTATCTTCATTCGTTAGTAAGTACTCCAACACTCCACGCGCAGGTTTTGCAACAAGTCTTTGAAGAATTTGGAAACTCGTACACTTTGTTAAATGTGTACAACATTTCCAAAAAGCTAGAACTGGTTCATGCGCACTATGAGACCGTTATTATGAGGCCTCCATCACGTTCAAGGTCTCAACCTACACCAGCTGCGCCAACTAGATCATCACATTCTTCTTCAAGGACTAAAGCGGTGCACTCGGCTACACCCATCCTACCTTTTTGCAACTACTGTGGCAGTCCTACTCACAAAGCTAGTGAGTGCAACATTCCTTCTGAGGATCTCTTTTATGATTATTGTGGGAAAGAAGGACATCAGGAATCTGTCTGTTTTGCCATGTTCCTAAAGCGGAAGCAACTCCGATTACAATAGCAAAATTTGCAAGCAGCTTCTGCTATCCCTCAACCAAAAGCCAAGGCACCTCAGCCTTCCATTCAAGCTTTGCCCACCAAGGGTAATTCCAACAAGAATGCTAAGAAAAAGGAGCATAATGCTGACAAGAGGGAGGTGCTTCAAGCCCATGCAATTTAAGTTCAAACTCTACAATATGAACTCAAATCATTAAAGGCCCAACTTGCTAATTTAAAAGGCAAGTCCTCCCAACCAACTAGTCATGCCCAACCTGTACAAGGTTCAGGATCATGAGAGGGACCTCCTAGGTTGTTCTATGGCCTCCCTCACGATGCCATGGTTGGGGAGTATATTTTTTCCACTCCACACAATTCTAGTCTCACACCAGAATTTGCTACTTCTTTTTGCCCTTCCTATGTCGCGACATAAGAAGCTAGTGTGGCACTCAGAGTTTATGCCACTAGGCAGGTAATTCAGACTGATGGACTCGCATCTGGTTCAAGTCCTATTACTAAGGCTAGAAGAGCTCGAGCAGTCATGCCACAATCTTTTCGTCCTCTCAACATGGAAGAAGAATGCACCTTGTTGGCGAGGGGGGAGGAGACTACTACACCACAAGTTGTTAGGGCATCAAATTCCCGTGTCCCAGGAGTACATGTACATCAGGAAAACACACAATTTTCCACTGATCAGCTTATGGAATGCCAACTTCAAATGCATGAAATGGCGCAAAAGCTTGTGAGTACACCAGTGTTTAATTTTCAAGATTTGAAGCTAAGCACCAGGGACATAATTGTAGTATTAGAGGATACCTTGAACACTACATCAGATCCTCTACCAATCCCTGATCCACATGGTACAGAGGTCCCATCTAACACCTTGGAGAGACATTTGATTGGTTCACGTGTTGCAGATGGTGTTCGTAATCTGGTCATTAGTTCTAGCATGGCTAAACTAGTGGGCTTTCCTACCTCAAATTCTACATTCACGTATTAGAAGGGAGTTTAGAACACCTCACTTGTGGATTTGTTATTCAACAAAGGTGTTGTGGATAGCCATTCTTTCCACAAAATCTCTCACTCATTTTCGAAGGTGGCATCTAGTGAGAAAACTTCCATCGCCACCAGAGTTACCATTGTCGACAATACTAGGTCAGCAATCCAAGTGGGAGGACATGCACCCAGAGTGGTACTTCTTGACACAGTTGCCCAACCAGTGATTCTTGGAGTTCAATTCGCCAAGAAGATGGGCATGCTTGATTCCAAACTACGAAAATCTATGTGGCAGATTCGTACCGCTAGTGGGAACGTAGAAGAGGTACTTGGGGAAAGCTCAAATTTGATTACACTTAACTTCAATGAAGGTACAGATCAGGAGCTTTGCTTACAGGTCAAGTGTTTAGTCACCAATGCCACCAGTTATGATATGCTCATTGGGCAAGAGGCCTTATTTCCACCAAATTTCACAATTGACAACTGGTTCGAACATGTGTACTACTAAATGGATTGGGGGACTGATGGCCACCACCTCAGATACATACCCCTTGATTTACATGGGAACCATAGTCCTATGGCTCATCACTGTATGCTCAAGGAAGCACACGCCATTTCCTACATCCAACAAGCTAACCACGAATGGATAGAGGGAGATGAGGAGGAGATAGTTTACACTCAAGCTACTGAAAGTTTGGGGGTGGTTCCTACTGACATTCAACATGGACCAGAGGTTTTACAAAGGTTCAAAGTGCCCCACAAGCCCTTGGTCAAAGCTTTGTCTAATTTTGAGAGCATGGAAAGCCATGGCGAACCGATTAAGCCATTACTTCATCAGCTAATCACCTGGACACCACCTAAGGAAGGGATTACATTACTAGAGCTCTTTAATGGTATTGGTACAGGTCTCGAAGCCCTATTATAGTCAAGGATGGTGGTTCAGAGGTATTTTTACGTAGACATTGATCCTATTGCAAGGCAAGTGGCGACATTGAGAATGAGGGAATTCATAACAAGATTTTCACAACAGTTTGTAACCACTACATGGAAGGCTAGTTTCACATTTTTGCCCTCTAACTGTCACAACCCTAGCCTTGGGCTCGCGACCAAAGCAAAGGGAATTGCAAGGGTGCGGGCCAAGAGGAAGCCCGGGAGTTAAACCAAGAGGAAGCCCGGGAGTGAAGCTAAAAGGAAGCTCGGGAGTCAAGGCAAAAGGAAGCCCGGGAGTCACATCACATACTCCTGGGAGTGTTAGAAAGTGTGAGGGAGTATGAGGGAATGAGCCCTCACACTCCCAAAGCAACTCCCACTTTGGGAGATGGAGTCCCGGTGGACTCCCAAAACTTCAGAGAGCAATTGCAGGGGTTAAACCTTAATTTCTTGTGACGTTCATTATGTCATTGGAAAGCTCTTGAAGTGTAGATGTCTAAAATGGGCTCGCATTGCTCATTTGGACATCTGAAACACAAGTTACATCACAAAGTGGGGACCCCTTTGTATTAGTGCTATTTAAGTGCTTTCATAATACTTTTACAAGATGTCCAAGGTTTAGTGCTTTGTTCGTGTAAAATAGGCATTGAAACAATTTAGATTGTATTGATTTAATTTTGGTATTGTTTCAATGATAATTGATGTAGCATCATATTTGCATTGTATTTATGTTGTTTG
>Ga0209611_10001651_pt1 | contig 38491 bp, 65 predicted proteins | sample S1TSphgellanicum_3_FD_187693 | JGI IMG/M metagenome (GOLD analysis project Ga0209611, IMG submission 187693) | Host-associated microbial communities from peat moss isolated from Minnesota, USA - S1T2_Fc - Sphagnum magellanicum MG (SPAdes) (version 2) | ecosystem: Host-associated > Plants > Peat...
CATCATATTTTTCTTTCGACAATTTGTTTGCTTGCGCAGCTTCGTATAAATCCTGTTCGTGTTTTGCTTTTGCAATGTTATTGTCTTGCTTAAATTTTGCATCAGCTTTTGCATTTGCTTCTTGCACGGCTTCCAAATATTTTTTTTCTGTTTGTTTGAGCCAATCGGGGGCAACTTCATTTTGCCAAAATTCATACTGATTTGGTGTTAAATCTTTTGGTAATATACCTTGCATTAAGTCTTGGGCTTGTTTTTCCGAAAAAGATTGCAACCAATTTTTAACTTTTGGCGCGTACTTTACAAGTCCATGCATGAGCGCGCCTACAGCTGCAAACTCAGCGCCCTCTTCTATGGGAGCATAAGGATCAAATTCTTCACCGCGGGCAACGGCCGATGATTGTTTTTCTAAATTGTAAATTGCTCCTGCGGTCGCATGTTGAGCCAAATCCAAAGCAAATGCAACTTTAGGGCCAAATGTATATGCGCCTTTTAAAACATTAAAAGCTAAACCAACACCTTTGGCGGTTAAACCAATAGGCGCTAAGGCCCCTGAAAAATAACCTATTGAAGAACCTGGTTCATCATAATCAACTTTTAAAGGATCAAAATATTCGCTCCAACCTGCTGTTGCTCCTGATAGCACAGCTTTGCCAAAATTTCTGTTTTCAGCAGCTTGTTGCGCTTGTCCCTCAGCTGTAAAGTTTTTTTGAAACCAATTATATTGTTTTTTTTCTGGTTTATAAGATTGTTCTTCAGAATTAGGTTTTTTAATTAAATCCCCAAACTCATCATTTTCACGTGCAGAGGGAACATTTGTAGAAGCAGAATTGGGAACATTGGGTTTGCCGCGGGGCGATGATTTAATTAAATTTTCAAAAGGATCTGGATTCATTTTTTAACTCATCCGTTTAGCGCCTAGTTTTTCTGCTTCTTTTAGTTTGTCTCTTTGTATAGGGACTTGTCGGCCATCGGGTAATTGCATCATAACGCCGTTTTCTTCTTCTTGTAAAATCTTATCGTATTCGTTTTCCACCAAATTTTCGTAATTCAAAGGCCTGAGTTTTCCCGATTTTGTTTGTACTCCTTTTTCTTCTATAACCTTTTCAGCAGCTTCTTGGCGTAAAAGGGCGCGGTTAGCATATTTTTCCATCAAATTTAAGATTTGTAAATTTGCTTCCTTTGATTTACTAATATCTGGTAATTTGTCTTGCAAAAGTTTCAAATCGGCATCAGATAAACGAACGCCAAATAATTCCTTTCTACCTTCCAAAAATTCAGGAACGGCGGCTAAAAGATTGGCTTCTTTTCCCGATAAAACAGCATCAGCTAACTTATTACCTGTATTACCAAAAAACCTAAAAATATTAGCCCATGATGTAGGTTTTATTTTACCGGCTTTAACGTCCTCAATTATTGGTTTAATTGTATCCAATCTTTGTTTTGCGGTTTTGGCTTCTTTGCGTATACTGTCAGCATATTCCCTGGATTCTTCGTGGAATTTTACATCATTAGCGTTTACAATTTTTGTTTCTGCTGCATTTGCATTTGTTTTATTTTCTATATCTCTTCTTCGGTTTTCAATGTAAGGGTTAGAATATATAGGTTCCACACCAGCTTTTCCCATCGCTATTGCTAACTCATCAGCCGTCGCATTTGGATTTTGTTTGATAACTTGTTCAATAGCATTTATTTGTTCAGGCCTTATTGGTTGTGCAGTTATGCCCCCGCTTGGTTTGGGATTTTTTGCCTTATGCATAGCAACAAATTCGGCAGGTGAAAATAAAGAGCTCTCTTTTTCAGATAAATCTTTACCACCAAAATAATTGCTTAAAGCTTGTCCTTTTTTCATTTGCAAAATTTCTTGTTTTTTTGCTTCCGATTCTTGAGCTTCTTGTTGTCCTGCTAAAAGCCAATTTTGTAAAACTTGTTGGCCCGTTTCGCCATATGGGCTTGCGGCTGATATCAGTTCTTGTAGTTTTTTTGAAAAAGGGGCGTTTTTTAACTCTGGATTATCCACCACGCTTTTTAAACTTTTATTGGCAAAATAAGTATTTAAGCCGTTCCCAATGCCTTGACCTAAACTCATGCCAAGCATTTCGGATAGCTTTCCTTGAGGATTTTCTGTTTTGATTACTTGGACCATTATCCCATACCTCCGCCGCCTTTAAATAAACTGCTTATTCCCCCTCCTATTCCCTGACCTAAAGCAGATCCTATCGGTCCGCCCATAGCGGCGCCTATACCGCCTAATAATGGTTGTAAAAAACCACCGGACCCTTGTTGTTGTTGATAAGCAAATGGCTGGTAATTTAATCCTGTTTGAGATAACTGGTTGAACTGATTATATTGTTGACCTGCTGCTTGCCTTTGTAACTCCGAAAATAATTGCGCCAATTGTGATTGCAAACCAGCCGCAGAGCCGCCTAATGCTTGGCCAAAACCGCTAGAAGAAAGGGCGCCTTGACCCGCAAATCTTTCTGCAATCATGGGTAAAATTTGTTCTTGAAATTGTTGAAGATATGGTTGGGAAAATTGATCGTAAGCCTGTTGTCGATTATCTCCAAGAAAGTTGTTATAATAATTTTGGGCTAAATTATAACCCCCTCCCTCCGTTAGCCCCATAGCTTGTGCAAGTATATTATTATGCAAAGCCTCCTGACTTTTAGTTCCTGTCGGAACCTTTTTTAATTTATCAGGGCTTCCAAAAAGAAATTCGCTAAAACCTGGCATACATCACCTAATTTTTTAAGTATTCCATGACCCATACACACCATGTAAGTGAGTTACCCGTATTATTTTGGATACTTATTGTATTTGTCACGCTATTATATCTAACGTACACACTTGGGTCATTTAGAAAATAAGAAAGCCCCGTTGTATCTTTGGCGCCCCCGAATCCTTGGACAGGATATAAATACCCATTAATATTTGGCGGCTGGGTTGCAGCAGATAAAACAATATTTGTGGTGCCTGTAGGTATATTGCCTCCATTAAGTATAACCAAATCAGCTGTAGTCCTGTAAGCATTGCGATTTTGTTGGGGGTTGCCGGGCTGATACCATTGCTCAAAATTTGCCGTTTCCTGAAGCAAAAACAAACCGCTTTCTTTTGTGTTTACTGCATTAGCTACGCGGCGTAGATAAAGTAAAAGTATGCTTTGAAAGTCTTTATCTTCCGGATTTACATCTAAAGAAATTGGGAGTTGATTTGTGTTAAGACTGGCATTGCTCGAAAATGTCATAATGTATATCTTTTATATAATTTATATATGCTAAACATATATCAATTGATTAGTTTACCGCCGGGCCTAAACCAAAAGTTCATGGCATTTAATTCCATGGGGGTTTGATGGGTGGCTAGCTGATTCATCAGGTTATCATCATAAGTTAATCCTACGCGCAAATATTGGCCAAATTGTGTGCTGTAAAAACGATACCAGGCATATTGTGAACCCGATATATACGCTTGCCCATTAACAGGGCTTGTATTCCAAATGCCCCCGCCTGTGTAAGCGCTAAAACCTGTAGAATTTGTATTGTTTAATGTAAAATTGTTAGCATCCACCACGGTAATTGCATATATTGCCGAATTTAGCTGAGTCATACCTTGGACGTTTCCAATGTATATCAATGTTCCGCTAATGAGGCTGTGGTTAGGGCTTGTAATTTGACAAGGATTTGCTTGAGTCGCGTTTGTGATAAATCGGGAATTTTGCGATGAATTGTTTAGAGCACTATTGACAAGCGAATCATTGCCTGAAAGAAGGTTGGCCTGCTCACCAAGGTAAGAGTTTACGAAAAGCTGGATTGTAGTAGCAGCAATTGCAGGCGATTGGATATTTGAATCCATTTGAAAATCAATATAAGAAAGTTTGAATTGCTTTCCATCACCTTGAAAGGGGTTAAAATCTTTACCCTGGATATTCATTTTAGGGAATAAAGTAATTCTACCCCCGCCTATGTATGTTGCAGTTGAACTTATGTTGACCGCAAGGTAATTTTGAGAAGCAAAATCCCATGTAGCTAGCGTAATGGTATTAGCATCAACAACTGTAACATTGTATATAATATTGTTAAGTCCTGGGTCAGTTCCGTTCCAAATAGCTCCCGTAATGTATATGATTTCGCCGTTAGCTAAATTATGGCTTGGTATAGTAATTTGCGTTGGATTTGTAGCAAAATTTACGGCCGTTATAGCCATGGTATTTGCATAAAGAGTTGTAACTGCTTGTGGCGTTTCTGCGTCGGGATTTTGATAGATGTTAATAAACCCTTGTTGTGTTCCTAAAGCTATATAATCCACATATTGTTGATCGTCTACATTGTCCCAACCAACATTGCTATCCCAATAAGTTGTTAAACTATCCCATGTAATACCAAATTGAAATTGCGTAGTTCCAAAACAAGTAATGGTGTCGCGAAATTTAGCCCAAGAATTGTTTCGATAATTAAACACAAGGACCGTATTGGGATAAGATTGCGTTGTAGATGCATTGGCGGTATCTAAATAATTCCAATAAACTAATTCTTTTTCAAAATCCCTAACGCCGTGGACAAAATTTGGCGCATTATTTTGTATCTCAAAACTAAATATTTGTTCAGGTATTTGTTCATCTAAACGTGATATTCCGTTTGCTGCTGCTTGTATAATCCCTCTATTGCTAACTGTCATGACGCCTTGGTCAAAAACAATAGAGCTAAACGTGCATACCGATCCAAAATCTGAAGAAATACGTTCCCATATAAATGGAAGGCCATATTCCCCGACGTAACGCAATTGCCATGTGGAATATTCAAAAAATACTATCAACGTATTCCTAAAAAAAGCAGCGCTAACAATAGCTTCATTTGTAGGTGCATCGATAAAACCACCCAATCCAAATATATCTGAACGCCATGCGGTTGCCGATGTTGGGTCGCCAATTTGACTAAATCGGCATCTAGCAAAGAAGTTAGTGGCGCCTGTGTAAGTTGATGTTGTTGTTCCTTCCCAAGTATTTAAAGCAAGCAAACGGCCATAATAAGGTATCAAAATAAGAGCTTGCCATAATGTGGTTGTAGCTGTGACTAGCGGCTGTAAGTTGTTCCATGTGGAATTGTTATAATAACGCATCGGATCATATGAAGGTGATCCTGGACCGCTAAGCAAAATGTTGTTATTAGTCGCAAAGAAATACCTTAAATCAGGTGTTGCCCCTTGATAATTAGTACCCCAAAAAAAATCGGTATTAGAACCCGTCCAAGTTGTCCCTGGAACAAGTTCGGCAAAACCATTAACATATTGATAAGCATATTTGGTATCAAAAAATACAGTCGAATCAATGCCAAATGTTGACACATCCCTTTTGATAATTCCCATCACGGGAAGTGCAGGAAAATAAATCATAGTGGCTGTAGCAGCACTACCCGCAGTTGCTGTTGTGATAAGGGTAACAGCGCCGGTCATGTAGTTAATAGTTCCGGAATTACCCGCTGTGGCGTTGGTTAATATTCCTGTTCCTTGATCGATGAAAAGGGTTGCTAACCCTGCAATTGCAATTCTAACGCTACCAGGCTGAATTTCTGCATTTGCTTCTTTGGTAATAGACATGAGGGTATAGAGATTAAACGTCCAAGGGGAAGCTCCGCTATTGCCTATTGACACATTTTGAAAGACACGTGATAAGCGTCCCATGGGGACTTCGCCGTCTCTTTTCTTGGTTCTTTCGCGAAAAACATAAGCGTTTTCTAATTCTGAATAAGCTTCATTTGCCAATAAAAAAGGTTTTTTATCTTGTGTTAACCCGCCTGTAGGGTAACCACCAATTGTTATTTGTAAAAAACCTGTCATTTAATAACCTATTGCAAACCAAAAGAAATTAGTATAACTTCCTTTATTACCATTAAATTGCCAGCTAAAAGAATTTTTTGTTGGAGCCGCGTTTTGTAATGCTAATGTATTATCGGATGAACTAGTGCCGCCATTCACTGCTATTAACGTTAGTGAAACATTTAAACAATTATTTTGAAAGGGTGGGTTAAAATTAACGGTCCCCGTAACACTGCTTGAATTTGCAATTGTGGCTTTTCCCCATTGAAAAAGAATTCCACCGGCCCAGGCATAACCATCAACGGCCGCGCTATTTCCCGTCAATTGAGAAAGACCACCCATTCCTGTTAAAGAATATAATTGTGCATCATTGTTATTTGGTATTGATGGGGTTGTTGTGCCGTTTACAACCAAAGTCCCCGGAACGCCCGAAAAAATTTGATTGTAACCACTAACTGTATTGACGTTAGTTTGCGGCACTTCGTGAATAATTGTATGATATCCCGCAGGTTGAGAGCCTGGTTGTCCGTTATTATTTACATGATCAACCGCTAGGGTTTGAAAAGTTCCGTCTAAATTATTTCTAATTGTAGCTTTTGTTTGACCTAAAGAAGAACCATCCGGAGGGTAACCTGGCGTATATGTTGGAATAGGCATAAAAACCTCCTAGCTAACTGCTACTGTTGGTATGGGTTGTATATTTTGCGGACTACGTAATTTCTTTTTGGCTTTTTCACTTAATTTTGCATTAACAACTTTAAGAGGCTTTTTCAATACTTTTTCTTTTCCTTTTATAACAGCCATAACTTTTATCCTGTTGTATGTCTACCAACAAAAGGGCCTCCACCCATAGATATAGGCTTATTTGGTAGCGTTTTTTGTTTTAATTTTTTTGGTGTCATCCAATTTTTTGCTTTTGAATTCCATACTTTTTTTTCTTGTTTCTTCATATTGAACCAAAACTTGTTAAACCACCGCCTGAGCCGTAATTTTCGGTCAATTGGTCGGTATATAATGTTTTTATCCTTTCCTGGCCTATCTGTGCGTAAGTTCTTGTTTCAATAATGTCATATCTTTCTCTGAGCATTTTATCAATAAACATTACGCCATCAGAATCTAATCTTTCTTCAAATATCTTTTTGGCTGCGCCCACAGCCAATATTTCCCACCATTCAGAAAGCTCAGGATTTCCCGTCATATCTGCGGCTAAGAGGGCTTGAATAGGCTGACGATAACATGTGAGCTCTATAGTGTAACCTGCATCTGGCACCGGGGCAAGTGTAAACTGGTTCTGAAAAAACATGATTGCAAGAGGAATCGAAAACTGCTTGGGATTGTACTGTATTTGTATGGGGTTTCCCGCTGGAATTGCATCAGCAAAAGTCAACCCTGTTATTTGTCCCGTTTGATAATTTATCGTTGCATTTCCCGGCATTGTTGGCGTTGATGAAGCGTATTGACGATAGTATGTCCACCCATATTCTTGATTTGCATTATTAGAAGTTTGAAAAATTTGAATCAAATTTCCCTGGCCATCATCCGTCACATTTTGTGTTATTCCTACACCATTTGGCCCTATAACATTAGCAGTAATAAGAATGTTTTGAACTCTTCCTTGAGGAAAATATAAATTAGGGCTTGTCAAAGGCCCTGGGTCGTTGTTGACGCTAGCAATCAAAGGCGATGCAGTTGTGTAACCATTGTATGGTGAAGAATACCAACTTCCGCCTGATGTGTATGTTGTGAATGATGTTGTATTCGTGTTAATGTAAAAATCATTTGCATCTATAACGGTAATAACATAGGCATTTCCATTGACCTGCGTCATGCCCCCGACATTATTTAATATAACGGTTATGCCTGTAACAAGACCATGATTGGGGGCTGTGACCACACCATTTGTAGCTTGTGTTATGTTGGTAATTGTTCCCGTTTGAGAACCTGTTGTTCCATCACCTGTTGCAAATGTAGTGAATTGTTGCCAATTGTAATTTGCAGCATAAAATTCCCAGGGGTTATGGAAAAATTTTAGTTCCCTTTTTGCGCAATAACATGGCTGGTCAACTGTGATGTAAAGTTCGCTATTGAAAGGGTAAACATCTTGTCCCACGTTTGTGGTAAAGGTATAAACATCTTTTAATTTTAATGATCTGAATTTCGCGGGCAAATCATAAGAGTAAAAGCTGTGCATTTGGGTAATGATATAAAAATCTGTTACCTGAAAAGAATTTGTGGATCCGGTTAACCTACGTGTTTTTGTTACAGCGTTTGCTAAGGCCGGAAACAAAGGATATGTGGGTACGTATGTTGTCATGTAAACACCGGTTCATTGTCAAAAGCATCTTCTAAAGTAACCGCAGTTGTTCCTTGGATGATTCCTGAGCCTGCTGCAACTGCTACACAGGGAATTTGCGGATCTTGCGCATTTATAAACGGATAAAAATTGCTACTATCCACTGCTATTGTAACTGTTGTTGGCGTAATTGATACGATTTGCGCCTTTTGGTTATTCAATTGTATCATCCCATTTGCAGGAGGAATGCGAAAACTTATCCATTCAGCAATCGTAAAATTGTGATCGCTTTCAAAAGTAACAACAGCAGGGTTAGCTTGGGTAATATTCGTTATATATTGCAAATTAGGAATAAAATTAGCTCCATAGGGTGGTCCATAATTTGAGTTATAGGGCCCGCTCATAACACGCTTAATGGGGTAAATCTTACTCTAGAAATAGTTTCATAGCTTCTTGGAACTCTTTGGCCATTACTTGGTAATTCCATGGAATAACGTCTTACCTTTTTCTTAGTGTTATTCAAATGTTTTACAATGCCCATTGGCAAATCGCATTTTTCGCCATGGACCATTTTAATCATTTGTATGGGTTCGCCCGGATATTTTCGGTAAGCAAATTCAAGCCATCCACCTTGCGCATCAAGAAATTCAAACATCCCTGTTATGATTTTATCATCTTCTTTGCGCATTTTTTTAACAAGTTCGTCTCTTTCTGCTTGAGGCAAAGTGTTTTTTTGTTTTTTATTTAATTCTCTTACTTCCATTATTATTTACCTTTATTTAAAAGAAAGGGGCATATTGCCCCTTTCTATTTAGTTACGCATTAGTGATTCCATTTACGAAATCGGCTTTAAACGCAAAAACTTGCATTTTAGCATTAGCTACCCCTACGGCTGAAGTACCTATATTCATGACGTATTGCGATAAATTATCGAAAGCGTCAGCTAGGTTTGTTCCCGGAGGCGATGCAGGAATGGTTGCACTTCCGTTAAGAGGTACAACGCCTGAACCAGCAGGAATACAAACAGCAGGAGACGCCCCGCCTGCAAATGCAGCGGATGTTGGGAATTGGAATGCAGTAAAACCAGTTGTGTCTACATCGATTGTAATCGAAGAAACAGTTGTGGAATTAGTTACAGTCAATACCCTTGCTGCTCCCGCAGGATTGCTTGTAAATGGACCGCTTCCCGATTTAGCTGTTAAATTGCTCAGCTGAACCATGCCGTAAGGCGTTGGGATTTGGAAATCAACAAGCTCTCCAGGACTGTATGGGTTTTGTCTGAAGAAATACACAGTTGCCGGATTTGCTTGCGTAATGTAAGCAATAGGCAATGTGTTTGGCAAAAATTGGCTAGGATATACTTTTTGGTAATATCCTGTTGTGCCGTTTGCTACTGTCAACCCTGCGCTTACAGCTGAAGCGGCATAACCAAGCGTAATGCTTGTATTAGCTGTGATAGCTGTAATTTGGTAAAGGGTTGGGCCGCTAATTTGTTGAGCGCCTATTACGTTGATTAAACGTACTAAATCGCCCACGTTCAAACCGGATGTGTTGCTTGTGGAAACAACAAATGTTGTTCCATTGACCGCAGTAATTGCCACTTTTGTGTAAGTTGGCGGATTAGTTTGATCAATAAAAGTAAAGCCCCCGGTGGTTCCTTGCGATGCATATGGGGTAACACTAGCTCCCGTTGCACTTGGTTGGCCAAGAGCAAGGTAAGATCCTTGTGCCATGGTAGCACTAAACCATTCCGCATAAATTGGGTTGGCTGCTGTGCTTTGAGCTCCCCAGTTAGTTACATCCTTAACAAAAACCCAATCGGGTTTTGCTGTCATAGGAATATTAACTGCTACAGGGGTAGCCGGGTTGGTATAAGACCAAGACCCAATAAAAGAATATGGTAACATTATTGACCTCCTTAAATACCTGTTGAGCGTAAATTTTGAACCCAGAGGTCATTAGTAATGCATTGGCCTTGGTAAAACGAACAACCTGCTGTATGTCTTAACATACATGGGTCGTTATTATATCCTGGGGGCAGATAAATAAAGCGAGCTTTACCACCTGCTTGCCATACAACCTTGTAGCCTTCTTTTGCAGAAACAAAACAGTTGGCTATGTCGTTTCCAAGCAGAGATGCATTTGGAGAAACAGAACCTTGCTCTGAAGCAAAAAAGCGCACGTTATTTGCACCGCCTATCTCAACGCTCAATGTTTGAGATATGTTCGGATACTGGAATTTTTTGATAAAACCAGTCATGTTATACAGCACAGGAATCATCCTTGTGGTTAACATACAACCGTATGCATCGCCAATAGGGCTAGTTCCAAAACGTAGCTCGGCTTCTACGATGTTTGTGATATACTCTCCAGAGTTGTTCTGAAGCACTGTAAAGACGTCATCCACGTCTGAAATAGTCATTTCAGTTGGAATATCGCCGTTAGTACCGCCTACGCAGTTAATAATACTTGCCGATGACTCCAGGTTATCTCTCTGAAGGGCATCTTGCGTTTCACGAAGGGATTGTCCCAATCGAGCCGCGGCGGAATTTAATACTGGCAATCTGTTACTTTTATGACCTAGTTTCCTAGGCGGGAAAACCTCTTCGGATTCTCCTCTCTACCTTTTTTTATACGTAGAGTTCAGACTATCGCATCCTCTTTCGAGGCCTAAGAATTTAGTCGTTCACGCTGTACAAATAATCAGATTTATTACATACTATACAATCATTAACAAAAGGAATGACATGATTGATATACAATTGGCTTATCTTGCAGGAATCATTGATGGAGAAGGATGTTTTTTTATTGGACTTTTTAGAACAAAAGCCACAAAAAATCTTCTTAATTATCACACTTACATCAAAATTTCTAATACAGATGAAAATTTGATGAAATGGCTTAAACACACAGTCAATACAACCAATAATCAACAAGAAAGAAAAACTCGCATTTCCAAAAAGGAAAGAACGATTTTTAATTGTCAAATTACTGGAGAAAGACTTGATAATCTTCTTCCAAAAATCTATCCATACTTGATAGTCAAAAAAAGACAATGCGAAATTATGATGAAAATGCGATCTACTTTTACACCACATCGTCGGCTTCAAAAGAAAGAAATTTCTGAAGAAATTCATAACATACGTTACGAATGTTATCTTGAACTTCGATCTATTAACTCCAGATTTCGCGATCATCCCGTTAAATCCTTATATTCACTTGCGCCTTGTCACCCTCCAGTTATGCTGCGAGGGCTTCCAAGTCCATTATCTCAGGTTTAGCGAGGACACAGAGTTTATCCTCGTTTGTTATTGTGACTTGACGAGTCAGCACAATATAAGTCGCATACACACGTACGCGGCAGTCCACATCAACGCGGTTAAGCTGTTGTGGGGGTGGGTTGTTTTGGCCATCATCGAGAGGCACTTCAAACAGGTCTAGCCTGTCGTAACGTGACTGACGATCAATAAAGCCCTGATTGTCTGGCAACTCAACGGGTGTAGCAAACAACTGGTGAATTAAGTTGTGCTCTGGAGTTGACAGCAATTTTGCGTTGTACCGCTGTTGTATTTGCGGTGGCAACGAAGCAATTGAGACTGTCATATTTTTGTTCCCTTTGACCTATTAGGTCATTTCGGGAACCGAGCTAGCTAGTGCAGCATATCCATGCATTTCACGATAAAGATCTTTTTTCATTGCATCAGTTAGTTTAAAAGCTTGGGCAATAGGCCTTTTATCGTAAGCCATAGGAGACGTAATTGTCTTTTCTGACTTAGCGATTGCTTTGTCTATTTCCTTCTCTCTTCTACTTTCTGTTGCAGCTTTGGAAAGCCCCATCGCTTTAATGTATTTATAGCTTTGCACTCCGATTTTATAAGGGTCTTTTAAATCCGCAATCGTGGCTGCTAGTTCCGGTTCCTTTTCTTCCAAAATTGATAATGTTTCGGGGTTAACGATCTCGGAAAAGTCAGCATACTGACGATTTAAGCGGTCCATAAATTGGTCTGCATGTTGTTTTTGAAGGGCTTTTTGTACTTCTTGACGTACAAGTTCCTCGGCATTTTTAAGGACTTTCTGAGTGTTTTTCTCAGTAAGTTTTTTTACCTTGCCTAAAGGAATAAACTCTTCATCACTTATTTGATCCAATTCATCAACTTCTTGACGCACAGGTTGCTGATTGGCAAGTTGTGCTTGCATGATCTGCATTTGTGCTTCTCGCAGTTGCTTTAATTCTCTTTCGAGCTCGGCATTTTTAAGACGCATCGCTTTCAAATGCTGGTTAGTCACCGGCTCTTGAATGTTTTGCGTTTCTTTTACTTCATTGACTTGATTTTCTACCTGAGGTGCTACCTCTTGGACTTCGCTGTTTTGGTTTTCAATTTCAGTCATTTAATTTCCTTTTTTTAAGTGGTCGGCTAGGCCCACGATTTACGCCGCGACGGAGGGCTTTTCCGTCTTTAGTACGCCCTTATATTTGACTTTGTATAAGAAAAATATTATAAGTCAAATAAAAACTATTTTTATGATTTGTGATAATTGCAAAAAAGATCGTTTGTTAATTGATTTTATAAATAGCACAAATATTTGTTACAAGTGCGTTTATCAGAAAAAACTTGAAAAAGTTGTGAAAAAGCGAACGCCAAAACCCAAATTTTGTCGTATATGCAACAAAGAAGTTGTTTATTTAAAAAACCACAATAAACGCCAAAGAACCGTTTTTTGCTCAACAGAATGTGCAGAAATAGGGCGAAAAGAAAATAGAAATGGTCATTGGACCAAAAAAATTTGCGCTAATAATTGTTATGAAATAGGAATTTAAATATGGAATTTACATCAAAAATTGATTCTTCAAGAGAAACGGTTGGTAAAATTTACAGGGATGCGCAAATACAAGGGGAAAAAGGTGTTGTCATTGGCGACGTAAACCATGAAATAAAAAAAGACTTGGTAAAAGACATCAATGAAGCTATTGAACAAGGCACAAAGGAAATGCCAGGAAAACCTTTTTATTTGGCTATTTACGAAAAATATGACCTCATGCTTAAACGAGGGCTTGTTAGAATTCGCAAAATAACAAAATATCGACCCTATCCAGAACAAGACATGATGTGTTTCCATGTTTATCCAAATGGAGATGTTTATTTTTGCTGGGAATTACCGCATAGAACACAAATGCTAAATATTTTGATGAGTCCTGATTTATTTGATCCAAAACGTGTTGAAATGATTAAACATTGGGAAAATTTGCAACTTGAATATTTTGGTTTTGTTAAAGACAATGAAGGTAATTGGGTAGAAAATAAATTATATCGCGGGGATTATTTATTGGGAACTCCCGATGGGCAAAAACAGATAAAAATTTTAATTTCCTAGCTTAACCATTTGCCCCAACGTTATGATCGACACGTACATTGAAAGCTGTGTTTTCCGCATTTATCGCATTCTCCACTCATGGTCTTTCCAGTTCATCGGGTGTTTTCTTGTTTTTCTTCATCATTGCAATAATCACTTTTTATTTTTTCGTGTAATGCCTCTACAATCCATTGAGTCCTGGTTAACCATGGTTTTTGTTGGACCAAGTCATCTAATTCTTTAAGAAGAAAATTTGGAATTCGTACCAAAACATTGGTGAATTCAATTTTTCCCTTTTTATCTGACAAGACATGACCACCATTAGAAATAAATTTATCACGTTTTTTATTTTCTTTATTTTTTAAAATTTGATGCTTTTGTTTTATAACCACGTATGTACTCCATATTTATGATATATATAAAATATACATACCATATATGTATAAAATATGTCAATTTAAAATATTCTTTCATACAAATCTCTTATTTCATTGCATGCTTTTTGATCTACGGGTTGTATTTCAAAAACTCCTTTTCCGTCCGCTGCTGCATTCCTAAATGCTTTTCGATTTCCGATATGACAATCGAGACAAGTAATTTGGTCATAACTTTGAAGTGCTTTTAAAGCTTCATCGTTATCTTTACCCTTAAAGTCTGCTTGGTTGATTATGGCAAAAGATTTTAGATTATAATTCGTACATTCATGTAACATTCTTCCAATTCCCCCGACTGTCCATATATCAATAGAACTTGGTTTAAAGGGCATCAAAAGTTTATCTGCCGCGCACAAGGCTGCTCGTTGTGATGTCGTATCTCGGCCCCCCGTGTCTACAATAATATCATCATAATCAGCTTTCATTTTTATTAAATTGGAATAAACTGATTTTCCAGTCATGCACACAGTAACAATAGCGCAATTATCACATCTTAAATTATTCAAACCAAGCCCTGCTTGATCTCTTTGTTGAGCCCAATCCCATGCACTTTGCTGTTCGTCTGCATCGACTAATAATACTTTATATCCATGAAAAGCCTTGAGTTGGGCTAAATTGGTAGCAAGGGTTGTTTTACCGCTTCCGCCCTTGATTCCGCCGAGTACAATGATCATATATCCTCTATATTTTTTATATACATATGCTATATAACATATACATAAGAAAAATATAGGGCAATTACATTTTGCATATTTTTTGAAAAGGCACGTGTAAGACTTGCACTTACGACCTCTCCCGTCCGCACTCTTGGGACAACGAGCGCTCTACTACCTGAGCTAACATGCCATTGAAGAAAAGGGTAAAATTTTTACCCATATATAGACTATTGTTTAGGAACATGAAGAGTCAATGTCATTTTTTCTTGACGCATCATGTTATCTTCTATGTCGCGCATAGTGTGTTCAGGTTCCCGACGAAAATTGTTTGAGTATTGCTCATCCATTTTAATAGGGCCTTTTTGAACTTCTACCGCATAAGGCTTAGAATTCTCTCGTTTAGGCATTGCTTTCTCCTATTAAGAATATCTGCCTTTGTAGGCTTGTTTATTAACGTCTTTAGACATTTCAGATTGACGTGCATCTTGTCTTTCAACATATTCAGTTGTTTTGCTGAATCCACGCTCCGGAAAATCTTTCTCAGGCTTTTGGTAATCTTCCACAGTTGGTTTCATGTCCCCTTGTACATAGCCATGTTTTGCCATTTTTTCTTTCATACAACTCCTTAATTATTGCGTTTATAATTTAATCTTTATTGTACATTTTGATTATTTGCAACAACTTCTTTTTCAGGGTTTGCAGCTGGGCTCAAAGCTTGCAAAATTTGTACTTGTTGCATCAAATGGTCAAGATCCATTCCTTTTAATTCTTTTAATGCTTTAACAACATTTAACAAGCTGGCTGTGTCTTCATTATGGGCCCTTCGCAATTTATCTTGCGCAACCGCCGAATCTGTTTGTATTTTTGCTACTCTTTCTTTTGCTAAACCTTCTTGACTATGAGCATAGGCCACTTTAGTCATATTGTCAACTTGCATTTGTTGCATTTGTAGCTCTTCAATCTTCTGCTGTTGTTCTTGCATCGCTTTTTGCTTAGCCATGACTTTTTCAATGATCCGATTTTTATTTTGCAAGGTCATGCATTCTAAAATTTCATCTGGTGGAATTAAATCAGGATAAAGACTTTGCGCATGCAAAATTTGTGCTAATTCTAACTGTTGTTGCGTTTCCGTAAGAGCCGCTTGAACGACCTTACAACCATACTTGAAAAAAATCTTATTATCAAATTCAGCTGTAGGCTCTTCACCAATAACTTGTTTAACTTTTCCATAAGTCCAATTTTTTTGTATGTATTCAATTTCAATTTCGCCACATAATCTTTGCGATTCATCCGCCTGGTCAAATAAACGTTGTAGGTTTCTAGCTGTAGCAGCTTGTCGCATCATTGTAATGATGCCTGCTTTGTCGTCAATGTCCATGCCCATAGCACTGGGGTCAATACCCGCAATGTTGAAAAAGATTCCTTTAAGCATTTCTTCCATTTGTAGCATGACAGGCGAGGGAGGAACAATTGGCATTGCCTGCACGTCGTCCATTTGGAATTCTGGGTCGATAGAAAGCACGCGTCCATGACCTGAATTCAAAGCATCTTCAGGCGTAACAAGAGCTCCTTTTTTGACTTTTAAACCTTGTTGTTGTGCATCAAGTATTTCCAAATTGGAAACCTTTAATCTGTTCAGCAGGTATTGACAATCACGAAGCATAGTCATCGGCGAATTGAATTTGTACGCATAGTAAGGCGTATCAGCCGTAAAAAAAGCAAGCATTGGCACCACTGGATATCTATCCATGCCATATGGGTTAGGTTCATCAACAATTACGCGGTCATTCAAAATTATGCTTCTGCGTACTGTGGGAACAGATTTTTTGATAACGGTTAATTGGCCTTGAAAAGCCTGCATAATTTCACGTAATTGCTCTTTAGTACCTGTAAATTCTTGGCACTCTTCGGTTTTTTTATCTACCAAAAAATTAGCCTCTCGAGATGTAAGATACCAATATTCATCAAAGGCAATAAGGTTCGGAAATTGGATTTGGTAGACTTCGGGCATATAGTAGAATTTATCATCGCGATAAGTTCCCTTTGGTAAAGACAAGATTTCATCTCCAAATTGGGGATACATAATGGCGGCTTCTTGAGCATCAAAGAAAGTTCTTACCCACCAAAACCTTGCATCACTCATATCGTGCTTGCGGAAATAGGGATCAAAAAGACATGATTTCATGTCGACATAGCGCCAACGAGGGTCTGGGCTTATAGGATCTTGTGTGCTGTCTCCATACATGTACATAAACCCTAAACCCTGTATAACTGCTCCCAATTGGAAAGCATCGCTAAAGGTGTGATGAAATCCATGTTTATGATTATGATAGAGACATTTCGTTAGCTGATCAGCGGTTTTTTGCATGCCATTTTGAATAGGAATAACCGCGGAGCTTTTGCGGGTTTGTCTTTGTTGACCGCTAATCGCTTCGCTTATGGGATTCATGATATTGAAATTCCATATTTTCCTTCGATACGTGGCAACACCAGGAAATATCAAACCCCAAACTTCTTGATCATTAATGGTAAATCTTTGGTTTAAATCAGCTTGATACCATTGTGTTTGCAAAATGTTGATACTATCTGAGTAGTTTTTTTCCATGCCTTGGCGCAAGGATAGATTGAGGGAATCTTCGGGCCATAGGATCGGATCGTTGTTCCGCATTTTTCACCATTGCTATTAATTAATTCTATAGTGTAGGATAAAATTTATTATCTGCAAGGAATTAAATTATGGAAAGGGTTAACATATCCCAAGATGACATACAAGATGTTAGTGAAATGTCAAAATTAATTGAAATGCAAATTAATGAAATTGTAAAAGATAATGCAAAAAATATAGCCATTTCGGCAATTATTACGGCATCAATAAACAGTATTTTAAGTCATTGCCAAACTATCGAAGACGTTGTTTTCTTTAGAAATCTATTTGTAAAATTATTTGATACTGCACAAATTAAAAAAAATAATTAAATATTTTTAATTTTTTTGGTGTTTGTGTTTTTCCAATGCAGCTCTTGCAATTGATGCACATCCTTTAATTTCATTAACCATAGCATTAAGTTTATCTACATTTTTCATATAATCTTCAAATTTATCTGCTATTTTTATTGCTACATCAACATGTTTTATTCTGTCTTTATCTTCCAATAATGTTTTTACTTGATCATGTAAATAATCAAGTGAATCAATTATGCCATTTGAGTATATAACTTTGTAGTTTTCAATAGCTGTAAGGCGCACATCCATTTTTTCAAGAATAACTTTAATTTCATCTAATGTTGATTGCTCGTTTGTCATTGGAGTCTCTTATTGTTCTAATTTAACTGTGTAATGCGTCACGTGAGTAAAATTTATTCCATAATCTTTCTGAACTATGCAAGATTCGTGCCAAGGATTTTTTAACAAAGCCGATTGCATATTTTGCAATTTTTTTTGTTTGCATACTATTTGCATCGTTTCGCCGGATGTAAAATAAAAAGTTACTAAATAATTTTCATTCATGGGCTGTTTTTCAAATATTTTTTTAATATAAGCTCTAATCATTATACTCCCAAAATTTTATAAGTTTTTCATAAAGATTTTTAGCTTCAATTTCATTTTCTGATTCAATATAACTTGATTTTGTAAAATAATTAATTGTAACTACATTTTCTTCTAAAGTTACATGAGTCACGTAATTAAAATTAATTGCGCAAGGTTTATCTCCTGTAAAATAAAATATATTTTTTTTCATTTTTTTATCTTTTATTTTTTAAAAATTGATTTATTTTCATCATAACCCCACAAAATATCTTGCTGTATATGCGCTTTCGCAAGTGGGACAAAACCCTAAAAACTGCTCTAAATAATTATCTTCGTTAGGTCTAAGAGCCCATACTTTTCCAGTTTCTAAATCTTCAAAGGTTTCAAATTCCATAATATTTGTTTACCGCCTTTATATCATTGTCAACGCTATTATTATCTTTCCGTTCAATCGCTTTTAATCCTACTGCCAAATACCTAAACGCATCCGCGGCATGGCTATGCTCGTCATGCAATGGTGTGTTTTTATAGCATCCCAGCCGATCGTCCCACACTTTCTTATAGCCTTCCAAATGCTTAAACCCTTTCCCTGTTTTTTCTTCGTCAAATACGCAACGCGCAAGCATAGACCGGACGGTTTGAATACCTTCAAGCTTGTCACATTCTTTGATGTCCAATACGACAAACTTGCCTTCGAGGAGTGGCGTAACATAGTCAAGATATTGTGTCTTAGCTCCAATGTCTCTTTTTCTTGCATCATGAGGAAAGATATGACGTCCAAATCTGTATTTTTGTTTGTTAAGCCAGTCACAATAATGCGATGCTCCCTCGTCCCAATTTTCGTAATAGTTGATAATTGATATATTTCCGCCACGGCCTACCTGAAAACACCAAATTGAAGTAAAGTCATCCAATCCAATATCCCATGCCGTATGTACGACGTTGGCATCATCATAGGGCACCTTAGTAACTGCGCCAGTAGCTCTGAGTTTTGATAATTGGCTTCCATAATATAAACCTTCGTTTGCACTTTCAAATGCTTCTTTAGGGGTCGAGGGGTATTCTTGTTTCATCGAATCACCTAGCATCCGTAATTTCATTTCATACCAGCGTCTTTGCTCTTCATCAATTTTCCGTTGACGTTCTATTTCAATTTTATCTAGGTATTCGTTAGTTTCTTTGCTCACAATTATTTCCTGGCTTTTTTCTCTATATCCTAACTCTTCGTACCACGGGAAAAAAAAGAATCTTTGTTGCATTGGAGACAAGTCCCGTCCAGACAATGAGAGAGACTCGGCTTGTTTGCTGAATTCGTAAAAGTATCCTTCTCGCCCTTCAGCGGTTGACTCAATGGCAATGACTTGATCAGAGCTGACTGTATTAAGTGATCCTGTAACGATCTCTTTAGCGACATCAGGTGATTTTGCACATATTTTTCCGAATTCGGAAACGAGTAATCGTTGATATGTTCCAGAACGGAAACCCGTGCTGACTCTATAGCTACTTCCATTTTCGAAAGCAAGTTCTCCAGATCGGTCATTTGTTGCGGAGTTAAAAGTTCTTGTCCATTGTGGCATTCTGTCATAGGCGTATTTAACCTTTTTTTTAAAAATGTCTTCAGCATCTTCCTTTCTATGTGCGATAATCCCTGCATGTGTGTTGCCATGCCAAAAACAATCATCTAGAAAATTAATTGAAAAGTATGTTGTGACACCTAATTGCCTGGCTTTGAGGACAAGCATTTGATGCCATTCTTTTTCAAATAATATTTTTTGTGCCCAGTTAAGATTGAAAAGTATTTCGTTTCCACTCTTGTCAGTTATGTAATACAAATTTGTCAAGCGCCATAACTTATTATTAAGCTCTTCTTGCGTCGGTATGTATTCATCATTCAATTTTTCCTCCTTCAATTTTTATAACTTTACATCCTTCATATTCAAAAGCCCAGATAATATTTTTTTTTACTATGTTGATACCGTAATCTTCATTGTGAGCTAATCTTAAAGTTGTCACCAAAGCGCTCTGAACATTTTCTGAAAAACATTCGCTTAATTGTTCATTAATTTTTATTAAAAAAGGAGGAATATAAGTTATTTCAAATTTGTATATCATTTTTTCTCATATTTTTTTGTTATAACGATTAAATTTTCAATACGATTGTCCTTAGAGTTTCCATTGATGTGGTAAACATGCTCATTGTGCTCTAAAGGTCTACCAAGGTGCTCTTCCATTACATGTCGATGGACAGTTTTTTTTATCCCTTTTATAGTTTTATGTTCATATAAATTTTTGCTCATACTAATCCTTATATGGATCAAAAATCCTAGAGTCTGCCATACACACACCTATGGGCTTTAAAATATGTAAAATCTTGATTGTGTTACTATGATGAGCTAACACTTCTTCAATTCGTTTGTAAGCTAATGGAGATTCGTCAAGATCCCCTCCGCGAACTTCTACGCCCGCTTTTTTAATCCATGCATCATGTTCTTCTCTTTTGACGAGCCCTTCGGTAAGCATTTTTCCAGTTTTTCTACACCGTTTTCCTTTTGCTTGATTTCTTCCAAGCAAACGACCGGCTCCATGTATTGTTGAATATAACGCTTGGGCATTTTCTTTGGATTCAATTCCTTCAAGTATAACTGAGATATCTCCCATAGAACCTCCGACAAAACCCTTCTGGCCTGGAAAAGCTGGTGTGGCACCTTTTCGCACGACCCACATATCTTTATCAAAATGTTTTTCTTTCCATGCAAAATTGTGATGGTTGTGGATGGAATCGACAATATTTGATCGTAATATTTTTGCAACCCTTTCACACACCCAATCTCTGCCAGCGTAAGCATATCTACCAGCGAGTTCCATGCATTTAAGATATTGGGCTCCGAGGTCTGAATTTTCATCAAGAATGACCGGCTCTGCGTGGATTCCATCTTTCCCTCCTGCTGCTTTTATGAAATGAGTCGCAATACTATGTCCCAGACCGCGGCTCCCAAAATGAACGCCAATCCATACTCTGTTTTGTTCATCCACAAAAATATCGACATAATGATTGCCTGAACCAACAGTTCCGAGCTGACTAATAGCCTTATCTTTGAGTCCTTTGAGTAAAGAAAGTTCTACCCAAAGTGGGTCATCGAAAAGTTCGTTTTCAATTTTTTCTTGATTTTTTCTACCCACTCCAAACGATATATGTTTTTGTACCTCATTCATTGTCCTATATATGTTTTTTTTAATTGCCTCCGCATCGCAATCGCACAACACAGCCTTATTACCGCAGGCAATATCAAAACCAACACCATTAACACAGATCTTTCTTTCATAAGCAATAACGCCACCAACGGGCACACTATAACCGATATGGTGGTCAGCCATGAGAGCGCCATAACAAGCATCATATTTCATCGCCTCCTTAATTTGGGCTAATGCTTCGGGCAAAACTTCACCCCAAACACGAATACCATCAATTATACGCATGAATTTTTTTCCATCTTGCTATGATTTCTACAGCTTTTTTACTTTTCCAAGAATCAGCTATAAAATTTGTAACTTCGATCATATCATCCATTGAAGCATCATGGTGAGCTAATTTACCACCGGAGGGTTTTAATCCTAATGAATGTAATTCGCATTTTTCATTTTTCCAAAATGTACATCCTTTTTGGCTACCAGTTTCAGGTGGACTTCGCTTTGCTTCAAAACCTTTTAAAGCTGGTTTTATTATACTTTCTCCACTATCAAAATCATCATACATAAGGCGATGTGCATAGCCAGCATCCATTAACGCCTCCACATCTTCAGGAGTGCCACAACATGGATAATGACACATAAATGTACATAAATAACAACTACATTCACTTGGTAAAACTTTTAATTCCATTATTTTACCTGTATAAAAGGGGTTGCTCCGCTTGTCACAGATGGCAATTTACCATCCCATTTTTGTACGGCTTGCCATTGGATAAGTTCCTGGGTAACGGATTGTGATAACAATAGGTTGGCTTTTGATTCTGATTCAGCTTGAACAATGGCGCATCGAGCTTGACCTTCCGCTTTCGCTATTTGTTTTTTGGCTTCGGCTTCAGCTTCTCTTAACTCGTTTTCTCTTTGTTGAGCCCTTTGGTTAGCCTCAATCTTTGCATTAAGAGCCGCTATTACATTGGTAGGAAAATGAAATCTTCCAATTAAATAAATCCTACTTAATTCAATACCTATCGGTGCCAAATCCTCTTTTACGTGTTTCTCTACATCTTCAAAAAAGGATTCTTTCCCAGAGTACAAATCTTCAATGCGAGTTTTACTAGCAGATTTATTAATAGCATCCCTAATATAATTTCGGATAAATACGTGAGTGATTTCATCCATCCCTCGTCTATATCGTTGAAATATGAGGGGAATAGATTCCGGCCTAAGATGATAAGTAATGCCAATGTCAGCAGAAACGGCCATTCCTTCCGACGTTTGAAAATTGAATCCTTCACGATCTCCCTCCCAGGTATCATTTTGTTCAAAAATTGGAAATTGATAGACGCTGCGCCAAGGTGCAATCCAATGCATTCCTACATGTAATTCTTTTGCTTCTACACCTTTATTATCTCCCAATAGGTCTACAACAACCCCTACATATCCTGGAGAAATCATTTTAAAACAAGATGCCCAGGCAATAAAAAGAAATATTGCAATGCTTCCGATTGCCGTATATTTAAATGTCCGATCTTTTTGCATTTATTGTTCCTTTGATTGTGCTAGTTCTACGGGCATAATATTTTTCATAATTAAAACAGTTTTTACGATAGTCAAATCTTTCTCCAACTCATTGAATCTGCCATTCATCCATAGAAGCGCAGAACCAAAAGCTGTTAAAATAATGACGGTGTCTACATGTTTTTTAAACCAGTCCATAAAATCTCCTTATTTTTTATTTTCGCACATACCTTGCAAATGCAATCTTTCTAATTCGGATTCTGCAATTCTGTAAGGGGCTTTTTTACCCGTAGTCGGCCGCGTGGCATATATTTTGCCTTGTTTAATAGACCGTCTAACGCTACCAGGATGCATTTTTATGCGCTTAGCAAATTCTTCAACTGTCAAAAATTGTATTTCCATAAAACACCTCTTTTTTTAGTAATACGTACGCCCATATTTATGCATAAAATGTAATAGAAGTCAATTTTTTTTTGAGCAATAAATATATATATTGACTTATATGAATTTTATCCAGCAATTTTTAATTTTAACAACCACAAGTGGAGAAAAACCATGTCTAAAATGTTTCAGGTTTATGGAATAGGTCAAGCTTTAATTCCGGTGTTACCGCCCCCTTTGCCTTTTGAAAATCCTCCTACAAGCAACCAAACAAATTACGAAATAGGTCAATTAGTTTTTACCCCTCCTCAAGCACCAACAGCTTTTTATCTTTATGGCGGTGCGGGCAACTGGATACAATTTGCAAATAGCTCAGGTGACATCATTGCAATCAATGGTACGGCTAACCAAATTACTTCTTCTACAACAGCGGGTACGGCTACTTTATCGCTGCCTTCAGCTATTACAGCGCCGGGTTCTTTAACAACAACTACAACTTTAGCCGCGGGCACAACAATTACCGCTGGCACCGGTATCACAGCTACAACAGGAAACATTGCTGCATCCTCGGGTAATATTACAGCTTCTGGCACAGTTACAGGCGGAACAGGAATCATAGCCACAACGGGCAATTTAACAACATCTGCCGCAGGTGCGGGACTTGTAACCAATCCCACAACTGCTTCAGGAGCCGCCTCTGGAGCTGTTGTTTGTAACGGTCGTGTAGGTTCGGCAAGCTTTACTTCACCATCAATTGCAGCCGGAGCCACTCAAACACTAACTATAACGAACAGTGCGATTACGGGTTCAGGAACACTTGTACATTATTCTCTTCGCGGTGCAACTGCGGGGGCTGCTTTAAGTATTGTGAGTGTTACAAACTCTGCTGGTTCATCGGCCGTTGTTGTTACAAACGGAACAGGGGCTACAACCCAAACTGCAACCTTGACGCTAGATTTCATTGTTCTCAACTAATAGGAGATTAACATGTGGAAAGATAGCGTAAAATTTGAAACTTTAACCGTTGTTGCTGCTGGAAGTATCACAACTAGCTATGTGGCAGCTGTGACGGTTTCGCTTCCCGTTGTCATGATGGGTATAAAAAATGGAACTAATGGCGACGTTGTACTTGGTATTGACGGCTCTACCGCTAAATGGGGCTTTCCAGCTAGTTCAGGAGGCGCCTATGATTATACAGCAAACTCACCGACCCATAATCAACTTATGTTGTCGCAAGGCACAACTGTTTATATTAAATGGCAAGGAAGTGCTCCAGGAACGCCTACGGGCAATGTTTACATTGAATTTATGGAGGTAACAACTTGAGCCAAGTATATGTAGGTAATGGATCAGGAGGGGGTGGAGGAGGTACTGTAAATTCTGTTGAAGGTGTATCTCCTATTTTAGTTAATGGGGTGTCAGGCACCCCAGAAACGGGTAATGTTGTTGTATCAATAGCAGAAAATGCATTTATACAAACCATAACGGGTGATGTAAATGGAGCTGAAGGGCCTGATGCAGTTGGTAATTTCAACTTCCATGTTTTTAATGCCACTATTCAATTTGAAGGTGGCGTTAACGAACAGCTTTTAGATTTTGGTAACAATTCTTATAGCTCAGGAAGTTTGATTTTAGGCACCAAACCAAGCAATTTGACAGGTCAAAGAAATACCGGCTTAGGCATTAACGTTTTTAATGTTCTTACAAGCGGCAATGACAATACCAGTATAGGGTACCAAACAAGCAGCGCTTTAACCAGTGGGTCTGATAATACTGCTCTGGGCTCTTCAAGCTTAAGGTTTAATGTTTCCGGCGTATCTAATACTGCTATAGGCTATGACACGCTTTATACGGATTTGGGAAGCTATAATATTGCTGTGGGCTCATCTAGTGGAACAAATTACGTTGCTAGCGAATCATCTAATATTGTTATTGGTAATTTAGGCACAGCTTCAGAATCTAATGTGATACGAATCGGTACGCAAGGCACAGGTAATGGGCAACAAAATAAAAATTTTCAAGCCGGAATAACAGGTGTTACCGTTGCCGCATCAGCACCGGTTGCAGTCGATACAAACGGTCAATTATCAAGTCTTGGATTTGGAACATCCACACAAGTTCTAACGAGCAATGGCCCAGGAGTATCCCCTACTTGGCAAGCGGCTGGTGGTGGAGGAATTACCGAATATTTTTCTGTAAATTTAACTTCTCCTCAAAATAATGTAACAGGCGATGGAACTCAATATCAGATTCCCTTTAATTCTCAATTAACATCAACGCCAAATGCAAATTATAATACATCTACAGGGGTATATACGGCTCCATCTACTGGTATATATTCTTTTTCCAAAACTCTTACAGTAAACCCAAATGCTTCAGGCGCAACTCAAATAATTTCTTATTGGAATGGAAGCGCATTTAATATTAGGTCTGCGCAAGAAGAATTTGCAGCAAATATTGGTGGATTCATTTTAAGTGACACTATCACAATCCCAATGAATGCTGGCGATACTATGTCTTGCGCAGTCCTGGCAAGTGGAGGTACCAAAACAGCGACTGTTTACGGACAAACACCTACGGGGGGCGCAACAACATCATTATTTAGCGGATTTAAAGTGGCTTAATTATTTAAAGGAACTGGAAACTCATGAGTCAAGTATATGTAGGTAATGGGTCCGGCGGTGGTGGCGGAGGTAGTCCAATTGAAACCTTAACAGGTAACACAGGTGGAGCGCAAAGCCCAACAGCTAATAATATTAATATTATTACAGCTAATGCGACACCGGTTTTTGCTGGGTCAACTTCTGAACTTACACTTAATTTTGGTTTGACCAATATTGTTTTTGGTTCTTCATTGCCAAGTGCAGTTGGTGGTTCTGCTGTAAGAAATGCAGGTTTAGGCTTTCAGAGTTTAAATGCGGTAACTACCGGAGAAGATAATACTGCAATGGGTTGGGGTGCATTAGAAAATATGCAGGCAGCAAACCAAAACACAGCTTTTGGATCAACGGCATTAGCAGGCGAAGTTGGTTCAAATGGAAATGTAGCGCTAGGCTACGCTGCAATGGTAAATTTTAATGGAAATACAGCCCAAGAAGATCTCAATACTGCTGTAGGAACTTTTGCTTTAGGATATTGCGTAAATGGATCCCAAAACATTGGTTTGGGTTACAATGCAGGAAGTCAATATGGAAGTAATGAATCCTCCAATATTGTTATAGGAAATGTTGGAGTTGCCTCAGAATCTAATGTTATACGAATAGGCACTCAAGGCACTTCCGTTGGTCAACAAAATCAATGTTATGTTGCAGGTATTGTAGGCAATACCGTTAGCAATGCTGAATATGTAACGGTTAATAGTTCAACAGGACAGCTTGGTGTTGCTTCAGTTCCTTCAGGTACTCTTGTATTAATTCAAAGCCAGACAGCTTCAAACGTTGCTAATTTAACATTTAATACGGGCATCACTTCAACTTACAATAATTATTTATTTACGTTTAACAACGTAATTTCAAATGATGCTGGAGGCAGAAAATTTTATTGCCAAGTTTTTTCAGGTGGCAGCTGGCAAACCGCCAATTACTTTTCGGGTAATTGGTACCAGTTTTATACTGGATCTTCTGGCAATAACAGCGATACAACACAAATCATTATTGCTATTAACGAGACTAATGTCCAAGTCGGTGTTACTGGCCAATTGCAGTTTTACAATGTTACAAGCGGTAATAATCCTACTTGGTTAGGTGATACAGTAGATAATTTATCAACGGCATCGTGGGCTAAAGCTTGGGGTAGCACAACTAATACTAATATTTCGGGTTTTAGATTTTACTTTGATAGTACGAATATTTTATCAGGAACAATCAACCTTTATGGAATTGTAAATTGAAATTTATAGACAAAAAAAACCGAGGAACGTTATGAAGCATTTGATATTCTTGTTGTTAATGGTAACTTTGACAGGCTGCGCGGCACTCCCTCAATTTTTTCAGGCTGCCGAAGATATTGCAGATGATACTGCCATAAAAATAGAAGTTTCAAGGGAAACTTTTCAAAAAGAAACTGACTTGCATATCACAATCGATGTGCAAAACAAAGACGAACCCAAAACAGGTTCTACACAAAACAAATAAAGGAAACTGACATATGTTAGATAAAATGAAATCTCTCTTTAAAGAAGGTCTCGAATATACACACACAGCTGGTCTTTTGCAACAAATTGCTAATGTTGTCAATATTGTAAATGCCCAATATATGAAAGAACCAGATGGAAAAAACGCCGCCCTCGATGCTATTTGCGAACTTTTGCAAAGCCATAAAGATAAACCCGCACAGACTGAACAACAGCCTGAAGCAACTCCAGGAGCATGTAAACAATGCCACTAATTGCAAGCGGATCAAAAAGGGCTATTGGAAAAAATATTGAAAAAGAAGAAGCTGCGGGAAAACCAAAAAAACAAGCAGTTGCAATTGCCTTAAATGTGGCTAGAAAAGCCGGAGCTAAAATACCAAAAAAAGGAAAAAAGTAACCATGGATAAAGCTTTAAAAAAAGAAAAAAAAGCCATCGACAAAGGCATGAATAAGCTAATGAAAATGGACAAAAAAAATGATAGAATGCATGAAAAAGAAGGCATGAAAAAAGCCATGAAAAAGAAAGGCTGCTAGTTATATGCTATCTATATAAAACCCCTATATAAATTATATAGGGGTTTTATATGTATTTTTCATTGCATCAAAATTTTCCATGTGATTGTTGAATCCTTTCGATATTTATCTAAATCCACGCCTTTTAATTCGGGAATTTCATCGTAAGCCACACGTCCACGCATTGTTGTTTTCATAACCTTTATACCATGCCCTTTGCAATTTTGGTTGTTACAAAGCTTTAAAAGCTCTTGTCTATAGCTTTCTTTTATCTTTTCAAGATCTTTAATCTGTTTATCCAAATTTTGATATTGGGCTGCACAGTTTGCCCAAAGGGGTTCATCGCTCATGTCTTTATAATCGTCATCAACTAATGGGGGTGGTTCGTTAAAAGCGACACATTTAAAAAATTCGCGAGCTTTAGGCAAATAAACCTTTTTAAAATCTGGATCAGGATATACTTCTATGCAAACTCCATTTTGCCCGTCATAGCTATAAAAAAAACATTTTTCGGCGCCAGTAACAAGCAGTTGGTGTTGCATTTGATCGCGATAGTAAGAAGGGATCTCTCCAGCAATTGCCGCATTGTGTAATTTAGATCCTCCGCATTTTATTTCTAGGATAAACCTTCCCGACATAGTTATGCCGTCAAGAGAAGCCCCTAAAAATTCATATTCTGTGCTTTCAACAACCTGTGGCTCCATAAACAAGTCATATTCTTCAATAAACCGGGCCCGCGCTGCGGGCTCCAGTTTTATTCCTCGTTCCATGGCTTCGTTAGAAACTTTTTCGGGTATCAAACCTAATTTTCGTTGCCAGCATTTATAGGGAGTTTCCCACGGATTATTGCCCATGATGCATGAGCAATCCGAGGCTGTAATGACTGTCTTTCTCCAAGACAGCCATTCAAGTGAACCTTGTTTTAAATTCAAAATCTTCATTATGCTACCGCCATGGAACTTTCTTGATCTTTTAAATATTTAATTTTAGTATTGAGAGAAAGCATGCATTTTTCAAAATATACTTTAGGAATATCTTGTATAGTTTCAGCGTTGAATGACTTTTTAATCCAGTTTAAAAAAGATTTTTTGCTTTCCTCATCTAGATTTTGAATTAAATTTGTCAAAGCTATAATTTCTGTATTGCCAAGAAGTTCCGGCGTTTGCTGAATTTGTTGTTTCGGTTGGTTATTCGGCTGATTTTTGTATTGGAGGGCATAAGCTTTACCTCTTCCTACCGCAGTTTCTCCGTCATCATCTTCATCGCAAACAACACCAACAATTGCAGAGAGAGAATATCTCCTTAAATAAGTAATTGCTGCGCCCATGCCTTGACTGTCATTTTTAGAGGGGTTTAACGGCAAATATGACTTTGCCCATTGGCCCGATGTATGTGCCAAGGTAGTAACCATAATAACTTTACCGTCACTAGATAGTTCTGTTGTTTGCATAACGCAAAGTCCATATTTGCTAAGCACAGGGCGCGCCGCATCCCACACGCTTCCTAAATCTGCGTAAGAACTTTTAAAAAATGGGTTTATTTTGTCTTTAATAGCTGCTTGCATTTCACCTTGAGCTTTTGATAAAGCTGCTGCAAGCTCATTAATTGATTCTGATTGATGCATAAAAAATCCTTTTGTTTAATTTCGTTTTTGATGATAATGGCGTTTTAACACTCTTGTTGTTTTTTTAGGGGAGGGTTGTTACCTCCCCGCTCCTTTGTTTAGATGAAGTCATTCCAAGAAAAACCTAAGCAATCCATGCAACCCGAACAGCAATGGCCTTCCTCTTCTTCTTCATCATCTTGACACAAACTTGAGTCAAATTCATCTTGACTCAACTCCGTGTCAACATCGTCTAATTCCACGCCGTGCATCGATATGAGCTCGGCGTGATTCCATTGGCTCCAATATGCAGTGCTCATATTTAGCAGCCATAGTTATATTTTAGTTCTTTTAGCTCATTAGCTTGCTTATGTAATTCCCAACTCATCTTTTCAAGAATTTGGGACGCATAAGAATTGTAGTTTTTTGGATCATTGCAATATTTTTCTAACGCAGCTGAAGTAGATGCTATATTAACAATAGCTTCTTCAATGACGTTTTTTTCTTTTGTACTCATGACAATCTAGTCTCCTTTTAGGGTTGGCGCCCTAGGTTTTTTGTTTTAGTCTACATTCCACACTTTATCAAGATGGGCTTGTGTCCATCCTTTGATATAAGCTTTATACATTTTGAGTCTTAATTTACCGCCCTTGTCATCTCCAAATTTACAATCGGGCACTGTCTCTAAAAAAGCTGTATTCATGTATGGCGCGCTTGGTAATTTGGGAAAGGCGCCGTATCCCATTTTAAAACTTTGCTCTACTAATGCTTTCATATTGCCTCTTGCTTGTGTTATATAAATTCACATTGTTGCATACAATGCATTATTTGTCAATACTTTTTGCGCCCCATGGGAATTTGTTGATTTTAACTAGCTCCCATGTTATTTTTAAGAATGTATCGGAAAGGTGAATTTTTTTCCAGAAAAAATATAAAAAAAGGGGCGTAAAGTGAATAAATTTGCTGAATGGATGAAAAATAATGATAAGAAACAACGCGGTGTAGCAGAAAAACTGGGCATCAGCACGTCTACCCTCCACGATATATTGCGAAAAGGCCTTATACCAAATTTGCGCCTCGCGTATGAAATAGAGAAGTACACTAAGGGTGTAATTACTGTTTACGATTGGGTGGATAATATTGAAAAAAACAATACCATGATGCCCAAAGATAAACCCAACAAGCCAAAGAAAAAAAAGGCTACAAAGCCAAATTCGGGGTAAGTTTTTACCCCTTCCCATATCTCTTTCCAAATTTTTTCCATACATACGCCTTCTCTATAAATAAATTTATAACCGTACATTAAAGAAAAAAAATACTACTTGCAATTTATTTTTGAAAAATTATATGGAAAAGGGGCGTAGCCAACGCCAATTAGCTACGCCTAGACTAGATTATCATCAAAAACGTTAACTTCCGGAAGGTTTAACGAAATAAATTTTTCTTAACAAATTTCGAGGAAGCGGACGTTCCATGAAAAATCGTACCTTTTCCTCGATAAAAATCCAACCAATTTTATGAGGAATATGGACGATTATAAAGAATTTCCCCCAGCAAAATCATTTACCAGAGTTATAAAAAACTGCCCTAAATCAGCCTATTTGTATATGCAACTTTGGCAAAAAAGGGGCAAACATATGTTCTTGACTTTGGACAAACCCCAAGTGAGGAAAGATTTTCTTATCTCACCCACATTATTTCGAAATCTCTTAGTCCCTTTGATGTTTTTAAATCTTATTCGTTTTCAAGAAAATGACGATAGATTTCAAATTGAAATCCATGGCCCTTATGCAAATGAGTAATATAAAACTTTATTGCATTCTAGAGCATAGATATGGTACTTTGGGAAATGAAAAAGCCTCGATTTGCGGTCGAGGCTTAATCGGCGGAGCTTGGGAGCGCCTTAACGATAGTCAACTAACTATGACTGTCACTATAACATCCCAAGATAAAAAATGCAACTTTTTTGTGGGGTGTTATGTGTGAAAGGTTCTTAAAATTTATTCCTTCCGATGCGGCAATACAATTTGCCATTAAGTATAAGAATGCTTTTATCCTACTCTTAATAATTGCCAACACCGCAAGACGAATCAATGGTTTACCCGATGGTCTAAGCGTGGGTCAATGTCATCTCGGCAGTCATAAAAACTATGGAATGACTGATAAAGAATATCGTTATGCTAAGAAAATTTTGGTGGAACAAGGACTCATAAAAATCGTGGTTACAAACCGAACTCGAAAAAAGGGAAAGCAAACACAGATGTTTGAAAATTCGCAAAATGGGGCGAATGCTAGGGCGACCGAATTAACCACCACGGGAACACTCGTAGAGCTTTGTAATTCAAAAGTTTGGGATATAAATTTTCAAACAGAAAACTTCCCAAAGGGCGACCGAAAGGGCGACTCAAGGGCGACTGAAGGGCGACTGAAGGGCGACAAACAAGAAGGAAGAAGAATGATTAAGAATGAAAAAGAAAGTCATCCCTCAATCCCTTCATTCCGAAAATCGGCCGATCGGGATGATTTGGTTGACGGACGGACGGATGACTTTTCTTTCGAAAAGGAGAAAATTGAAGTCATACCCGGTGTTTTGCTTACGCAAAACGATTTGGACGCTTGCATCAAAATCAAGGGCGATATCAACAAGGTAAAACATGCTATGGAGTATATCCAGAGCAGCAAAAAGCGTAAGCAAACCATAACGGATTGGCCTAACGCCCTCATGCGATGGAAGATTGAAAACAAGCCTCAGGCACGTATCGAGGACAATTTGGACTACGCCGAAAAGCTTTGCAAAGAATTCCAGGAGTATCATAATGGCCATGGATGGCGTTGTTACATGTATGTCGACAGGAAAAAGGATGAACGCGGTATTTTGTTTGAATGCCAAAGTGCTTACCAAAAAGCCTTTTTCGTTGGGTTTGCAGATGGACAATTCAAACAAAAGTGCGAAGATTTTATACGGCAAAAAAATATGAGAAAAATTGAAAAAGTAAACTTTAGATCTTAATTAACAAACACATAGGAGAAAAAAATGAGCGCATTTGATTTTATTAGTCACGAGTCCTTCCCCCAGGACCAATACATCGCAGAGGCCGTCACGCTGTGTTTTGACAAAAAATACCGCGTCACATACGTGCGAAAAAAGCTGCAAAATGGCGGTTTGTTTTGGGGCGAAATTTCCGCCGCCGTGACCGAAAATGGCAAAAAACGCTACCTCAAAAGCTTCTCGCAAGATAGCAACTTTTTGGCCGAAGACATCAAGTCATTCCTCGACCGCCGCGAATGGGAGCCAAGCGCACACACTGCGGTAGCATCACCCGCAAAAGGAGGTCAAGTTGCGGAAAAAAGCGACGAATTGCCATTTTGAGGTCAAACCCCCAACCGCCAATGGCCTAATTTCGAACGGAAACGTACCTAGAATCGCGCAAAATGCATCGGGTAATACCAAGGTAGCGGGTAAGCAAAAAAAACGCACCACGGCCAAAATAACCATGGAATCTGGCATTTATGAGGGAAAGGTCATCATTGACCTCCCTTTGCAAACAAAAAGCGAAGCCAATTGCTTTGAACCATGGCAAAAAAAACATGCAAGGCATAAAGCCCAACAACGCATGGTTGCCCTTGCACTAAACCCGCTGAAAAATCATGTAAGATTGCCTTGCAGCATCATGCTAACAAGATTTGCGCCTAAAGAACTTGATGTATTTGACAATTTGCCGATGAGTTTGAAATACATTGTTGATGCTGTGTGCGCGATAATCACAGGAGATTATCGCGCAGGCAAAGCCGATGGAGATAAACGCATCAGCATTGCTTGCGGCCAAAAAAAAAACAAAGCCTATGGAGTCAGAATTGAAATTACAAATTGTTGATTGAACCGCTGCAAATATTGCGCTCAAGGATATTTAAACGATTTTCTAAATCGGCATATTTTTTTGCCAATTCCCCATGCTTAGCAAAAAGGCTTTTGCGCATTTTGTCAGTGCTATTTTTTACTTTTGTCACTTCTTCATGCATCAATTCAATTTCTGAACCGCTTTCCCTAAAAAAATCTAACTGTATTGCCATAATTTACCTTTTTTTTGCTAGCATTTTAATTCATTTGCCTTTATTTTGCAAATAAAAAAAGGAAAAAAACATGCTAACACCCATCGCAAAAAAAATCCTAATCAAACCCCTTGAACAAAAAACAGGCAGCCTTATCTTAACAAATCAAAAACCAAAACAATTCAAAATTATTGGCATTGGCGATGAGGTTACAAAAGTAAAAATCGATGACACAATATACCTTGAGGGCCATCATGGCGTAGAAATAGAGCACGAAAATCAAAAATATTTTGTCATTGAAGAAAATTCTATACTTGCAAAGCTTGACTAAATTAATTTGTATCCCATAGTGTCAAATTATGAACGAATTAACTGTAATCTTAAAAGATTCAGATCGCACTTACAAACAGAAATTTTTGATCTATGAGGATTATATTGTATCACCAAATGATCCTCAAATCCTCCATAGTATCGAGGAAGCAAAAAAGAATTTTGAAGGCGAACCGGAAAACATACAGATTAAAATACACTTGGAGATACAATAATGCCTTTACCGCCTGAATGCATGCAAAAAGGACATCCAGATTACGGCGGAGGACGTCCCCGCACAGCTATTCCGGAAAAAGAAGAACTCATCGAACTTGGTAAAGATTTAGTTGAATGGGCCTCTGCTGTACAAAAAAAAGGCGAACCACTTAGAGCTAGATATTGCGATTGGTATACCGCTCAAGGGTTTATCCGCTCTCAGTGGGAAACCATGCGCGTTAAACCAGAATTTGCTTGGTATTACGAAAGAGCACGCACAATATTGGCCACAAAATACATTGACGGCACGGTTAATCATAGCATTGCTCATCGTTATTTACGCATATACGATCCAGAGGTCCGTGATGAAGAAGATAAAGACGCCGAAGCTGCTGAGCTTCGGAAAGCTGCCGCCCTTAAAGGGGAAATTAGAGCCGCTGAAGAAGAAAAGCAAAAAGTCCTAGACGAAATCCAAAGAAACAAAAGACAACTTGTTTAACCATTTAACCTTTCATAGAGGCCGCAAGAGGCAATTTAGCTAAAAACTAAATTGCCTCTTGTTTTTGATTATTTTTTATATTCTTTCCATCTTTCTCTTTTAATCAGATCATTTACATCTTTTCGCAATTCGTTCATAAATTCCTCAAAAAACTCATTAATGATGTCTTTATGTCCTAGATAGCCAAAAGTCATCAATATCGTTAAAACCAAATGTTTTGCCATGTCAGCATATATTATATTCACGACAGTAATTCTATCGATGTCAGTCCTTAGCTCTTTTAAATTTCCCACATACGAAATAGCATTTTCTCTTAATGATTGATAAATCGCATCTTCGCCTAATTCTGCCAATTGTTTTAATCTGTAATTGCTATTTTCCATTTACATAATTCCTTATTAATTCGTTTATTTTCTTTGTTATGCTTACACCCTCATCCAGTAATTTCTTTTTAAATTCTAAATGCAATTTTTTTTCAACCCTCACGCTTGTAAGGGTTGTATTTGTTTTTTCGGTCATTGTTTATTCATCCTCTTCTTCAATTTTCACTAAACGATATCCAATAATTGTATCTTTAATCCATGACACTTCTGGATCATCGTAAAATTCTAATTTTAATTCTTGTTCTAATCCTAAACGATCAGCATCAATCCGATACTCAAAACGATTATGCCCATCGGTATTATCACGCACCCAATTAAGTACTTGATCTATGTCGTCAAATGGGCTGCCGTCTGCCACGGTATCCCAGCAATCGATCCATTTATCAGCGACTTTGTCAAATTCATTGCATTCTAATTTGTACATTTTATTCATCCTCTTCTTCAATTTTCACTAAACGATAAACATGCCACCAAGAATCGCCATCTTCATCGGTAACTTTTGAATATAAATAATCGTTGACTATTTTATATTCCTTTTCTAAAGAACTATCTCCGTGTTCGCTAAATAAAAATATAACTTGCTCAAAATCATCAAATTCATGTTCTTCTTCGGCAAGCATCCATTCTGGGCCTATTTGATCTGTTTCTTCGTTGTATTTAGCTACTTCTAATTTATACATATTTTCCTCTTGTTGTTGTTGTTGTTATTTGCTCCATAAACCTGTACTGATCGTTAGCAACCTGCTGTGTTATAGTCAGGCGTTAATAGATACTTCCGCGGTTCATGATGCTAATATAGCATGATGGTGTGATTTATTGCAAGCGGAAAAAAAGAAAGATGCAAAAAAAATACCTGTTGCACAAAAAGCAACACAATGTTATAAGTAGATACGCAACAATAATCTAAGGCGGGATTGTGAATAATAAATTAGAGACAGTTTGGTTTGCAGATGAATTTTCGGACGGCATAATGCAAGATGTAATTAAAATTGTAATCGATAAATTTGATTCTATAAAGGGTTTTGACGGCGAAGATAAAACTATAATTTTACTGCATTTGTTTTTAAAAATGGCTAAAAAATCGTTAAATACTGCGACCTATTATACCAAAACATATGTGGGTAAATCAGATGCCAAAAATTTTGTTATAGAATTTTTGGATAATTGTAAGCAAGAAATGATTGCGGATATTGATGATAATTAAAAAAAAATTTAAAGGCTATAAACGTGGACGATGACTCAAAAGTTGCAAGTGAATTTGCGCACGAATTATCTTTTGATATAATAAAAGATTTAATGAGTAACATACAAAATAAACTTAACAGTATCAAAGGTTTTAGTGATGATAATAAAAATTTGATTTCAAGTCATTTGTTTTTTATGGTGTCGGCCGTAACCTTAAAATATGCAGCTTATTTCATAAAACAGTATGCAGCCGAAATCAAGGCCCAAAAATTGTGCTTGGAATTTTTAGAAATTTGCAAATTAGATATGATGGCAACGATTAATGCCGAAGATTTTGAAACATGAGGATAACTTTAAAAGAAAATCAATTAAAGCTATTGCTTAAAACGTTAGAAATAGCAAAACAAATAAAATTATATAACGAAAGCGACACAAACATTCTTGATGATATAATAAGAATTGTTGCTCAAAACGTTAAATATAGAAATAATATAAATACTGCTGAAAATATATATAAAGAATTAAAAATTAAGGATAAAAAATGATAATATTTGGAATTGGGGCTCTAATGCTATTTGCGGGGTTTAAATGTTGCGTTTTGGCGGCAATATGGCAATCGTTGGATCGTTAAAGTAAACCAAAAGTTGTTAAAGTTTTTATCAAAACTAAATTTTTTCCATATTTTAACAAATTTTCTTTACTGATCTGTTTATCAGCTAATATTTCAGCAATTTCATGTAAAGATGCAGTTTCTTCTTTTCCGATTATTTCGGCAAAAAATGCATAATTGTCGCCTTTATTCAATATATCATACAGTTTTTTTCCTGTAAGTTTTTGTTTTACTTTCCCTTCGTTGACAATTTCTTGAAGTCTTTGTTTGCCAATTTTTTGGAATACATCTTTTGATGTGTTTTCTTTTAAACGTTTTAAACCGCTTGGTTTATCGGCCAATTTCCTTATTTCATCGACATTCATATCCATTTCTTTAGCGGCAATTTTAACCTCTGGAGTTTCTTCAAACTTCTTTATGGCTATATCGGCGGATTTTACAATCTTTTCCTTTGGCGGTTTTTGTTTAAACTCTGGTAATTTAGGTTCAATTTTTTTTAATTTTGGCGGTTTTGGTTTTGATTTAACAGGTTCGGGAGTCGCCCTTGCATTTTGATATAATTCGCGGATGGCATTAGCTTCATCGGGGTTGATGACCGCTCCAAGTTCTCTTAATGCAAGCTCAAATTCTTTACCGCTGCTACCATGAGGGTTTTCTAAAAATTTGCCTAATCTTGTTTCAACTGCTGCCCGGCGTGTAACATTGGCCAATTGCTGACCCGCATTAGAGCGTTGTAATATATTATTCAGCGCGTTAAATTCGTCCGTGCTGTTTACCGATCGTTTAAACATGCCACTATAATCTTGATTGTTGGTATCTCTATAAGGACGTATGTAATCATTGTTGTAATCGTTTGCCCAATCGCGATATAATGCACGTGCTTCAACGTTTTTGGTGGCCGCTTCAACATTCCCTACAGATCTTGCCGCAACTTCCGCGGCCTCTTCAAGTTGATTAACGGTTTTTCCAAAAATTCCTTTGGTGTTGCCGTGTTCAAACGTAAAATCCATTACATAACGCAATGATTTGGCTTGCTCATGCAAAATTTTGTTGGACAAATCTAAATACCCAGTAATGTTTCCATTTTCATCAACAGTTCTTAATTTATCTAAAATATCTTTTACCGCCTTTAATCTTTGCGCCTCAGGAGCGGATAAATGAGGTATTGCTTCTAACTCTTTTACAGTTGTTTCCAATTGACTTACTAATTGTGGATGTGTGGTGACAACTTTTTCGCTCAATTCTTCAGCTTTTTTGTATGCTTCATTTACTTTTTTGTAATCGATTGCATCGTTGGCCCGTACAGCTTCAACTTGCGCACGTCCTGCATTTGTACTATTGACGGCTTCGTTAGAGCTTATAACACTACCCACTTGATTTTCTAATGATGGATTTTCAATTGCATTTGGAGCTGGTCGATAAGGTAAATTTTCTTCACCAGGTTTTAGCCTTGTTGCATTTTCAACGGCTGTTTGTCTTGTTATCAACTCTTGGTAACTTTTTTGAGCTTCCTCAAACTCTTTTAGCATTTGTTGATTTTCAGCTTCTATTTGCGCTTGAGCCGCTTCGTGATCATCTATCGCCCTTTGCAAATCGCGTTCATATTCTTTTACGGATTCATCATATTTTTCTTTCGACAATTTGTTTGCTTGCGCAGTTTCGTATAAATCCTGTTCGTGTTTTGCTTTTGCAATGTTATTGTCTTGCTGAAATTTTGCATCAGCTTTTGCATTTGCTTCTTGCACGGCTTCCAAATATTTTTTTTCTGTTTGTTTGAGCCAATCGGGGGCAACTTCATTTTGCCAAAATTCATACTGATTTGGTGTTAAATCTTT